>Ga0206683_10000508_pt1 | contig 28230 bp, 36 predicted proteins | sample M280m12015metaG_FD_155483 | JGI IMG/M metagenome (GOLD analysis project Ga0206683, IMG submission 155483) | Ammonia-oxidizing marine archaeal communities from Monterey Bay, California, United States - M2 80m 12015 | ecosystem: Environmental > Aquatic > Marine > Intertidal zone | place: USA...
AAACGCAATATCAAAATCAAACTTTTTTGCAAACAACTCGTGTGTTATGGACGAACCCGTGGCGGATCCCGAACTTCTAAGCTTCCAGTTAATCACGTCAGACCCCCCGTTAAAAGAATAAGATACGGTTTGCTGCTTTATTTGTGTAGCCAACATTCCCAACACCTGTTCTTTTGTCTTTGATTCCGTTAATGTAATGCTAGCAACAAGAGAGCCCCAATTAAGGCTATTAGGACTCATCGAACAATTTATAGAGCCCTGTGTTTGTACATAACCACTTAGGCTAGAGCTGTCTTCGGCCTCACCACAGAAGAAATTAACGGAAGCTGAAGGGTCGGTTGGGTCCGATGCAGTAATCTTTAAAAGAGGGAGGTCCTGAGAAGAAGATTCTTGGTTACCTGGATTGGGATCATAGAACCCGTACTGAATAAAACTAGTCGGCTTGTACTCAACTGTCAGACTAATCTGGGTGTTGGCTGTAAAATTTTCTGGAAGATTAGCGGAAGAAAAATCTAAGTTAAACCACCCGTCGGAAGAGCTTGAGTGTAATATGCCGTTATTTGTCTGAATACTACTAGATTCAAAGGAACCGACAGTAGGCTCTGGAAGATAAGACACGCTAAGGGTAGCTGTAGCCTCTACGTTTGGGTATCCAGATTCTGGGCTCGAATACATCAATCTGTTTCCTACTATAGCCTGGCTTGTGGCCTTTTGAGGAACGTCGTTGTATATCTTGTCTGTCTTAGATGCAAGCAAGGAAGGGTATAAGCCATCATTATAAAACTTATAGACACCAGTTGAAGCAGTGTACAAGGTGTTTGTCGATCCGTTAGAGTGAGGGTCGGTTTCAACCAAGTCTTGATTGGGATCAAACTCGTCCACTAAAAACCAACTACCAGAGTTGTTGAACCTAACCAGAACTTTTAGCTTTTTAATCTCTACTTGTCCTTGAGACATATCAGCGCTTATGTCTACAAACCTTGTGTTTAGTAAAACTAAGTTGTCGTCAATAACCTCAGTTTGATCTATGTTAGCACTATTTATCCCCTGAAGAGACATATACTTGGGGTGGGTAATCTTAGAGTAAGGTGATATAGAAGACTCCTCTCCGTCTTTATACACGTATTGTGTTGCAAACTGAAACACCTTTCCGTATAGCCCGTTTGTAGTTCTTCCTGAGTCTGTGCTAAGCTCAGTAGTGGGCGCAAAAGAGCTAGGGCTTTTAATAACCGATAAAAACTCTTTTACAGCAGCGTCTGAATAAAGATTAAAATCTGTAGAAAATGCTCTATCTACATTGATCTTCCTAGGAGGGTTATGATTGTCGGTAAAATAAACGATAGTCTGAGGTGTGTCATCTGCTTCAAACTCTCCATTAATCACCACAGCATTTACAAACCCATGTTCTTGAAAATCAAACTGATTGCTCCTTAATACAATCCTGTATGTTTCATCAGAGGATCTGTACTGGTATATTGTTTGATGCTTTTTAAGAGCGGTCCAAACAAAAAAGTACACCATACCGTTAGCGTCGTCAGAAACACTCCCAATGACCCTAGACTCTACGTTAACTAAGCTGTCCTCTGTGGTGGAGGGAGTCCCTGGAATGGTGGAGTTTACATTTTTTACAACACCTCCTGATGATTCTACATCAGCGGATATGTTGACGTTTAAAGCATCAAGAATATCGCCCTCCTCAAAAAGCCTTTCATCCTTGTCTTTAGCAAGGTGTCTAAGTTTTATCTTGTCAATCGCCATTAGAACTTAGGTGACTGTTTGTAATTTTTTCTAATCGTCTTCAGAGCCTCTTCTTTCGTGAATGACTTGATACGCCCGTTGGCCTTTCTGCGCTCATTGTAGTATTCAGATCTAGCCCTAGCCTTCTCGTTGGCTGGCACAGAGGCCTTACGTTCAACGATCTTGTAATACATGTATGCCATGAGTGCCTCCTCTAGATATACGTGAACTGAGGGGTTCTTAGAGCGTCCCTCGTCAGCCACGTACTCAATCACTACTTCTGAAACTCCAGATATAGGGCTGATCTCAATTCTGTTTTGATCTAGGTTTACTCTAAACTCACCTCGGTATCTACCCCCTCCAGCTCCGTAGAGGGCGTTCTGATTACCGTAGTAGTGATCCCTAAATACCGTTGAGTTGAATCCAGTTGAATCAAATGAGCCAGAAGTAGAGTTCTTGTCTTCAATCCTGTCAAACACTCCGTCTCCATCTGAGTCGGCAGCGTCATCTGAATCTGTCACTTTTGTGCCTTGAGCATTCCGATAAGCCTGAGAGTAGTTTATGTTTTTATTCTCACCAAGAACATAAACCAATCCATCACCACCTACAACGCCTATCTTGTTCCAGTCAACAAAATCGTCTGGAAGCTCCACGGTATTGTTTGATGAGTCTACAGTTAGGACCAGGGATCTAATTTTCTTGGACATGTCAAAGCCCATCTCTCGAATACCTCTAAGGGCGTGAGTTCTAATCTGAGTGTCCGAGGCGTTGCCAGCGTAATCATCTTCACCCATAGTAATGATGAAGTCGTTTATAATCTGGTTTAAGGGTACTGTATTTCTAGCCATCAGAATGTCTCAGATTTTTCAATGGCCTGAATCTCTTGACCAGTGTAATTAACTATATCTTTATCTCTAAGGTTGACCCCAACCATCTTTCCTATCTCGTAAACCAGATCAGATGTGTAGTGCTCTGGAAGTTCAAAATCTATGACAACAGGACTAACTGAAGATGAGTCATAAACAGAAGGCTGTTGACCAACCCTAGCACCTGTATCAGCAGCTCTCCCTTCTGGATACTTGTAGTAACGCACCTCAATCTTGTTGATGCTAGTAGGGAACACGTGTATATCTTCAGATATTAAAGCTACTGGGAAGTCTTCTGTAGGTGCGCTTAGGTCACTTATTAGGATGCGTTCTAGCTTCTCTTCATCGTAACAAACCTCGATAGACTTCTTTGTAGAAAGATCAAGAAGAATAGACCCTGAGGTAGTTATACTAATCAGCCTAGACATTGGATCAGCACTAGATAGTGAAGACACATTAAAGACCCCGTTTGTTTTAGTCAAAACAGCCTTTGTAGAGAAGGAAGAAAGATCCTCTAAAATCCTTTTAGTTCTAGATTTATCTCTAGAAGGATTGAACCCAGCCCTTGACATACGCTGAGCATCTTTGAGCTCGTCAAATAGACCGTTAAATATGTTTAGCTGAGCTACCTGGGCAAACCTGTTAAATTCAACCTCAGTAACAAAGCCCTGTTGGTCCTTATTAGCAAGGTCCTTCAAGGTGTTGAATACCGTCATTGAGCTAGCTCCGAATGTCTTTGCCATAAAGCAAATATACGAAAAAGAAAAAGCCCCCTTTCGGAGGCTATTTCAGATATATATATATGGAATCAGTCCAGTTGTCGCTCGATCTCTGCCACGACGGGGGCAGCAGCCTCGGTCATGCAATAACGAACAAAAACGTCAACAGAATCCTGTCCAGCAGGCACGGATACAATATGCTTGTTAGTGTCAAACCACTTAACTCCATCGTTATCTGCTTTAATGATTTGGTAAGAAATTGCTTGTCTAATCTTAGACTTCATAGCCACGACTGGGTTATCGAATGACTCGATGAATACCTTCGGTGACTTCTTAGCCTTGAGGAGCAGGTCATGCTTTACCTCAGAGGTAGGGCGGTCAATGTCCATCCCATACGCCAAGGCTACAGCTAGAAGCTCATCAAGCTCTTTAGTTCGAAGCATAGTAATAGCATCGTTTACGAGGAACTCGTTGTCGATATCTACCTCAACCTTCTTTAGGTTGTCTACTAGCTCGAACAGACTACCGCCGTTCTCTTTGTTCTCAGGGTGGATCTCAAGGAAGTTTCGGAGGTTAGGCTGTCGTTCGTTTGCGAATAGTCTACCCATACGGAATATGACTGGGGTCTTTACAGACCGATCAGCTTGTTCATCTTTCCAGATAGAGTTTTCATTCTCGCAATAGCGAATCTCTCGCACCATGCCTGTTTCTTCGTCGTACACAGTGATGCCGCTCTGCATAAGCATCATTACAGCACCGCTCCCGTTGGCTTTGTATTCCTGGGTGGCGGATACCTTCTCTTGACGTCGAATAGCCTTCTTCTTAGGCTGTTGTTTTGCTGGAGCTTCTGCCACAGCTACTGCGGGTGCAGCTTTTTTTGGTCGCCCTGGTGGGCGCTTAGTTGTTTGATTCATAATAGTATTAAATTAAAGTTCGAAAAAGAGATAAGAGAGCAAGGGCCGAAGCCCTGCTCAATTACCAATATAGGCTATCACGTAATTACTGCGTCCTTACCTTGAATTCCAAGAGCTCCAGCAGCAGCTACTGGCAAGAACTTCTTATCGCCAAGAGATAAAAGAGTAATTTCATCAGCAGCATCAGTAAATGCAGCCGTTGCGTCAGCGTCATCTTGGTCCTTGTACTTAATAGTGCATGAAGCTGGAGCTACACCGCTTGCGGGTGTATCAAGCGCCAACTTAATGTGACACATCATACCAGCAGGAGCAGAAATATTAACCGTGTAAACTGGAGCGGTTTCATCAGCCACCTCTCCAGCGACGGTAATAGTAGTCGCTCTAGCGGTTAGCTCTAAATCATTGTCAAGAGAAGTGAGAGCGTAAGCAACAGCTTCTGTAGCAATGGTTGAATAAGCGGGAAAAATCAAATTTGCCATTTGTTCTAAATATTATGAAGATCAAGAGAAAGCCCCGAAGGGCCTTCTCAATCACTTCAGATTAATTACTTCAATACAACGTGCTGGTTAGCAGCGCGAGTAACGAGGTTACACTCAGAACGGTAGTTGAAGATAGCAGTATCCTTACCGTTTGCAGCGTTGGAGTGTCCGAGAACACCACCACCAGTTACCCAGTGCTCCATCTCACGAGAGTAGCTTCCAGCAGCCTTGTAGTTCATCTCCAGGGCTGGTGCCTTAACACCAGACTTAGCGTCAACAACTTGAGACATTGGAATCATAGCACCCTTATGGACGTTGTTCAAAGCTCCCAATGAAGGGTCGTTCAACAGCTTCCAGTCGTGCTTGTGGAAAGTATACCCACCACGAGTAAATGACTTAAAGCCAAGCTTTACAGCCATGTCAGCGTCGTTGTTAAATGCACCGAACTGCCCAGCCAAGCCAGCAGTCACCTGCGTAGCGATACCGTTAGCGAGCATGTCGTCGATATCCAAAGATGTTGCTCTGTTTACGTACATAGCGTACTCAGCAGGAGCCCCTTCTTTGTCTAGTTCGAGGATGATCTGGTCGATGTCGCTCATAGAAGCGAATGAACCTTGAGCGCCACCAGAAACCTGAGCGGTAATACCTCTACCCTCAGCGGCAGCGAAGTAACCTTCAGATCCAACAATCTTAGAGTCTGAACCTACAGTAATGCCTTGGGCGGCAGTCGTAGTGTCGTTAACCTGAGAGTACAACAACATCATCTCACGCTGATTCATGAACCGCTTACGAGCGTCCATTTCATTCTTCAAGTACCACATGTACTGTCCGTTTACGTTCAACCAGCCAATGTTAGTGGCCTGAGATCCGCTTACTTCGTACATCTCCTTAGTGATAAGGTAAGGATTTGTTCTCTTTACAAGCCCAGTCTGGTAAAACTCAGAAGGCTGATTTGATCCCTGACCATAAATGTTACCCACGATAGCGACTTCATCTTCCGCAGCAGTACTGATTGTGCTGTGATCCAAAGTCTCTCCAGTAGTAGCCGTCAAAACAACGACTCTCTGCCCGTTAGACATCAAAAGAACGTCATTTGGTCTCGCTGCAAAGCCTGAGGCGAAAGTAAGCCCACAAGCGTGGTCAGCAGTACCAGTGGTCTCGGTGATTGCAACCTTTGCTGTTTTGTGCAATCTGCCCTCTTCGTACCATTGAACTTCATCAGATGTCCCCGCGTTCTTCTTAGCTCCTGTAAGCTCCAAGAATCCAGTGATACCCTGATCACCATAGGTTTGCACATACAAATCTCTTACGTCTGGTTTTGTTGGATCAATAAGATCTCCCAGAGCGACGTAGTTGTCTGGTCCTGTCTTCAAGCCTGATCCAGTTAGCGTTCCGCCAGTGTTGTCAGCCTTATTTGTTAAGCTATTAGCCATAATATTTGTTTTTTAAAAATTAGATAAATCCGAACCCTCCCTTATTCACCCCCAGCGCTTCTTTTAGTTGCTGAGTCAGTGGGTCGGGTCCATTAGGTGCTTGTCCTTGATTTGGAGACGTAGGAGATACGTTAGCTGCTTTATTCACAATGCCGCGCTGACCGTCGGACATACCCTGTCTGTAAACAGACTGGACAATGCTCTCTACGTTGTCAATCACAGCTCTGTGCATATTCAGAGTGTCGTAATCCCAGCTCCCGTCCTCTCGCACATAAGGATCGAAAAACTCGTCAAGGCGAGTGTTTTTCTCAGCCAGCTGATTCTTGTAGTTCTCATCCATACCGAAAGTAAACGTCTTGTCATTTCCAAGATTGAATTCAATCCCTTCCATAGAGTCCAGCTCACTACGCATGTTTGAAATCCAAGCATCATCAATTGGCGAAGACTCTTCTTCTGCTTGGCGTTCTGGGGCTTGATACTGCAATCGCATATCATCAATTCCTTTACGCGCATTAGATGCGTCTATCTTCATTTGCAGTTGCGAAAGCTTTACCTCGTCTTCTGAGTTAAGATCTGGATCGAGCTTATACTTGCTAGAGACCAACATACCGATTTCTTGTTGAGATAGGTTTGGGTAATCAGATGCCATTTGGACCTGAATAGCAGTCATGTCATCCATTTCGGATGGGTTCATTGACTGATAGATAAACCAATCTTGTGGATCGCGGCCAGTCTTTTCGACAAAATCCGCAATCACAGAAATACGCTCGTCAATCTCTCTTTGCTCCTGCTGCTGCGCCTGTAGGTCGTCAAGTGAGCTTACGTTCCTCCCAAGCCTTTCGCTAAGGAATTCGAACACAGCCGTCTCGACTTCTTCTGGTGCATATTCTTGCTGAACCTCTGGTTGCGCTTCCGTTGGTTCAGAAAAAGTTTCTTGTTGTTGATCTACCTGTGGAGCAGCTTCCTGTGTAGGCTGTTCTTGCGGTTGATTTATTTGAGCTACCTCTTCATCGCTTACGAAACTAAATGATGATGTAGGCTCCTCTGGTGTAGAGATAACAGCTTCTTGAGCCATTTCTTCTACTGGGTTAGTGTTTTCGTTTTCCATTAAATTTTACTTGAAGTGCAAATATATAACTTATTTTATATCTGTTATTTAGAGCTCCTCTTCCAGCGACTTACCCTGCCCTTCTCTCGCTTTTCTTTTCTGCCTCTAGCTTTATCTGCTGGAGTTAACTCAGAGGCTGTTGCTGGCGTGTCCTTAGAAATTCTCTTGGTTGGTCTGAATGAGCGATCACCTTCTGAGTAATCCTTATCTCCAGATAAAGTCCTCCAATCCTCTTTAAACCAACGCTTTAGGTTAAGACCAGCTTTAGTTTTTCTTACCGCCATTTCCCCAGTTTTTAGCACCTACCTTTCTGCATTTAGCTAAAGCCCCAGACGCATATGCAGAAGGCCACACCTTGTAGCGTGACTTCACTTTATGATAGCATGCGTCCTTCTTTACGACCTTAGCCATGATTAACGATTTTGAACTTGGCTTCCTTTACGGCCCCAGGGTGAGGTTTGTAGTCTCCCTTCATAAGAAAGTATCTGCCACGCTCTTCCATCCAGTGAAACCCACTAGGAGCTGCGACAGACTTAGTAGCCGTGCTAACCTTTAACTTACCACCCTTATTATACTTTACGGCGTTCATCTTAACAGTTCCATTTACGTAACGCAAGAGCCTTTCTGGTTGGCTTTCCGTTGGGTTTTTTCATAGGACCTTTTACACCAGACATTCTAGCACAAAAAGACTTTCTTCTTTTTGCCGCCTTGCTTCCTTTCTTAAGTTTAGAAGGGGGTGTAGTTACAGCAGTCTTAAGGTTGCTGCCAGTTTCTCTGTTGTATTTAGCCACACCAGCCTTGGTAAGCCCTCCAGATCGGGACTTATGCTTTCCCATCTTAAGGCTAACTCTTTTCTTCTTCTTTACCTTAGGCATAAAGCAAAGATAATAAAAATAGGATAAGGCTTTTTAAGGCATCAAAGACGTTATAGTTGCTTTGTCTTCTTCCGTCAGCCTTCCATCTTGGTCGTATGATAATTGCATGGCAACGAAAACAGCATCACAATACTCTGTCCCTAATACGTGCAAAATGAAGCACATTTCATCTGTCGCGTCGATAGCTGCGATTATTTGGTTCTTGGTGTATTCCATCACCCGAAGTTTTGTTGAGAGTTCGAGCTGCTGCTGACAGCAAAGACTCCGCGTTGCGTGAAAGTGCTGCCGTCGTCACTTGTTTCAAGCGCGACGTGAGTTGCGATGTTTCCGCTTGCGTACAGGCTGATAGCAAAGCTGTTGATACTTGGTGGCGTTGGGAACTCTGTGTCATCAAATTTTATTTGAATCCAATTATTTGCAGCACTGGAACCAAGCGCCCACCACATTTGGAAAATTGATGTGCTGGAATCGAATGCTTTCCACCCAACGTAATTGCTATATTCATGACCAACTAATACCGTATAGAAATTATCTCCGTTTGTATCTGTTGTTTCGCTCGTCATATTTGTTGGGTGACTTGTTCCAGTCTGGCCAGCTCCTGTATAGAACCTCAAGTTCCATATTGCTAATCTGGAGGCGCTGTTGGTGCCGCTTGAATCCACACCTCTTATCCGAATGTATCTGGATGCTGGCGGGCCTGCGATGTTATATGTCGCAGTCGCAGATGCGCTTTCTTCTTCACCGTAATCTTGAGCCGTCAGTGTAAACGTTCTTTGACCAGAAGTAGTGCTCAAGTCTTGGAATCGTAACGTATCGGTGATGTGTGATTTATAGGATTCCAGCCCATGGTCAATATCTGCGTCTGACACTGTTGTCACTCCACCGACGTTGCTACTTGCTGAATAATTCGGATTTGTGTATGTACTGTGATTCGTCACCTCCACAGAGACTGCACCGAATAGCCCCTGTGTCAAGTCTATTGTGGGTGTGGTGGATGGCGTTCCTCCACCACCTTCTGATGGCGCGTCGTGTCCGCTTATTTTTTCTATATCGGCCATTTCTATTCCGCTGTATTTTTCAACATCTGCCATGTCACTAGCTAAGCTCTATGTACTCGTTGGAAGGGTTAAAGAAAATAGTATCGCTTGTAACAGCATACCCTATGATTCTGCTAAAGTTACCAGAAGTACTTGGAACGGTAGTCGTAATAGTAGCGTTGGTATTCATGTAAGCGGGACTACCTGGGGTTAAGCTTGTTACATCGGTCTTAACAAATCCCTTCAGACACATACCTACCCCTGTGTTACCCCCTAAAGCGATACCTAGCAAGCCTTTATTCGCGGCTTCCAACGATTGAGTAGCTACAGCCCATGCCGCTCCTGTATAGTAATAGGACCTCCCAGCAAAAGAGCTAGTGCCTCCAGACCCACCGAACACTGTAGTTTCTGCTCCTTTGCCTACGTTTCCCGCACTGCTAATTCCAGATCCTACGTGGACTACTTCATTTGCGGTAACAGGGCCATTCAATGTAATTCCGCTTGCGCCACCAATAAGAGTTTCGGTAAAACCTGCATTAAAAACGGCCACGTCTGAAGAGTCTGCCTTAGCCAACACCCTAGCCGCTCCGTTTGTGTTTTTGGCTTGAAGTGACTGGTTGTTATCAAGATGAATCCCACCAGACACAACAGCCAAATTAGTTCCGTCATACGTTAGATTAGCCTCAGCCTCCAACGTATCTGCGGTTCCTGACCCCGTAATGATCTTGTTGTCAGCGTTGTTATTTATGGTTGTGCTACTTCCTCCACCGCCTGCGGCCTCTAAACTTATCTTAGCGGAAGAGTGGTCGTATGTCAGTACGTAGTTGTCTTGACCCGAACCCACAGACTGATCACCATCTAAGGTATAGTTACCCAACTTTACATCTCCAGTTCCATTAGGGTCTAACTCTATATCACCGTTCGTTGCTGTGGTGTAGATCTTATTTGTAGATAGGTCTAAATCAGCACCTAGCTTTAGCTCGTTGTGATTATTAAACAGCAACTTTCCGCTAGTAGAAAGGTTTAAATCAGTCCCGTCAACGATTACCGCGAATCCAGATTTTCCAGTAAAGTCAGATGCTGTAACCCCGTCCAATGCAGTTACTTTATCTGTACTCTTAATTAGCGTGTCTGGAGCTGCGTTTACCACAGCGTTTAAAGCTGTAACGGTGGCGCTAACGGTGGCGCCAAAAACTGTGTCGGTGGAATCAACGAGTTGAGTAATATCAAAATTATTCAAAACCTTCTGACTGGTGTCAGTGTCGGTCAAAATTATCCTACCCCCACTTGTCCCTGCTGACGCTTGAAGAACGCCTGTTTCGTAATTAACAAACCTATTCGTAGTCTGTACGGTTACCAGGTTGTTTGTTTTGCTAATTATTACCTTTGCCATAATCAGTTGTTTGCTACAAACTCAATTTTAGTTCCCGCCTTAAGGTTTACAAAGTCGTCAGAAAGAGTTGCGGCCTCTATAGTGAGTCTTATTTCGTCGTAAGTGGGTGGATAAAATGAATTCAAAACGTCAATAATGCTTTCTGTTTGTGAATACTCCCACGTCGCTGACGATTGATCTTCGTTTTCGATAGCAGGGAATTGATGGTAAGTAGTTACAGCAACAGAACTATTATTAACGAATTCAATTTTAAGGCGTGGCGAAACATGCGAAAAAGCTGGAACAGTTTTAAGCACATTCAACTTAATAGTGACTTGAGCGATGGAAGGGGTTTGCCCAATACCTAAAAAGTTAGAGGACAAAGTAAAGTTACTTCCGTCCGATAGGGTTAGGTAGTCATTAGCGTCGTTAAATCCATTATTAATTCCAGTGGAACTAAGACCCCCAGAAAGGTCGCTAGATTCAAATGTTATGGTTTTGTACGTTCCATAATCACTTGCCCCAGTAAAGTTCACGACAGACCCGTCGCCTTGAAAGTCTGCCGTCCAGTCTATAGCAAAGGATGACTCAACACCAAACATACCCAAAAATTCCATAAGGTCTGCGGTAGTTACCTGACCGTCACCATTTAGGTCTCCCAAGATATTTGATCCAGCTGCCGAATAAGTATCAATGGTCCCTAAGCCTTGATCTATTAAGAGCTGAGCGAAGGCGGTTGTGAACCAACCAAAGAAATCGTTCTGGGAAAGCTTCTTGTACGTATCGCCGTCTGCATCGTAAAGCTGAAAAAAAAACTTATCATCAGCAGCAGAAACCAACAGCGCAGGAGTTATAACCCCGTACTCATCCGTATTGTGAGGAATTAAAAGCCAGTTAGATCCCGTTGTCCACGATGTATTGCCCGTGCCTGTAGATTTGTAAACACGAAGCTCATTATTGCTTTTAGTGTACGCTAGATACCCTTCTTTTCTGCTTGCAACGGCTACACCGTTTCTTGCAGTGACATCAGCAAACACGTTGTAATCACTAGACCCTGAAGCCGCCTCCCAAGCAGCACCTCCAGCCCCATCCGAAGCTAAGACATAACCGTCGGTAGAGCTCTCAGAGTCTATGTCAGCAGCTTTTACAGAGCCAGACGTTAATATTTTCTTCCAGCTAGCCACCTATGCTTATGCTTTTTGAAGTTTAGGATCTTCTTTCTGTTGAAGTTTTTGAAGACGCTCGAACTCCTTTTCTAATTTCCCCATAAGAGAAACAATAGTTTCAGCGTCTGAGGCTTTGATGTTTGCCTGCTTTGTCACTTCGCTCAGGAAGTATACTTCTGTGATGTCTAATTTCATTTGAATTTAATTAAAGGTTTGAAATTATTTAGCTTTCAGTTGATTCTGAAGTTTATTCACTACGTCTGCCAACAAAAGTACGTCTTTTCCATCGAAACTACAATCATGTAGCGTCTTTAAAATATACGTAAGCTCTTGCTGGGTCAAGGTGTCAGTGGTAATGCCACCAACATTCTTGCCCTTACCCAACAAACTCATTACTCTACGTAAATATAAATTTCGGAAGAATCAATCTTGATGTTACCGTTCTTCTGGTAGTTTGCGTCATTTGAAGTAACAACAGCTGCAATAAATGCGTCAGAGGCAATCGCAGTTTGGTCTTGGGTAGCGCCCGTAAAGTCGAGAGCGAATCGAGCAGCAGAGTTGTCCCAACCCAAAGCTGCGGCTGCGGAAGCTCTTTGGAAAACAATTCCTGAGTCAGCGTTAGCTGGGGTGCCAGAGTTGTTGTTTAGCGCAATAAAGTGGTCCTCAAGAAGGACATTTTCCGAGTTTACTGTGGTTGTAGTTCCGTTTACAGTAAGGTCACCTGCAATGGTTACAGACTGATCGTCTGAAATTGTCATCGCGGTTACAAAGGTGTTTACGGATGTGCCAGATGAACCTGCTGGTGTTGCGGTTTGGAATACAATGTCACCACCAGCTCCAGTACCAGTACCAGCACCACCAACAATAGCGATGTTTGATCCCGCTCCGTCGGTTGCTCCTGCTGCTTGGGAGTTACCACCAACCTTAGTGAGGGAGATAGTAGCGTCTAGGTTAACCGTTGGAGTACTAGTTCCGTCCGATACACTAATGTTGGTTCCGCCAATAACATTAGTTACTGTACCAGAACCAGAAGCCAGAACCTGCGCATCGACGTAAGCCTTAATCGATTGCTGAGTGGCAAGGGCTGTGTCTGAATTCGAAGAGAGGCTGTCTTGGTCAAGGATTGCTACCTGAGCAACAGCAGCCGTGGCGCCTGTGACATTACCAAGAACCTTCATGGAGCCGATGTGAGCAAGCTTCCCTGCAATTACACCTGTAACTGCACTGGTTGCGTCTGGAATGTCGAATTTAATAGCATCCGAAGCACGGGTAATAACGACTGGAGAGTTAGTTGCTGACTCGAACGATACAGCATCGTCCGCCGTGTTTCCTGTAAGAGCTAATTGAATGATGCCAGTTCCCGCAGCCGTCTGAGCCTCAATCTGATAAGTGTTATTAGGAACCTCTGTCAGAAACGCGGTTGAGTTAAATGCGTTGGATCCAAATGCAATCTCAGAGACCGTCAACGCCCCTTCTGAGGCACCATCGGTAGCAGAGACCACGACGTTTACCGTTCCAGCTGCGGAGACGTCAGTTCCCGCGCCTAAACTTGCGGTTACCGTTCCTACTGTTATGTTAGCATCCTCAACGAGGACTTTTTTCCATGATGCCATGATATGCTATTTTTTTTTCTAAATATTTAAACAAATATACAACGTATTTATTAGGTCACTCCGAAGTATAGGTTATCATCAGTGTCCGCATACATTCCCCCCTCGAAAGCTGTAGGGGGGGAAGCTGGATCAAACTGCTTAAACTCTACAAGACCGTCTAGATTGATCTTTCCAGTAGATGCTGGGGATGGAGTAAACTTTATCGTTTGATCTGTTGTAGCCTCTATCTTAAACACAGACCCTGTAGAGGACATCTCCACAGAGTCGTTAAATTCAATTTTGTCGCTTTCGCCAAGCTCAATATTGAAATTGTTTGTTTGAAGGTTAGCCCCTAGCTGAGGAGATAAATCTTCTACTATGTTTTGCAAACCACCACCAATAATGGTTGCTAGGTCTGTCCACCCTGTGGCTTTTGTAGCAATGTTACTAGCGTCTACCAAGAGGTAAAACTTAGAGTCGCCCTGGTGGTAGACTATAGTAACGTACTCCTTGAGCTGATCGCTTACAGACGTAAGGCCAGTTAAGCCAGCGTCGTTAGCAACCACCCTGACACCGCCTCTAACGAAGTTAGAATCAACAAAAGCTTTTGCTGAGTTGTTATGGCCGTATTCGCCTGCTCTTCCTACTTCAACTGGCATCAGGTTATTTTTAAGAAATTGTTGTTAAATGCGTTAGTTGAATTGGATTTGTAAACGCTATACGTAGTTGATACCCCGTATCGGTTTTCTAAAGTAAAGGTGCCTAGATCAGTAAAAGCCCCTATGGTTGGGGATACACCATCTAAAAGCATAGTGAGTATATCGGTGCTGCCTGGATAGAATATATACATAAACTTATTGCTCGTCTGAACGGTGTATGTATTTGTTTCGTCTATACTTGAAGGATATGACCCTGTTGTTTTTATCTCTCTTTCATTGTTGCCGCTGTCGTCACCACCAAACGCTGCATAAACAGTTTGAACGGCGTTCTGGGAAGATCCAGTAGTCAATGCTGTTGTGTCGAAACACACCTGATAAGAGTGGTAGTAGTTTATGTTAGAAAAGTCACTAGAGGTGTCAGACCCGTAAGTGCTGTCAACAACAACTCTATATCTATGGGGTGTGGCCTCCGCCGTTAAATCAGTAGATCCGTCTGTAGCAACAGTAATTGAATCCGTGTTTATAGCCAGGGAAATGTTATTCTGCGTAGATCCATTACCTAAAGAAGCAAGGTTTGTTGTGGAGTTAGGTGTTGTTATCTCCCTGTAATTGCTTCCTACTTCAAATTGAACAACAGAGTCAATTAGCGGATCATAAAGCTCAGTCCTTCTCACGTCATAACGAAGAGTAGACTGAACATCACCATACTCCCTGGTTGTAGAGGTTGTGCCTGTTGCAGCAGAAATGGTTGAATTGCTCCTAGTTATTTGCTTGTCGCTAATAAGAGGCGAGCTAAAGCTATTGGCTGTTGTGAATTCGTTTGCTGTCTGTTCAGTTGTACCGCTGGTGCTGTCCGTTACCCTAAGTCGAAAATGGAATACGTTGTTGCTAGCCCAGGCCTCTCCAGTGCTATAGACCTTTGAGAGATTCGAGGCCCCAAAAGTAACCTCAGAGGATGTGTACGATTGAACCGTTGTCCAGGATCCAGTAGGGGTTGACTGAGTATTAGCAAGTTGGTACTCAAGCACAGCCGTTCCCGTAGCGCCTTGGTTGGCGATACCAAAGTTTATAGAAGATACAGTTACAGAAGATGCGCTTGAAGGGTGCTGCCAATCAGGTCCAGAAAGGCTAAAGCTAGGAGTGGGATTAACAGCATCAGTGAACGCATCAACTAAAAGCTCTGAAGCGGTTTTTCCATCAGCGGGAATGGTGTCTCCATTTTTGTACTTGCCAAAAGTCTTTACGACCCCCAAAACGGTGGGCATGTTTGCCACATAGTCCTGAGTAAAAGTCACTTGGCCTCCGTCTGCTCCATCAGCTCCATCAGCTCCATCAGCTCCGTCTGCTCCATCAGCACCAGCAGGACCAGCAGGTCCCTGAGCACCAGCAGCTCCAGCGGCTCCAGCAGGCCCCTGAGCGCCTTGAGCTCCGTCAGATCCAGCAGCCCCAGCAGCCCCAGCAGGTCCAGCAGGACCTTGAGGTCCTTGAGCGCCAGTAGGTCCTTGAGCGCCAGTTGCTCCAGCAGGTCCAGCGCCAATAGCTCCAGCTACAGAAACGTTATTATTTGCAGCCTGATTTAAAACTACGACCTTAGTGTCAGTGCCTCCTTTTACGACAGATACTTTAATGATATCTCCGTTCTCACTAGATATCTTTATGCTTTTTGGTTGTTCTACACTTATCGGCATAATAGTATCTTAAGCTGCTGTTTCTGACACGTCTTCAATAACTCTTACCGTTCCGTAGATTAAAGTAGCGATTACTCCCGCTGAGGTTTCGTGTTCGATATCATAAACATAAAGACCAGAGGGCATCGTCTTCATTGTCGCAGCAGACAGAGTAAAGTCAACTGTTCCTGTGTCTGTATCCGCTGGGTTGGGGATATTGGATTCATTTACCACCACTTCAACTTGAAAATTAACCACAGGGTCCGCAGTGTTCGCAACTAAAGAGCCAGTATCCGAATCTCTTACCTCCATTAGGAAGGTGTCCCCGTCAGAAAAACCCACAACGGGGGGTGTACTAGAATCCGTGATGGTCAACCTCAAGGAAAAGGTATCACCCTTCCTGCAAGTGATGTCAACCCTTTCAGATGTATCTAAGTTTATTTTTGTAGCCATCTTATCCTAATATTTCTGATGTTATGTCTCCTGGTTCTTCTGATATCTCGCCGCGTTCTCCCTGCCTCTGAGAAATTAACTTGCTTTGCTCCACAGACTGCTTCTTAACCCTGTCATCTTTTCTGTCCTCCTTAAGCACCTCTAGCTTCTCCTTAAAGTTCTCGTCATCTTCTTTAAACCCAAGAGTGGCCTGAGCTTTAATGATCTCAATCTCTTTTCTAAATCCGTGCTTCACCTGTTCTAATTGAGCCTCTAATTGACTCTTAAGCTGCATTTCTTGAGCTTTTAGCTGAGCTTCAATTTGCATCTCCTGCTGTCTAGCTTGAGAAGCAGCTTGAACTGATTGTTGTTGAACCTGAGCTTGCTGCTGAGAGTTTTGCTGGGCCATTTTTTGATTCATGGCTAGTCGCTTTTTTCTTCGAACTATTAAAAGTCTTTCTGCTTGAGATATGTCTTTTAACTGTCTAACAGCAATTGCATCCTCCAAATCAATCTCTTTTTGAGACAAAGCAATTTGTATGTTTTGTTCAAGGTATTGACGCTCACCTTCTTCCATTTCTTTTACAACACGCACGCCAAAATTATACATAGACAGGTTCTTGAAAGAACTAAGAACCTTCATGTTTTCACTTCCTATTGCATTTTCATAAATTCTGTAAAGAACAGAGTCTGGATGAATAACTTGCAAGCACTTAACTATGTCGCTGCAAACTTTTTTATACAGCACCATAGATGAGTTAGTGATGTCATATATAGCATTATTTGCCGCAGCTAAAGCTTGCTGCCTTACACCTACGAGCGCATCTCCCTTTGGGGAAGAGGCGTCCATCACCTCGTTAATACCCGTTGCATCACGGATCATACGCAGGTAGTGGTTGTAAAGACCTATAAGCTCGTTAATGTTTCGGATACTATTTCCGATCTCTCTAATAGGCGGGTTCTGAAACCCTCCCTCTGGGTTCTTGCTTCTATAATAAAAAACACCAGTCTGCTCATAAATATCATGCAGCTCAAGGGGCTGAAGGTCACCGCCTTTTCCTAGCTGAACGTTCTCTAGACCTTCGATGTCAATGATGATTCCATCTGGTTTTGCCTTGGCTACTGCTTGCTGAATCTTAAGGTGAGTAAGCTGTAATTGATCGGCAAAGCCGATACAGCTATCAACCATAGACTTAGGCATCATATCTAAGATATTCGTGGAGCAAACAGAGTATGATAGATTAGTCTTGGAGATGTCGTGAATGTTCTTAGGAATGTTATTCTTTTTACTGTAGTTAAACAAGAAATCAGTTCCTAAAATATAACACCCTCCGTACACTGAAGCTGACTCAAGTTTTACTACATCTCTATTAAATACTGAGTTCTGTGGCTTTTTATAGGTCTCCCCCTTAGAGTAAAAACCTACGTTACCGTATCTACTTTCTTTGTTCTCAAAGTATTCGCAATCAACGGACATAAACTCAAAGTCCAGCACCTCAACCATGTACTCGTCGTAACCGAAGTTAGATTGGTTGTTCACCCTGTCGTAAGAAGATTGAGTCAGCTTGCTAGCGTCATACCCGTATTTCTTCTGAGCTTTATCCGCTATCTCCTTAAACTGATTTTCTGTAAACTGATCTCCAGCCATGCGCTTTAGCTCATGAATGGGAACATACCTTACGTGGCCAGCATACGTGAGATCTCCGAAGTCTGGATCCTCCGTAAAGCTATGCACGAAATTGATGGGATCTATGTAATCGGTCTTAATTCCGTAGCTAGGGTCGTTGGACCTTTTGACTACAGCCATTCCCGATACAGCTAAATCATTGACGCATCTTCTAAGAATAGAGTCGTTGAACTCATTCCATTCAAGGGTTAGATTTATTCCTATTTGGGCGGCGATCTCCGAAGAAGACTTGATGTTATTTCCAATAAATATCTCAGCCTCTTCTAAGCTGTCTGGTATATCCTTAGTTGGTCCAGAAATCTCTACTCCTGTTTTTTCCTGAATTCCTTTTAGCGATTCTTTTGCTTTTACGGCAAACTCAATTTTTTTTCTCTCTAAATCTTTTTCAGAAGAAGAAAGCGGGTCAATAGCTTCGAGGTTTGGATAAGGAGATAAAGAAAGTATTTTGTTTACTACAATTCTAACAAACTTAGGAAGGATAGGGACTGGAGTAAAGTCAATATTAAGCATACTTCCATCCCCATTGTTCGGATCTAATGAGGTAAGAAGAGACTTGTAGATAGCTGTGTCCTGAGTTCCGTTCGCGTAACGACGGTTTCTCTCAAACGTGCTCTTTCTTTTGCCAAAAATAGAGTTCTGCTGATCCATTTTGCCCCACTGCTTATATACAGCCTTAGCATAATTAAGTCCGTAAGCTTTGCTTTGCTTATCTTCCGATGAGGCCAGCGGGTCTGGGAAGCTAGATTTTTTGTTGTTACTGTGCATCTGCAATGAGTAGAGTTCTTATAACTCCATGCAAATATAGTAAAACTAGAAGTGCCAAGCTTTGGGCTTATGAGTCCTAAAAAACTTCTTCTCAGTAAAGTTAGATACAGGTCTTTCTTTCTTCTTTGATTTCTGAGCGCCAAGGAGTGCTAGACCAGAACTAATAGTCAAGTCAAACTTAGTGCGCTTATCTATTTTATACGCAATCCAGTCCTCTAGAGTTCGGTTGAAGTACATGTTTCCAAACTCCTCAGCCTCAGCCTTTATGCCTACGTGATCATGTATGTAAGCCTCGATAGCCTGGGCGTGAGACTGTATCACATCCTGCGAGTTAGACGGGATACCTTTAGTCCTTACGTTTACCGATGAGTTGCCTGTCTTTAAGAAGTCAGGTCGGTCCATTAAATAACCGTCATAACCCCTTGACTCAAAGTACCTTACGATACCGTACTTATTGTTCTCTACAAGTAAAGGATACCCGTAAAAGAAAGCACACATCAAAACATCCTCATAGAAGATGCTGGCTAGGTCTGGGCGAGAAGCGTACTCCACTACGAACATATTGGAAGGTACATCCATATTGAACTTATTGTACATATGTAGAGCCCCTTTAGAGCCCCGTCCGTCCACTGTAGCGTCTAAGTCATATGAGTCAACCCCTCCAACGCCGATATGACCGTTAGGGGCCGTCCTTTTGCCTCGCTCGTCATTCTTCTTATTCCTTAGGTGATCGGGTGGCATCCAGGACACCCTAAACCTTCCGTTTGGATCTGGGGAGAACACAACCTCTTCATCTTTCTTCCTCCATATAAAATTTCCTTTTACCACGGGGTTAGGGAACATATCCTCATTGAACTCTATCTGCTGGTAAATCTTACCTATATTAAATAGACTACCCTCAATACTATCTCTAAAGGCCTCGTCCTCTGTAAAGGGGAACTGCCTAATTATCTCATTCAGCTCAGAAGGGTCGTTTTTAAATGAGCTGCGCTCGTTCTTTAGGTAGGTCTTGCTACCTTGATCGACGACCTCCCCGTCTATACCTTGTATGTGTGCGCTTTGTGATGGGTCCTCGACAACAGCATTACCATACACATCAAAGAAACCTTCCAGCGCGTCATAGGCTGGGATGAATATTCTGTATAGCCCAGACCTGGTTCGTCCGTTCTGATTTCTTTCGTTAGGATCGGAGTCAGCCCACAGCTCTCTATACTCGTCGCCGCCTTTATTCATAGGGTTTACCGTACTTCCCACCAGGGCTTTACCTACTACTTTTTTACCTACAATCAAGCAAGTACGCTCAATCCTCCAGGCCTCCCTTATATCAGTAGGTTTCTCCCACTTACCAGCCTCGTCGAGGTATAACATATGTAGCTTCTCACCGTCATATGCGTTATTAGTAGTGTTCTTCCAGTTGATCACCGTATTGAGGGCGTCACCAATCTGAGAGGTCTTGTTGTTCTTCGTAATACGCTTAGAGGGCTCACGAAATGCCAGCTCCATACGAGGGTTTGTGGTACCGTCCTGGATGGGCTTAAAGAAGAATGGGTAGCCGCGAAATATCGCAACCACCTTCTTCATGAATATGTTCTCCTGTGAGTCTTTACCAGTCTTCGACTGTATGCCAAGAAGCTTCTCTTTAACTTGACTAGCTTCGTCCACCAGGACAGAAGAGCATACATTAGTGTAGCCAGAACGACGGCACTTAGTATAAAGCTGACCGAAACAACGAGGATCAGCTTCACAAGCAGCCATGTGGGTAAAGATGTCTTTTTGGAAAGCAAGGTATGATGGGTATCCGATATCAATTTTAGACCATTGTAGAAACATATAGTGCCTCCCTGTAATATACGTAGGTTCCCCATTATTGTAAAACCATACACCGTCACGCCTACGCTGAAACTCTTGTTCGATGTAAGAACGAAACTTGTTCCGAAACTCGGCAGGTTTCTCGAACCACTCATCCATACTGCGTATCCTACGCATCTCCTCTGGCATAGGAATGCGTTTCCACAGCTGCAACTTCTTTGGTTGGTCATGGAAGAGAATTTCCGATTTGCGCGGTTTCTTCGGTAGTACCACGAGTATCCCGTGGAGCTCGATAGTTTCTCCTTCTGTACCGTTAGGGTCGATCTTAATCCCCTTAGCTTCATAACCTTCTATGTCGATTAAATTGGACATCAGTAGCTCTGTCCATGTGAGTTCATTCTACCCAGCGAAGGTACGCCTTCCTTAGGGTTTTTAATCTCCATTTGTTCGCCGCATTCGCACTGCCCTTCAGGGTAGTAAACACTACCGTTCTTAAACTTCATGGTCAGGCTTCTTACAGATTTCTCTGCTTTACATTTTTCACAAATAAGATCAGGCATAGTTTTTAATTTAATTGGTACCCCCGCTAGGACTCGAACCTAGGACCCACAGCTTAGAAGGCTGTTGCTCTATCCAGCTGAGCTACGAGGGCGTATAGTTAACTTCTAAGTGACAGCTTGTAACTGTCTGATTGTCAAAGTCATAGTCACCCCAATAAACAAGTCCGCTTGGGTTATTTTGAGAACCTTTCTGCGAATCCTCCTGAGTAGTCTTTGTCTTTTTCAATTTCTCCATTGTCGTTTAGTTCTTTAACCATTTGTTCTAGTCTCTGGCGCTCCACCAAAAGCTCTTTACAGTCGATAGCAGTTTGCTTTATGGATTGGAGCTCGGCCTTACGCGCAGATCCCCCTGCTTCGGGGTCTACTGGCTTCTTGACTTCCTCGATCATATTATTAATAGCCTCCTCCATACTCTGCATGAGTCTCCTGGCGGCACTTACGGTAGTAAATTTAGACTTCGACATATAGCAAATCTTCTGCGCGGGTTCGGTAATACTCCTTACCATCAATGTTAACTCGATAGTCCATGTTCTTGCGAAATCCTACTATGTCGCCCGCTTTAGCTCCTATCTCATTAATCCAAGGAGCCTCAAACGCGACACGACCTTTTGTGACAGGGACCTCTGATAGTTTAACCAATTCGATAGTGTCCGACTCTTGAACCTCCTCTTCTTCGACTGGCTCAAGAAGGCTCCAGCCCGCAAGAGGGCGTATATCCCCAGTGTGCTGGTTTTTATAAGCAATAGCCTGATTATTAATAGTATGCTCTGGATCAAAGCGAACAGTATAGTGATTAGGCTCTCCAGTAAGTACCTGGCCTTCGTTAAGAACCACGAGGTGGTGGAAGTAAAGAGTGTCCCCAACTTCAACCCCTGTATGGTGTTTGAAAGGCGCCGCCACAACGGGGCCTTCTTGGATTCTGTTTTCAAACTCATTAAATTTAGTGTCTATAAAAAGCTCAAGACCTCCAGGGGTCGTGATCTTATCATCAAGCTGTTTATCTAGCTTGACAATAAATAAGTCAAATGTCCTCATCAATTAAAAATTCAAGTCAAATTCAAGCATACAGGGCATCTCGTCTATGGATTTCCATAGCAAGGTACCTTCGTCGTTCTCAATATATACAAGATATCTCTTCTTGCCAAACTTATGCAGGTGATGTTCATCTTCCAGTATGGCGGATACGACACCCCTGCCAGCTTTCATTCCGATGTAATAAGCCATGCCGTCTTTCGGTTCTTTACCGACGACAATCTTTCTAATAAGTCCTTCCATTTTAGTTTAGGGATATGCCCAAATCACCCAAGAGGTCGTCTAATGAATCGTTTTCTTGATACGCGCTATCCATTACTTCTTTTAGCGTATCTAGCTCTGCCCTACTTTCTAGGTTAAAGCTGTACATTGTCTTCATCTCTGCGCTTTCATCTCCATCTTCTACAGCGTCGAAGTCTATAACTCCAACAACTATAGAGGCTAGGGTGCGATCTTTCATTTCGAACTCATCAATCGTATCCTCCATCTTTTTGACGAGGGAATACATTTCGGCAAAGAAGAGGGTGTCTTTCGGGTTCATGATGTAAATTTGTTTAAGTCAAATATACGACACAATACACATGCCTAAGTCAACCGTTAAAAAGACTAGACTATTTCGAGACGTATCGAAACTTCCAGATAAGTACGTAAAGAGCAATTACTTAAAGAATCTACGTAGTGCTACGGATGATTTCTTAGATAGCAACCCAGACCTTACTAGGTCTTACCTTAATTTAATGCTGTTCGTTTACGATTTGGAGTTTTTTACTATAGCGTGGGCAGCAGAGAACTACGGTATGTACAAGAAGAACCTAGCTGATAGAATGATATACCCCCTTGTGTCTAGTGGGTACCTATATAAACACTTCGATAAGCTTACACCGTCTCAGACGCTAGAGGATCACTTGTTCCGTGATGAGACAAAATACAACTACAGAGTTCGCTATGCGTTATCGCAGAAAGGAAGGCTAGCGGTACAGCGTTTTTACAACACCCTGTAGTGGATACCATTTTCATCTCGGTACGCTCTCTTGAGTTGTTTTCTGTTTTTTCCGCCTTCTTTAAAGGATACGTGTACCCAGGCAGGGTTCTCGTCATCCCCGAATTCCCAGATCATCTGATCCCATTCGAGGTTTTTCTTTATGAAGTCGAATATCTCCGAGTTAGTTACCTTCCCGTACATATCAGCGTCTATATCAATAGCTTCCCCGATCATATGCTGAGAGTACTTACTCCCTCCTATGGCCTTGTTTAATTCTTTTGATCTAAATCCAGAGGTAACCCCGATAGGTACACCGAAGTGATCGCGCACTGGCTGAAAGATATGGTCCGCTACGGCCTGTAGGTTGTGTACGGTCCACTTATCTGGGGTGTTATCTATCCCCTTTCGCGTCGCGGTGTTTGACTTCACCACTTCTTTTAGCGTTAGATTTTTGCTTAACCTCATTGAATTTATTTTTCTCTGCAATATACGCAGGGTTAATCCGCTTAAGCCTCGGATTGAAGTAGTTTTTACTTCCCAATCTTACTCGTTCTCATCAGCGTTTGGAGAGGGCTAAGGCCGTTTCCTCCGCTTTGACTTTTGTATTGCTTTCTTAATTCTCCTTTAGATCCAGGCATAGGAGTAAACAGTCTTTCACCAAGAGATATCTTTGACCTCTCATTCTTCATCATCTGCTTACAGGAGTCGCTCATCTTACCTTCTTTCATGCATCGCTGAAGAAACTCGCTAGCCGAAGAGCTTTTAGAATCCATTAAGTCTTGTTGCTGAGCACTTCTACCGAAAGCAGATCCTCCACTACCGACTTGCTTAGAAAAGCTGTTAAGTACTCTGGCTTGTCTGACTTCAGCTGGCTCGCCGTATACATCACCATAGAAAGCTGCTACTGCGGGATCTTGCATTGTCTTTGCAAGCCTCATAGCCTCGGAAGGAGATATGCGTTCGTTGTCTACTATATCACCGACGTTATCCTTGGATATCCTAACGCCCCTTCCGTATACTGGCTCACCTTTACTATTGAATCCTTCTGGTCTTTGATACTTAAGCGTGCCTGATTCATTGTCCTTATAAACCCTTCCCTTTTCAGGCTGTTCAACCATGAAAGCAGCTTGAGGATCAAACCCTCTGGTATCTCTGGAGCGTTGAGTTGACAAGAACTTCATGAGGTCGCCAGCGTCCATGCCTTGAGAAGACAAAGCATCAGTCAGCCTTTCCATAGAGGTTCCGTACTCTTCTGAGTCTTTGTACTTTCTTATAAGTACCCCGTCGTCCTTTTTCTTCTTAGGCTTTGGCATCACTTCTTCCCTTTACCGTACTTGCCAAGACTGTTTAACAGATTTTTAGTTCCCTTGACTTTGTTCTGGCGTTCAAGGTCGGCCTGATCCATTCTTTTCTTTTCAGATGCAGCACTGTTTAGCGCCTTTCTGGTAATCCTACGAACAGACCTTCTTGTCTGTCTTTTTTTTCTTTTTTCCTCGCTCATCTTAGTATGAATTTTTGCAACCGCAGGCTTTTGGTTTACCACACTTACACTTCTTTTTTACGACCCTCGGTCCTTTTGGTTTTCCGTATGCCATTTCTTATCGTCTTACTGGTCTCATCATTCCTCCTGGAGATTGGCCCATGCCCTTTTTTTGCATAAGCATTTCCAGAAGGTCTTCCATCTTAGAGGCTCCTGGACCTCCTTGTGCTTGAGACGCCATTTGCCTTCCTTCTGTTCTCGTCATTTCGCTTTCCATCTCTCCAGCATCCAAAGAGTAGGTTCCGTCACCTAATGGTACGATCCTATAGTCCATATCTTCAATAACCCCGTCCCTGCTTGGGTTGCCATAAGTCTCCCAGTCTCCGAAAACTGGTGCTACCTGTCCGTCAGGCAGTTCCATTTCAACGAATTGATTTCCGTCTTCTGTCTGTTGAATAGGTCCTTGGGCAAATTGGCCAGCAACCCTCATAGACTGTTTGGGCTGTTCGCCTTTCATCATTGGTCTCATAAAGCAAATATACTAATATTAATTATACTCATTTGGATCAAAGATTGAATACTCCATTCCCTGAGGCTCAACTACTTTTTTATCTGATTCTTCAAGGCCTAGCTTGTTTTTTGCGAAGTCAATACTGGTCCTCATGTTTTTAGACATGTCTATTAAGGAGTTGATTTTGTCTGATGCGACACCTACCGCTTTGAAAGGATTTATATCTCCTATAAATGGAAGAGATCCAGACTCTAAGTTTTCCTGAGCAATGTCATTTCGCTCTGTCCTTCTTTCCACCAAAGACTCCATGCTGTCTATTCTCTTCTGAGCGTCGAGACCATCTCCCCCGTCAACTAAGTTCATCGTTTGATTATCCTTAGCGTCAGTTAAAGCGTCTTGTGCGCGTGCAAGTCTGCTAGCTTCTTTTGATGCTCTTGATCCGAGAGCCTTTTTTTTGACAAAGTCAAATGCATCCTCACCGTATTCATCGATTCCAAAATTAAGAGCGTCCCTACCCATGCTTTTTAACATTGTTCCGCCAGGCACATCTCCTTGGGTGCCGTCTTGAATAGCATCCATTTCTGCCCTTGCTCCTTTATAAAGCATGTTAATTGGAGCTGCAACAGGAACGGCTTTCATGAGTGTGTCAGCAGCAAGAAGGAACCCTTCGTTTATATTGTTCGAAACAATTCTTTCTCCTGCTCTTTGCTCTTTAAGCCTATCCAGTTCTTGAGATGCAGACTTAGTTTTCAAGTCGGTGCCATCCTTTCCTAGTGTGCTCCCAGCGTCTGCTGATAATGCACTTTGATAGGCAAGAGTTGCGTTTGATATCTTACCCCTTTTCTCCTGCCTGCGAAGCTTTTTCATTAGTCTGTCGCGGCCCCTATCTATTCTTTGAGCGTTTTTCTGCTCCTCAGTCCTGGTTTCAAATCTTTTAAGTGGGTTCATTTTCTTTTAGATCCTTTTATTCGTGAAGTTTCTCTCATGCCCCTGTTCTTGGAGGCTGTCATTACTCTTGCTTTTCCGTTCTTGTGATGAACGTCTTTTCCGTCGCCTTTTTTAACCTTGCCTTTTTTTGCAAACTTTCTTCTTAGTTTGTTTCTTAGGGCTCGGCGCTTCTTCTGAGTGCTAGACTTTTGAAACTTCTTGTACTCTTTTTTGTAATTACGTTTCTTTTTCGCTTTCATCAGAAACTTGCTCTAATCATTGGTTGTCCTTTTCTCTCTTCGTCTACTGGACGCATCTGGTACTTCTTTAGCTCGTTGTCCCAGTAGTATTCTCTATCAAGTACCTGTCCGTACCTTGCGTTCTTTCTGTCTTGCGCCACTTTACCTATCTGAACTGTTGGTCGCCCCATAGGTATATTAGTAGATGTCTCTTTAATCTCAGGTTCAGGGTATTTGGGTTCAATTCTTCTAGCAGGCAAAGACCTAACAGGATTCATCTTCCCTCTCTTCTTCTTTAGGACCTTAACTGATTTTAGCCTTGTTAGTTTATCATCACCACCTTGTGTTTTGATTTCCTCACGCTTGGGCTCCTCTCTTCCAGCGGCCTTCTTCATCTCTGGGCTGTCGTAAAGATACACATCAACCAAGTCTTTCAGGGCTGGGTTCCAATAAGCAACCCTATTAGCAGGAGTGATCCCTTCTCTAAACAAAGACGGTGGTACTTCTTCATTAACTACCCTGTCCATCTCTCTATCCGTGTAGAACCCATCCCCCTGATCTTCATAGAAGTTTGTTTGCTCTCTTTCGAATGGGCGGCTTCTTGTGTATGGCTTGACATTGGGATATAATTGAACCTCACCTATTCTGCCTTCAGGTACATCAAACCTTTCTACGCTGTCGTTGGTTATCGTTTGGACCCCTCTGTCTCCCATGTCTACCGTCTGAGTATCTGAGGTCAGCATATTAAAAAGGTCTACACCTATATTGCCTATTTTGGCTAAGCCTCTACTAAGGTCCGTCCTATACCTAATCGCTTGTTGCCCGAACTCGTATCCTTCATTTTCAAGCTGTTCAATTTTCTCTATGTCTGCACCACCAGCAAGCGCCAGGGCTCTAGGAGCCTGGGTATCATACTCCACACCCCTAGATACAGTTATGTAATCATCTACCGCTTTTGAAACAAACTGCGGAACAGCTTCTCCTTTTCTTTCCGATTCTTCAGTCGCGGGAATGATAAAGTCCTTCAAACGAGAGTTAAGCCTTCCTAGGTCTCTATCAAACTCTCCAAAGTCTTTGTTAGAAGACTCAAGAAGATTCATAAAATCAGCAGTGATCTCTTCTCTTAAGTATCGAAGGTCTTCAGGTAGGTTTTTATTTATGAAATCAACAAAAGGCTTGAGCCCCTCTGCAATTTTTTTTTGTTGTTCCTGTGAAAATTCATAACCGCTACGAGATCCATAATCATCTTTAGGTAGAAGGTAAACCATGTCTTGCGCAAGCCAAGGATAGTTTACCATCCCCTTAATCACATCATCTACGTCAACGTACTCTTCGTCTGCAATTTCTCTGCCTTTCTCAATCTCAAGAACTGGACTTCTTTCAGACTCAACGTAACCAGCATCAATAAGGGCCTTGACAAGATTGTCAGAGTAATTCACCAACCTCGTGGTGTCCGCCTTAGTAGGATCTCCGTTTTTCTTTTTAGGCTTCATCTCTCTATGCCTTCATTATAAATACGCAAATACTCTTCTGGTGTTTTGTTCACCCCTGGTGCCTGGAACTCTGAATTATCTCTGATAGAGGCGAAATACTTCCTAGCACCCTGACGTCCTAAGAAATGAGTCAAGGCAGCTACCTCATCAGGCCTGTAATCCCACTTATCTCCTAGCTGACCCTTATATTCTCTCTCTAGATCAACAGCATTACGAGATAAACTAGGTCCCCCTATGCCTTTTTCGATCCTCATGTCCATAAGCAGCTCCTGCAACCTAGGATCCCTAGATAAACTATCTCTAGATACCCCCTCCATCTGTGGGAGGTCATCAACCAAACTATAAAGCTGTCCATATCGCCCTGTAGCGGAACTCGTTGGGTTCATCATATACTTTCCCCCACGACTCTCGGCCCAGCCTATACCTTTCTTTAGTTTCTTGGGATCAATAGGATCACCATACTTGTTGACTCTCATACTACAAATATAATGAAGACAGTTTTAGCGCCTTTACAACTTAATTAGTTTGAATGACGCTCCGTAGCTACTGTTTTATTACTTACATAAGTAATCCTAAAGACAGCCTCGTAGGTTTAAAACATCTATGAAGCTTTATCGCTGAAGAGCTTTGGCGAAGTTACAACTTTTTTCTTACAAAGTCAAGTCAGCAATATGCTTTAATGAAACCCC
>Ga0206683_10000509_pt1 | contig 28202 bp, 29 predicted proteins | sample M280m12015metaG_FD_155483 | JGI IMG/M metagenome (GOLD analysis project Ga0206683, IMG submission 155483) | Ammonia-oxidizing marine archaeal communities from Monterey Bay, California, United States - M2 80m 12015 | ecosystem: Environmental > Aquatic > Marine > Intertidal zone | place: USA...
TGGAATAGAAGGCATAATGACCATTGGAGCAATGGCTGGCTGGATATGGGTTTATCAAGGCGGAGACCTATGGGGTGGAATTGTATTTGCTGCAATTGTTGGAATGGTATTTGGTTTGCTTCACAGCTTACTAGTGGTCTATCTTGGCTTATCTCAACATGTGAGCGGAATTGGAATTACCTTACTAGCCTCATCTATTAGTTATTATGCATATACAATGCTGATACCATTCAGTACGACGCCACCAAAGATTGTTCCATTCAGCACATTTGAAGTGCCATTATTATCATCAATTCCAATTATTGGAGAAGCATTTTTTAACCAATCTGCATTAACATATTTAGCATACATATTAGTAATAGTTACTTTCTATGTGCTCTATAAAATGCCAATTGGTTTAACAATTAGAATGGCAGGTGAAAATCCAGTTGCTAATGAGGCCCAAGGTATTAATGTACTATTAATTCGCACTGGTGCGGTCATGGCTGGAAGTGCTTTGATGGCTATTGGAGGCGCATTTTTAACTATGTCTGCATTTGATGCGTTTTATTTTGGTATGATTAATGGCAGAGGGTGGATCTGTATTGCGCTGGTTATTTTTGCGTCTTGGAAACCTGGTAAAGCCTTCTTGGGAGCAATTTTATTTGCATTATTTGAAGCATTACAAATTAGGGCACAATTAATAGGTGCAGATGTTATTCCATATCAAATTTTTTCTATGATGCCATACTTTCTCAGCATAGTTGCAATGATGCTTGTTGCACGTAAAGCAGCCTATCCTAAGGCATTATTAGTTCCATTTAGACAAGGAGATCGTATCTAATGTTTGACTTAATTATTAAAAATGCCAATCTTCCAGATGACCGTAAGAATTTGGATATTGCTATTAAAGATAAAAAAATAGTAGCCATTGAGAGAGATATTGTTGGTGATGCAACTAATAGTATTGATGCGACTGATAAACTAGTTTCTCCGGGTCATGTAGATAGCCATTTTCATTTAGATGCTACTCTAACCTTAGGCCAACCTCGTTTTAATGAAAGTGGCACTTTACTTGAAGGTATTCAACTTTGGGATGAGCTAAAACCTCACTTAACTATAGAACATATAAAAAAACGCGCCCGTAAATTATGTCATTGGGCAATAGCAAATGGATGTTTAGCAATTCGCAGCCATGTAGATATAAGTGATGATCGCTTGTTAGCTGTAGAGGCGTTATTAGAATTGCAAAAAGAAATGAAGGATTGGATTGATATTCAACTAGTTGCATTTCCACAAAATGGATATTTACGTTATAAAAATTCTATCCAAAACTTGGATAGGGCATTAAAAAAAGGGGTAGAAGTGGTTGGAGGTATTCCGCACTTTGAGCGCACTATGAATGAGGGTTCCCAATCTATAAAGCTGTTATGTGAAATTGCAGCAAAACAAGGCTTATTAGTTGATATGCATTGTGATGAATCTGATGACCCAATGTCTAGACATGTTGAAACGTTGGCGTTTGAAGCTCAACGATTAGGTCTGCAGGGAAGAGTCACGGGTTCGCACTTAACATCTATGCACTCAATGGATAATTATTACGTGAGCAAATTAATGCCTTTATTACGAGAAGCTGAATTACAGGTTGTTGCCAACCCATTAATAAATATTACCCTTCAAGGGCGCCATGACCTCTATCCTAAGCGTAGAGGTATGACGCGAGTTAAGGAGTTATTGAATAATAATGTTAATGTAGCTTTTGGGCATGACTGCGTAATGGATCCATGGTACAGCCTAGGAAAACATGATATGTTGGAAGTTGCTCATATGGGTTTGCATGTTGGTCAAATGACAGGTATGAAAGAAATGCACCAAATATTTCAAGCAATTACCACTAATGGTGCCAAAGTAATGCAACTAAATAATTATGGTATCGAAGTTGGTTGTGATGCTAATCTGGTGGTTCATCAAGCTAACAACCCAATTGAAGCAATACGCTTATGCAATGCACGTTTATTTGTAATTCGTAATGGGCAAGTTATTGCAAAGGCTAACCCAATACAAAGCGAACTATTGTTAGATACAAATAAAGTAACGAGTGTTATTGATTGGACTCTCTAAGCATATTAAAATAACAACAAGTTATAGAGCTATTTTTATGAAGTATTGGCTTAAATTCTTAGCTAATAGGAGTGTGAAAAATGTTAAAAAATAATCCTGAATATTATGATGCGCACTGGATGCCATATACCTCAAATAGAGAATTTAAAGAAAATCCACGCATAATGGTCTCGGCTAAAGATAGCTATTATATAGATGATAAAGGCAGAAAAATATTTGACGGTCTTTCAGGGCTATGGACTTGTGGAGCAGGCCATTCACGTCCTGAAATCGTGGAAGCGGTTAGTAAACAAATTGACACCCTAGATTACTCCCCGGCATTTCAATTTGGACACGACAAATCGTTTGAATTAGCAAATAGAATTATTGAACTTACTCCAAAAGATCTAGACCGTGTTTTTTTTACGTGTTCCGGCTCAGAGGCAGTAGATAGTGCCCTTAAAATTGCTCGAGCTTACTGGAGGCATAAGGGAAAGGTCGGTAAAACTCGTTTGATTGGAAGAATAAAGGGCTATCATGGAGTTAATTTTGGGGGGATCAGTGTTGGCGGTATTGGTCCAAATAGAGAGATGTTTGGTCAAGGTATTGAGGCTGACCATTTAACATCCACCTTGTTACCAGAAAACTTATTTAGCAAAGGACAACCTCAAGTTGGAGATCATTTAGCCGATGACTTATTAAATAAAATAGCATTGCATGGTGCTTCTAATATTGCCGCAGTAATTGTAGAACCAATGGCGGGCTCTGCAGGAGTAATACCACCTCCTATAGGTTATCTTAAGAGGTTACGTAAAATCTGTGATGCTAATGATATTTTATTAATCTTTGATGAAGTAATAACCGCTTTTGGCCGCATGGGCGCGAAGACAGGGGCTGAAGCATTTGGCGTTATTCCAGACATAATGACTTTTGCAAAACAAGTTAGTAATGGCAGTCAACCGCTAGGTGGCGTAGTGGTTAACAAAAATATTTATGAAACTTTTATGGATACGAAAGCACCAAATTATTTGGTTGAATTATTCCATGGTTATACCTATTCTGCGCACCCGGTGGCTTGTGCTGCATCGATTGCAAGTTTAGATATATTACAGAATGATAATTTGGTAGAGCGAGTGCAAAAAATGAGCCCAATATTTGAACAAGAGCTACATAGCCTTAAAGGTTTACAATATGTTGCGGATATTCGTAATTATGGATTGGCTGGTGCTTTTACTATTGAAGCTGTTAAAGATCAGCCCGCATTACGACCTTATCAAATAGCAATGAAATGTTGGGATAAAGGTTTTTATGTGCGTTATGGTGGAGATACTATTCAATTAGGTCTGCCATTTATCGTATCCGAACAAGAAATAAAGGATGTTGTTGGTGCAATATCTGACTCGATTAAAGAATTACAATAAAGGAGCAAGAAGAAATGAAATTAGTAGAACACCTTATTAATGGTGAACTTGTATCAATGGGTGACCCTACTCAGGATGTATTTAATCCATCTACTGGAGAGGTTAGCAAGCAAGTAGAAGTCGCTTCAAAAAACACTGTTGAAAAAGCTATAACTGCCGCTCAGGATGCTTTTCCAGCTTGGCGAGCAACACCGCCACTTAAACGCGCTAGAATTATGTTTCGTTTTAAAGAATTGTTAGAGAAAAATATTAATAAGATAGCACAATTAATTGGAGAGGAGCATGGAAAAATTGCACACGATGCGCTTGGTGAAATTACTCGAGGTATCGAAAATGTTGAATATGCCTGCTATGCGCCAGAACTACTAAAAGGAGAACACAGTAAAAATATTTCAACCAATATTGATTCATGGAGTGAGTTTCAACCTTTGGGAGTTGTTGCGGGGATTACTCCCTTTAATTTTCCTGCAATGGTGCCATTATGGATGTATCCAATGGCAATAGTCTGTGGCAATTGTTTTGTATTAAAGCCCTCAGAAAGGGATCCTTCGGCAGCATTATTCGTAGCTCAATTATTGAATGAAGCGGGTTTACCAAAAGGGGTTCTAAATGTTGTTAATGGGGGCAAAGAAGCAGTAGATACTTTACTAACCGATGAAAGAGTCCAAGCTGTAAGTTTTGTTGGATCAACCGCTATTGCAAAATATATTTACAAAACTGCTTCTGAGAATGATAAGAGGTGTCAAGCTCTCGGAGGAGCTAAAAATCACGCTATTGTAATGCAAGATGCAGAAATGGAGAATACAGTGAACGCGCTAATAGGTGCTGCATTTGGCTCTAGTGGTGAACGATGTATGGCAATTTCTGTTGTAGTCGCAGTTGGTTCAGAGACGGCAGATAATTTAATTGCTGGCTTAAAGTCTAAGATGAATGACCTAAAGGTAGGTAATTTTGATAATAGTAAAAATGATTTTGGACCGCTTATAACTAAAGATCATATGGAAAAAGTTAAAGGGTATATAACTAGTGCAGAAGCTCAAGGTGCAGATATTGTTGTGGATGGGCGGAGTGTTAATGTGAAAGGTTGTGAAAATGGCTTTTATGTTGGTGGCACTCTTATAGATTGTGTAGAGGCTTCAATGGAGTCTTATCAGAACGAAATATTCGGACCAGTATTGCAAGTTGTGAGAGTAGAAACTATGCAGCAAGCAATAGATTTAATTGATGAACACGAATACGGTAACGGAACCTGTATTTTCACCCGAGATGGTGAAGCAGCGAGGTATTTTAGCGACCAAATAAAAGTCGGCATGGTTGGTATTAATGTTCCATTGCCAGTCCCAGCTGCACAGCATAGTTTTGGTGGTTGGAAGCAATCAATGTTTGGTGATTTAGCAGCATATGGGCCTGATAGTGTAAGATTTTATACACGAAGAAAAACTATAACTCAACGTTGGCCATCATCTAGCATTCGTGAGGGTGTAAACTTTTCTTTCCCTTCATAATTGGTTTGGATGTTAGTTTCTAAGGACTTCCTTTAGGAAGTCCTTTTTTTTGTTATAAAGCCTTCGTTTTTCATTCAAATTACGCTTAATGATACTTTAGAGTTTATTGAAAGTCAGCCTAACAATTTTAGTTGACAAGTATAAAAATGATATGTAACCTGTCTATTTAGTCAAGAAATATTATGTTGTTTTTTATACCAAATAGGATAAGGAGTTATTGAATGAGTAAATTGAAGTGTGGTTTAATCCAAATGGGCTTGAAAGGTGATGGTACGATGTCGCCAGAAAAAATACGTGATTTAATGATCGAAGCTCATATCCCTATGATAGAGGATGCAGCTAAACAAGGAGTAAAAGTACTTTGTTTTCAAGAAGTGTTTACTTCGCCGTACTTTTGCCCGAGTCAGGATAAAAAATGGTATGCGGCGGCTGAGTCGATTCCTAATGGACCTACAGTTAAGCTAATGCAAGAATATGCAAAAAAATATCAAATGGTAATTGTTGTTCCTATTTATGAAGAAGAGATGCCGGGTGTTTATTACAACACTGCGGCAGTAATTGATGCTGATGGAAGTTTTTTAGGTAAATATCGTAAAACTCATATTCCTCAAGTTGCACCCGGTTTTTATGAAAAGTTTTTCTTTAAGCCAGGAAATCTTGGTTATCCAGTGTTTGATACTGCGTATGTTAAGTTGGGAGTATATATTTGTTATGACAGACACTTCCCTGAGGGTTGGCGAGCATTAGCTTTAAATGGAGCAGAATATATTGTTAATCCTTCCGCTACAGTCGCGGGCTTAAGTAAATATTTATGGGAGTTAGAGCAACCAGCTTCGGCTGCTGCTAATGGAGTTTTTATTGGGGCGATAAATCGTGTAGGTACAGAAGAGCCATGGGCAAAGCAAATGGGTGAGTTCTATGGTTCAAGTTATATTGTAAATCCTCGTGGTCAAATTGAAGCCCAAGCAAGTTACGGCGATGATGAGCTTTTAGTTCATGAAATTGACTTAGATATGGTTCGAGAAGTGAGAGACACTTGGCAATTTTTCAGAGACAGGCGAAGCGACCTTTATGGGAGGTTAACGGAAAAATAGTACCATGAATGAGTCATCATCTAGTAAAGCCTCACAATCTACAATTATAGATATTAGTAATTTGTGTCTTACATTTGAGACGCAAACAGAACCAGTGCACGCGCTTTCTGATATCAATATGCAAGTTGATTCAGGTGATTTTGTGTCTTTAATTGGTCCTAGTGGTTGTGGTAAAACAACATTGTTGCGAGTTATAGCTGATTTAGAAAAGCCAACGAGTGGATCAATAACTGTTGAAGGTAAGACCCCTCATCAAGCACGTTTAGATCGATCTTACGGGTATGTATTTCAAACGCCAGGTTTACTGCCTTGGCGTAATATTGAGAAAAATATACACCTACCCCTTGAGATGTCGGGTTATTCAAAATCTGAACAAAAAAATCTTTCTGATCAGTATTTATCATTAGTCAGTCTGTCAGGATTTGAAAAAAAATATCCATGGCAATTATCCGGTGGAATGCAGCAACGTGTCTCAATTGCGCGGGCTTTGAGTTTTAATCCTGATATGCTGCTGATGGATGAGCCATTTGGTGCTCTTGATGAGATTACTCGTGACCGTTTAAATGAAGAGTTATTGCGTTTATGGGAAAAGACTAAAAAAACAGTTGTATTTGTGACTCATTCAATACCTGAGGCAGTCTTCTTATCCTCTAAGATTGTAGTCATGTCTGCTCGTCCAGGAAAAATTATTAATGTAATTGAAACCAATTTTCCAAAAGACAGAACCCTTGATATTCGAGAAACGACTGAATTTTTAGAAGCCTCACAACTGGTTAGAGAGGGTCTAAAAGAGGGACATAGTGATGCAAGCTAATAGAGTTTTTAATACACTTATTAGCGGAACAGTTGGTCCTGTTATGATTCTGGTAACCGCTATTATTATGATATGGTATGCCGGAGCCGTTTATTTAAATAGCTCCTTTTTAATTGACAGATATGAAAAAAATAATATTGAGTGGACTTTTTCAGAATTAGCCTCAGACTCTTGGTCTATGGAGCGACCTGTTTTGCCATCACCCCATCAAATTGCAAAGGAGTTAAAGAAAACAATTTGGGATAAGAAGATAACTTCAAAACGGAGTTTGGTTTACCACTCTGGTGTGACTTTATCTTCTGCAATGGTTGGCTTTGTAATGGGCACCTTTCTTGGTATTGTGTTGTCTGTAGGTATTGTTTATGTGGCAGCACTGGATCGAACTTTAATGCCTTGGATAATTGCATCACAAACTATTCCAATTCTGGCAATAGCTCCTATGATTGTCGTTGTGTTAGGTTCAATGGGTATTATTGGCTTAGTTCCAAAAGCAACGATCTCAACTTATCTTTGTTTTTTTCCTGTGGTTGTTGGGATGGTTAAAGGTTTAAGGTCACCAAGTATTATCTTGGTAGACCTAATGAACAGTTATTCAGCATCAAAAGCAGAGGTTTTTTGGAAATTACGTCTTCCGGCGTCTATTCCTTATTTATTTGCTAGTTTAAAAGTAGCCATTGCTTTAAGCGTTGTTGGGGCAATTGTAGCAGAGCTTCCTGCTGGTGCTCAAGGAGGTCTTGGTGCGCGTCTATTGTCTGGCTCATATTATGGCCAAACGAGTCTTATTTGGGCTGCTTTGATAACTGCTTCAGTGATTTCTGCAACCCTAGTTACCATAGTTGGAAGAATGGAGCGCGCAGTTAATAATCGTATGGGGCTGCAAATATGAATTTCCTGGCAATAATAAGGTCGCGTCCCTTAAGTGGATTGCTATGTCTTATTTTTTCAATCGCCTCATTTATTTGGTTAAAGCTTGACGCAATAAATGATTACGAACTTAATCCTATTATTGTGCTGACTATTGCAACTGTCGGTTTATTATTTTTTATCATTCGTCAACAAGGATTACTTCTTTTATCAATTTGTTTTGTAGCTTTATTTTCTGGAGCTTGGTCTGTATTAAATTTAATACATTCATTCGATAAAGGCGTAGTTATGGGTTTGGATGCCTGGTTCTTGGTAAGTGCATTGTGGTTTCTAACATGGAATAACTTAGTTCAACTATCAGCTTTGAAGACAAAGAATAAATTAATAGAATTATCTCTTAATATAGTTATTCCAGTTTTATTTGGTGCATGGATATTTTTTCTTTGGGAGGTTATTACTATAGGTATGTCCGTTCCACAGGTGTTGTTACCTGCACCAAGTCTTATTTGGCAAGTATTTGATGGGTTTGGTGCTACTTTATTTGCAGATTTCTATCAAACTTTTGTCCGTTCAGCAATTCCTGGCTTTATTATGGGAAGTGGTACAGGATTTCTCGTTGCAATTGCAGCAGATAAAATTCCATTTTTAAGGCGTGGATTAATTCCAATTGGAAACTTCTTTAGCGCGATACCAATTATTGGTATGGCGCCAATTATGATAATGTGGTTTGGATTTGATTGGCAGTCCAAAGCAGCTGTCGTTGCCATAATGACTTTTTTCCCAATGATGGTAAATACCTTAGGAGGTCTTAACGAGACTGATAGGATTGATCGAGATTTATTACATACTTATGCTTCAAGTTACTGGCGAGAACTTTTTAGTTTGCGTCTACCAAATGCAATGCCATTTATTCTTAATGCATTGAAAATTAACTCAACTTTCGCTATGATTGGAGCTATAGTGGCAGAATTTTTTGGAACACCCATTGTAGGAATGGGATTTAGAATTTCGGCAGAGGTTGGCCGAATGAATATCGATATTGTATGGGCAACAATTGCGGTTGCTGCTCTGACTGGTTCGATGTTTTATGGAGTGTTTGCTCTTTTAGAAAGAAAATTAACTTTCTGGCATCCATCGATGCGAAAAAGTTAATCCAGAGTGAGTACTATTATTTTTAAAATAAAGGAGAAATGATGAAAATATATAAAAGTAAAACGATATTAGCTGCAATTTGCTCTACTATGCTTCTAGCTTTGAGCTTTAATACGCATGCAGGTGATAAATTTACCCTTCAGACGAAGTGGGTAACTCAGGCTCAATTTGCAGGCTATTATGTTGCATTGGAAAAAGGTTACTATGACGATGAAGGACTAGATGTAACTATTAAACCAGGTGGTCCAGATATTGCACCTCCTCAAGTTATCGCAGGCGGTGGTGCTGATATTCTAATTGAGTGGATGCCAGCAGCTTTGGCCTCTAGAGAAAAAGGACTGAATCTTGTAAACATAGCACAGCCATTTAAAAACTCTGGAATGATGCTTACATGCCGTAAAGATTCGGGCATAAGTTCGCCTTCTGACTTCTCAGACAAGACTCTAGGAGTTTGGTTCTACGGTAACGAGTATCCATTCCTGAGCTGGATGAGTAAGCTTAATATGGCAACTGATGGAAGCGCAGGTGGAGTGACAGTATTGAAGCAAGGCTGGGGGATAGAGCCTCTTCTTCAAAAGCAAGCAGATTGCGTGTCAACAATGACTTACAATGAATATTGGCAAGTTATTGATGGCGGACTTTCAGCCGATGAGCTAGTAGTTTTCTCATATGAAGACCAAGGTGTTTCAACACTTGAAGATGGTTTATATGTATTAGAAGAAAACCTAAGCGATGCTGCTTTTGTTGATAAAGCTGCGCGTTTCCTTCGTGCAAGTATGAAAGGTTGGGAGTGGGCTACCAATAATTCCGATGCAGCTGCCGATATCGTGCTTGAATATGACATGAGTGGTGCTCAAACTGAAAAGCATCAGCGTCGCATGATGGGTGAAATCAACAAATTAACCGCAAATGGCGGTAAATTAAATGTTGACGATTACCAGCGTACTGTTGACACTTTGTTGGGTAGTGATTCTGACCCAGTAATCACTGGTGAACCAGTAGGAGCTTGGACTCACAAGGTCTGGGATGCTGCATTTGGTTCATAATTTTTAAAATCTAATTTCTTGTAGGAGAAAACTATGTCTGTACTAATTAAAAATGGAACAATTGTTAATGCTGACCAATCTTTAAAAGCCGATGTGCTATGTGCAGATGGCAAAATACAGGAAATTGGCAGTAATATCTCAGCGCCTAGCGGCGCTGAGGTCATAGATGCTGCCGGGCAGTTCGTTATGCCCGGCGGTATCGACCCTCATACTCATATGCAGTTACCGTTTATGGGTACTGTTGCTAGTGAAGATTTTTATACTGGCACAGCTGCAGGGCTTGCAGGTGGAACAACAATGATTATTGATTTTGTTATTCCTGCACCTCAACAGAACATTCTTGAGGCTTATAAACAGTGGCGTGAGTGGTCGGAAAAAGCGGTTTCTGACTACAGCTTTCATGTTGCTATTACTTGGTGGGATGAAACTGTAAATGCTGATATGAAAACACTAGTAGAAAAATATGGTGTTAATAGTTTTAAGCACTTTATGGCATATAAGGGTGCAATAATGGCCACCGATGAAATACTAGTTAATAGTTTTAATAGGGCTTTAGAATTAGGCGCAATGCCGACAGTTCATGCTGAAAATGGTGAAATGGTTGCGCAATTACAAAATAAAATTTTTGAAATGGGTATAACTGGACCAGAGGGTCACCCGTTGTCTCGTCCACCCGAAGTTGAGGGTGAGGCTGCGAGTCGAGCTATTAGCATTGCTAATGTTTACGGGGTGCCTTTGTATATAGTTCATGTATCTACTAAACAGTCCTTAGAGGCAATAACTAGAGCACGAAATTCAGGTCAAAAGGTATTCGGTGAAGTCTTAGCCGGTCATTTACTGGTGGATGAGTCAGTTTACTTGGATAAAAATTTTGAAAATGCAGCTGCCCATGTAATGAGCCCTCCTTTTAGAGCAAAAGAGCATCAAGATGCATTATGGAAAGGAGTTCTGTCTGGTAATTTGCAGACCACTGCTACTGATCATTGCTGTTTTTGTGCTGATCAAAAAGCAGCGGGTAAAGATGATTTTCGTAAAACTCCAAATGGTACTGCAGGGGTAGAAAATCGTATGGAAGTTCTTTGGCATCATGGTGTTAATACAGGACTTTTTAACATGAATGAGTTTGTTAAACTAACCTCCACCAATGCTGCACAAATATTTAATATTTATCCGCGTAAAGGCAGTATATCTGTTGGAGCAGACGCTGATATTGTTGTATGGGATCCAGAAGCAACTAAGACAATATCTGCTAAAACCCATCACCAAAATATTGATTTTAATATCTTTGAAGGTATGAAAGTCAAAGGCTGTGCATCGCACACAATAAGCGCAGCAAAAGTAGTCTATGCTAATGGTGAACTAAAAGTTGAACGAGGGGCTGGAAGATATATTGATCGTCCTCCTTATGCATCGTTCTATCAAGGTTTAGATATTCAAGCTAAGAATAACAAACCAAAATCTGTAATTCGTTAAGGGGTAATTAATTTTGCATTGTAGTTTTGTTTTTTATAACTTGACCAAATAGTCAAATAATTTTTTTGGAGATAACTATGAATAATAAAAAATTAACAAATGAGGCAATAGACATTCAGTCGCATCGCCTTAGCAAACAAGAAATCGAAGATAACTTTACAGATCTTCATGCACCATTATCAGCAATAGAGGCATTAATTGAAGCTGATCGTTGTTATTTTTGTTATGACGCTCCTTGTACTAAAGCCTGTCCAACAAGTATTGATATTCCAGGTTTTATTCAAAGTATTCAGAATGATAATTTAACAGGCGCTGCAGATAAAATCTTAACTGAAAATATTTTTGGTGGTATGTGTGCCCGTGACTGTCCTACTGAGGAATTGTGTCAGCAGGCATGTGTACGCAATGATCATGAAGAAAAACCGGTTGAAATTGGATTATTACAACGCTATGCAACCGATTCAGTATTAAATAATGGCGTACAGTTGTTTTCAAGAAAAGAAAGTACTGAAAAATCTATCGCTGTTGTTGGAGCGGGGCCTGCTGGAATATCTTGCGCACACCGTTTGGCAGTTTTGGGACACAATATAACAGTTTATGAGTCAAAGGATAAGATTGGTGGTTTAAATGAGTATGGTATTGCAGCTTATAAATCTACCGATGATTTTGCACAGCAAGAGCTTGCTTATATTCTAGATATAGGTGGTATCACTATTGAAACAGGAAAGCAGCTAGGTAAAGAAATTAATCTTGAGGACTTGCAACAACAATATGACGCAGTATTTTTAGGTTGTGGTCTAGGCACGGTAAATAAATTGAATCTTGATAACGAAAATATTTCAGGTGTTATAGATGCAGTTGAATATATTGCAAAATTGCGGCAAACCAGTAATAAAGATGAACTAATGGTTGGAAAAAATATCGTAGTTATAGGGGGCGGCATGACAGCAATAGATGTTGCCGTTCAAAGCAAACTATTAGGTGCAGAGCAAGTAACTATTGCTTATAGGCGCAGTAAAAATATAATGGCGGCTAGTGAATATGAGCAAGCTTTGGCAAAAAAACATGACGTACAAATACAATACAATATATCACCAAAACGTCTGCTATCTTCTGATAGCAATGTCACTGCAATTGAGTTTGATATTATGCAATCACAAAACGATGGTAGTTTAATGGCAAGCGGCGAAAATATTACATTAAAAGCCGATGTTGTTTTTAAGGCAATTGGACAAAAATTAGTTACTGAAGGTTTGGTTGAAAATAACAACTTACAACTAAAAAAAGGAAGGATAGTTGTAGATGAGCATCGTAAAACTTCATTGGCTAAAGTTTGGGCGGGTGGAGATTGTGTGCTTGATGGCGATAATTTAACAGTATCAGCAGTTCAAGATGGCAAACTGGCTGCAATTTCAATTAACGAAACGTTAACACAAGGAGCATAACATGGCAGATTTATCTAGTAATTTTTTGGGAATTAAGTCACCTAATCCTTTTTGGTTGGCCTCGGGACCACCTGCAGATAAGGCATATAATGTAAATCGTGCCTTTGAAGCTGGCTGGGGTGGAGTTTCATGGAAAACTTTGGGAGAGGATCCACATATAGTGAATGTTAATGGTCCTCGATACACTTCCATGATGAGTAATGATCGTCGTGTTATTGGTTTCAATAATATTGAATTGATTACCGATCGACCATTTCAAGTTAACCTTAAGGAAATGCGTCAAGTTAAAAGAGACTGGCCAGATAGAGCTTTGGTTGCATCTGTAATGTTTCCAATGAATGAGGCATCTTGGGCAAAGTATATCCCCATAATAGAAGATACAGGCGTAGATGGTTTTGAGTTAAATTTTGGTTGTCCGCATGGTATGTCTGAGCGCGGTATGGGGGCAGCAGTTGGGCAAGTACCAGAGTATATAAAGCAAGCAACTGAGTGGTGTAAAAAATATGCTACGACACCTGTAATTGTAAAACTTACACCAAATATAACTGATGTAATTTATCCGGCTGAAGCGTGCCTTGAGGGCGGTGCAGATGCAGTGTCATTAATCAATACTATAAATTCAATTATGAGGGTTGATTATGACAATTTAACTATGTTTCCAACTACTGGTGGTATGGGTACACATGGTGGTTATTGTGGTGAGGCGGTAAAACCAATTGCATTGAACATGGTGGCAGAAATAGCGCGCAATGAAAAAACAAAAAATTTGCCAATTTCAGGGATTGGAGGAGTAACAACATGGAAAGACGCAGTTGATTTTATTGCCCTAGGCGCAAGTAATGTTCAGGTATGCACAGCTGCAATGGTTTATGGCTTTAAAATTATAGAAGATATGAAAACTGGGTTGAGTAACTTTTTGGATGAAAAAGGAATGAATTCAGTCCAAGAGCTAGTGGGAAAAGCTGTGCCATCAGTTACTGATTGGAAATATTTGAATTTAAACCACATTGACAAAGCTGTCATTGACCAAGATAAATGTATAAAGTGTGGGCGTTGTCATATTGTATGTGAAGATACTTCACATCAAGCAATTGAATATTCTAACAATGGCGGGGATAGAGTATTTACAGTAAACGATGATGAATGTGTTGGATGTAATCTTTGTGTAAGCGTTTGCCCTGTAGTAGATTGTATCTCAATGGTAGCCATGACAACTGGTACTGATCCGAGGACTGGCAAGGCAATTTCTCCAAAAGTATCTGATTGGACAACCCACCCAAATAATCCATTGAAGGTTTCATGAAAACATAATGGAGAAATAGAATGGGTAATGGAATGGTTGCTGAAAAAGTCAGGAGTGGTACTCGAAGTAAAGAGAAAATTCGCGAAGAAAACGAACGTATTATTTTAATTGCAGCAGAAAAAGTATTTGCAAAACATGGTCTTAAAGGTGCGACTACCAAACAAATTGCAGATATGGCTAAACTCCCAAAATCCAACATTCATTATTATTTTCATACTAAATTAAATTTGTATAGATGCGTCTTGGAAAGCATACTGGTTGATTGGATGAAGGCCGCCGATACATTCAATACTTTTAATGAACCACGGGAAGCATTTAGATATTATGTTGGCGCAAAAATGGATTTGTCGCGTATACGACCATTTGGCTCAAAAGTGTGGGCAAATGAAATTATCAGTGGCGCTCCAGAAATGGAAGCAATACTATCGTCAAGGTTAAAAAAATGGGTTGATACTTGTGTTGGCTCAATAAATACATGGGTTGAGCTAAAGAAAATTAGTAATGTGGGTGATGCCCATACATTGTTATATATGATTTGGGCTACCACACAACATTATGCTGATTTTGAGTATCAAGTGAAGATATTAAATAATGGTAAAAGGCTAACAGATGAGGAGTTTGAAGAAAAAAAACAACAAGTTATAGATTTAGTTTTACGCAGTGTTGGCTTAAATCCTTAGTTAATATGCATCTTTTTATCTTAACTCTCGTCTCTAAGCCTGATGATTGTATTAATTAGTTCAGCATTCACTTGTCGTGGTCCATTATCTTCTCTATTTTTATGACGTCTAGCGCCAGGTAAACGAACACCATCAATCTCATTATATTTTTTAATAAATTGTTCTATTTGAACTGAGGTATCTTTTCCAGAGCAAATTTCTGGTGACAAAGCTAAAATAAACTGGCCTCCTTGAACTGGACCGCCATCTCCGTTATCACGCTCTTTTGTCTCGTAAGAAAAGGTTTCGCCTACAAGAGGGCCAGACAAGAGTTCAATCATAAGTGCGATTACAGAGCCTTTATGACCTCCAAATGGCAGTAATATGCCTTTATCAATTTCTGCTGCATCAGTAGTTAGTTCACCTGACGAAGAAAGTCCAGTTCCAAGTGGAACAGAGTGTCCATCTCGCGCTGCAATCTGAATTTCACCTTTTGCCATGGAGGCTGTAGCCATATCAAAAACAATTGGATTTTTGCCAGGCCTTGGCCATGAAAATGCAATTGGGTTTGTTCCATATAATGCTTTAGTTCCACCTGAAGGAGCTACAGCAGGGGTGTATGAGACTGATGTCAAGCCAACTAAGCCTTGATCACTAATTGCCTCAACTTCTGGCCATAGAGCTGCAAAGTGATGACAACGATGAATAGCAAGTCCTGCAATTCCAAAAGTATTTGCTGCATCAATTAACTTTTCAAGACCATACTTATGTGCAAGAGGTGCAAATCCATTTTGAGCATCACACCTGAATATTGTTGGCGTAACTTCTTCAATTTCTGGCTTTGCAGAACCATCTACTTTGTTACTTTGGAGTGCTTTAATGTATCCCGGTATTCGAAACAAACCATGGGAGACTGAGCCATCTCGCTCAGCATTAGTTACTGTAGTTGCCACTGCATCAGCATTTTCTTCATTTGCACCATTATTAATGAGTGCCATTTTGGCTAGATTGAAAATCTCATCTAGACTTAGTTCGGTTGTAGTTGAGGTCATCAGATTAATCCTTTTGTTTTAAATCCATTCAGAAAGGTAAATTGCTTAGTATAAGGAATTCAACAGTCAAGTTACAAAAAAATGATAACATGCCCTAAAAAATAAAGTTTAATTCATATGAAAAGTAACAGATCAATTGAAATCGTCTCTTGTCATGCTGAAGGGGAGGTTGGTAATGTCATTATTAGAGGTGTAGAAGTACCTCCTGGCAAAACTCTTTGGGAGCAGGCAAGATGGATTCATGAAGATAATACTCTTCGTCAGTTTGTTTTAAATGAGCCTAGAGGAGGTGTTTTCAAGCATGTCAATCTTTTGGTTCCTGCTAAGCATTCAGAAGCAGCTCAAGGTTTTATAGTGATGGAGCCGGAGCACACTCCTCCGATGTCAGGCTCAAATTCGATCTGCGTTTCAACCGTACTTTTGAATACTGGAATAATTCCAATGAATGAACCAATCACTGAATTTATTCTTGAAGCTCCTGGTGGCTTGGTACCAATCAAAGCTTACTGCGAAAATGGTAAAGCAAAGAGTATCGAAATTCATAATGTTGCATCATTCGCAGACAAATTGGATGTAAACATAGAGGTTGAGGGTATTGGGACATTGAAGGTTGATACTGCCTATGGTGGTGATAGTTTTGTTATAGTCAATGCAAAGGAGCTTGGCTTTGAGATAAGGCCTGATGAAGCAAGAGATATATCAAAGATCGGTTCAAAAATTACTGCTGCCGCAAATCAACAATTAGGCTTCAATCATCCAACAAATAATGATTGGAGTCATATATCATTTTGTGAATTTGCTCTTCCAATATTTGAAGAGGATGAAATTAAAGTAAGTAAGAATACTGTTGTTATTGATCCTGGAAAACTTGATCGTTCTCCTTGTGGCACTGGTTGTTCTGCACGAATGGCTGTCCTTCATGCAAAAGGAGAGTTGAAAAAGGGAGATCGAATGATTGGGCGTTCAATTCTAAATTCTAGATTTGACTGTGAAATAGTTAAAGAGACACGAATTGGTAATCACAAAGCAATAATCCCTTCAATCAAGGGAAGGGCATGGATTACTGGAACCTATCAACTGGAACTTGATGTAGATGATCCTTTTCCTGACGGGTATCGACTGAGTGATACATGGCCAATAAAACAGTAAATATTAGGATCTATTTATTTAGATTTGTCTGAGAAATAGTGTAAAAAATAAATTTTTGTATTAAAAAATAATGAAGGAGTATCAATGACAAAGATTCATTGGCTAGGAACTGGACTCTCTGCAATTCCAGGTTTAAAAATGCTGATCGAGAATGGACATACAGTTGTTGTATATAACCGAACAGTTGACAAGGCAATTGAGGCTTTGTCTGGAGTAAATGGAGATTATCAAGTGGTTTCATTTTCACTCGAGGCGGTTGAGCAATATACTAATGCTGGCGATGTGGTTGTTTCAATGCTTCCAGGTAATTTTCATGTTCCAGTTGCAGAGCTCTGTATATCTCTGAATGCTCATTTTGTATCAAGCTCCTATATTTCAGATGAAATGAAAATATTGAATGATGCTGCAAAAGAGAAAAACTTATGTCTTGTTAATGAGGTCGGGCTAGACCCTGGAATTGATCACAGCATGTCACATGCCTTGGTTGAGGATTACAAAAACTCAAGTATCTTTTCAGCTCAGAATGACCATTCTTTTTTGAGTTATTGTGGTGGCTTGAGTGATATTCCAAATGACTTTTGCTACAAGTTTAGCTGGTCTCCGCTCGGCGTTTTAAAAGCTTTGATGTCACCCTCTGTGAGTATCCGTAATGGTAAAGTTTATACTGTAACAAAGCCATGGGAGTCTGTAGAACTTTATCCTCTCCCAATGCCATGGGGTGAAGATGAGTTTGAAGTTTATCCCAACCGAGATTCTCTTCCATTTATAGGGCAATACCAAATGGATGATGGGTTAAAGATTAATCAATTTGTAAGAGGAACTCTCAGATATAAAGGTTGGAAAAATTCATGGAGAGAAATTTTTTCTGAAGTAGATTCGCTTGAACCCTCTTTAGCAGAAGATCGTTTGAAGGAAATTAGTGATGATTTATGGAACAAATATTCATATAAAGATGGTGAAGTTGATCGAGTCATCTTAACCGTTGAACTAAAGGTTGAAAGGGAGTCACAGGTTGTGTGGCACAAACAATTCTTAATGGACACCCTTGGAAATGCTAAAGGTAGTGCAATGGCTCAATTAGTATCCTGCTCTGTTGCTCTCGCGGTTGAAGCGGTTATTAATGAAGAGATTCCAACTGGTGTGTCAGCAGCTCCCCATCAGAACAAACTAGTTAATCGTTGGTTAAAGCAGGCTGAAGAAATTAGTGACCACTTTATCTTAATCGATCATTTGAATTAATCATTTTGTGAACCAAGATAATCTTAACTTTGATCATGAAACCAGGGGCTGGGTAGACCTAATACCCCACAGGAAACCTCAGTCAATTTTAAACTCTAATCTAGATACGAAGTGGCTTGTTATTGGTGCTGGGTTTACAGGCCTTTCATGCGCAAGAAGGCTCGCAGAGCTTAACCCTAATGAAAAGATTATCTTACTTGAGGCTAGAGAAGTCGGGCAGAGTGCATCTGGAAGAAATTCAGGATATGCTGTGGCACATAGCCACTTTTCTGGAAGGTATCAAAAGAATAAGCTCGATCAATATAAAAGGATCGATCGCATTAATCAGGTAGGTCTTGACTCCCTCAAATCTATAATAAACAAAAGCCAAATTAGTTGCGACTTTAAGGAGTCAGGTATTTATCATATGGCTGCTGATAAAAACTCATCTGAAGAGTGTGATTATTTTGTTGACTATCTTCAAAAGAGACAGATTGGGCATATACCACTTTCACAAGATCAAATTAATTTAGAACTCGGGACGAAATGGTATCGAAAAGGAGTGAAGGTTAAAGATGGTGCTCTAGTTCAACCTGCTAAATTAGTTTTCGGTCTTGCTGATACCCTTCCAAGTAATGTTAATCTCTATGAGAACTCTCCAGTATTAGGAATGGAAATAGGAAAAATCAATACAGTGAGACTTCCAAATTCAACGATAAAAGCTGAAAACGTTATCATGGCCTGTAACTATGAGCCTATAGCTAATGGCAAACAAAAACAAAGAGTGGTTGGCGTTACGCTCTCAGGGAGTATTACGAGAGTGTTAACCCAGGATGAAATTGAAATGCTTGGCAGTGAATCTTCATGGGGTATTCTATCTCTTCATAGCGGCGGAGCAACGGTAAGACTTACAGAAGATAAAAGAATTTCAATAAGGAATACTGCAGAATACAATAATCAATGCTTACTTAGTGATGGACAACTCAAAGAAAGACAAAAGGTTCATCGACAAGCATTCGATAATAGATTTCCAGGGCTAAGTCATGTACCGTTTGAGCACCTATATTCTGGCGTTGAAGGTGTATCAGCCAACAAAACAAATGTCTTTAAGAAGTTGTCATCTAATCTATATTTTGCTGGCTGCTACAACGGCTCAGGTATTACTAAAGGAACTGCTTTTGGTATGGGAATTGCTGAATATGTATGTCAACATGAATCTGCTTTAGTAAGTGATTGCCTCGCGACCACAAAAGCTAACTGGCTTCCACCAAGACCCTTATTAGATATTGGGGCTTGGTTTGTTACAAAGCAACGATTTAAAGGGGTAGGTAAAGATAGATAATTACGCTTAAAGTAAATGTCTGGCAGTAGCTCCTAGCTCAAAAGCTTTACTTTTAATACTTCTAAAGAGTTCTTGATTATGATTGACAGGACTCACTGGCAAGTAATCCTCATCATTATTTAATAAGCATTCTGCAACTGCTTTTCCAAAATAAGTTCCAGGCCCAATTCCTCTTCCAGAATAACCATATATGGAATAGGCATTATCACCCAGTTTCACAATTTTAGGTATGTGGCTGTTAGTCATTGCAATTCGTCCATGCCAGCTATATTTGATAGGAATATTTTTTAGTATTGGGAAGAGTGACCCCATTTTTCTTTTAGCCCATTTTGTATGAATTTTTGAAGCAATATGGTCAAGATTTCCAACACCTCCAATGATGAATCGATTGCTTTCGTCAAGTCGAAAAGAAGACATTACGCTAGCTGTATCCCAGCAACCTTCACCATTTGGCAAAATCATCTTTGAGATTTCTTCAGGTAGTGGTTCTGTTGCAACTTGAAAGTATTGAACACTAGTGTACTCAGAAGATTTGATGCCGGTGATTGGTTGTTGGTATGCGTTGGTTGCTATTAGTAACATCTTTGCTTTAATTGAGCCTTGTGAAGTTTCAACCATCCAATGGTTATTGCTAGATTGAACTTTTGTGGCTAATGTTGACTCATAGATACTCGCCCCTTGAGAGTGTGCTGCTCTTGCTAGGCCTTGACAATAATCAAGTGGGTTAATAGTGCCAGCTTTTTTATTCAAGAGTGAGCTAAAAAAACTTGAAGACCCAGTCCTTTGCTGCGTTTCATTTCTATCTAATAGCTCTAATTCAGCACCTCTCTCAGATAGCTGTTTAAAGCGTAATTCAATATCTACTAAACCTTTTTGAGAGTGAGCACAATGAAGGGTTCCCGAGCGATTTGCGCTGCAGTTAATCTCGTTTTCATTAATAAGACCAAATACTAGATCAGGCGCATTCGCTAGAGCATTGTTGAGCTTAACTCCTGCTTCTAATCCTAAAATCTTTTCAACCTTTTTGGGGTGAAGCCATAGTCCTGCATTAACTAAGCCAACATTTCTTCCAGAGCCTCCATAACCAATTTTCTGATCAATGAGTGCAACAGATAGACCTTTTTTAGCAGTAGCTAGAGCTGCCGAGCAGCCTGTATATCCTCCCCCAATAATTGCTAGGTCAGAAACAACTGAGTCTTTTAGTGGTTCAAAACTTATATTTTCTTTTGAACTTTCCTGCCAAAGGTTCTTTTGTTTCATTGATTCAAGAAAATGGTAATACTGTAATTTAGTATAGTAATTAAAAAAGACGCCCTAAGGCGTCTTTTATTTGAATTACTTATTATTTACTTAAGAAGCGTTGCACCAGTTTCCATACGTATTATCTTTCCATCTTGAAGTTGATGAAAGGCAAGCACTGCTTCACGAGTTCCATCAGGGAAACCCATTATCGCATGAGTGACCAAAACATCATCGTTTTCATAAAGGCAGCGTGATTCATCTGTTACAAAATCATCATTATTCAAAAGAAAAGTAAACATTTCCATGGCTTTTTCTCTATTCATTGTCATGCCATCCATGTGACTAATAAATTCATAGTCATCATGTAAAGTTGCAGCATATGCGTCAATATCTTTATTTTTAGTCGCTTCTTCGTGTGTTTTAAAAATTGACATAGTTTCTCCTAAATTGTATTGTTAATTATGATGTGCAGAAATAAATAATGATAACGATTAGCGGTATCAAAGGCCTGATTGCATTTTTTACATCATGGTCAGCGCCATCAAAAGTAGGCCATACTTTCATAACTAGACCTATGTTATAAATGAATGCAAAAGCGGTAAAAAGCCCCATTGCACCTAAGAGTTCTCTTGTAGCTGAAAACCCTCCAATTCCAAATAAAGTGGCAATCAGCATTAAAACTACACCACTCATCAGAAATCCTGCAGGCTTTAAAGCAGCAGCAGCCTCTGGAGAATCCATACGCAATGTTGCAGCAAATTTTTGTGAATTAAAAGTCATCTGAAAAGCAAAGAAACCACCAAACAGTATTAAAAAAACATGACAAAGAACTGGAATACTCATACTACCTCCTATGATTAATTAAATACTTGATTACTATCAAGTACCTTAAGTATACTAAATTTTTTTTGTCATAGAGTTGTAATAAGAGAAGAGAAATTATGGATATATCTAAAATACAAAATAAGCTTCAAAAATTTGCTATTGAGAGAGATTGGGAGCAGTTTCATACTCCTAAAAATTTAGCAATGGCGCTAAGTGTTGAGGCTTCAGAACTCGTTGAAATATTCCAGTGGCTAAAGGCTGAAGAGTCAAATTCACCTGATCAAAGGCAGACAGAGGAGATTAATAGTGAAGTGGCTGATATTGCTATGTATCTTCTTCGTTTTTGCAGTGTTCTTGGAATTGATCTAGAGAAGGCAATAGAAAGTAAATTAGAGAGAAATTCGGAAAAATACCCAGTTAATTTATCCAAAGGTAACGCACAGAAATATAACCAGAGGGGCGACTAACTATATCTCAACTTTGTAGCACTCGTATGGCTTTCCTGAGGACGGTTGTAGATTGATGTAGTCATCTGATAGGACTACAATCTTCTCTGATTTTTTGTCATTCAGAGTGAACTGTTCTTCCATATTGAAGTACTCATCAAGCCAAGAGTTGTTCCTGTTAGTTACTTTTATATAATCAATCATGCTAACTAGATTTTGGTCTTCAATTTCCCAGAGACCAGTACCTAATGCACTATATCTAACTTTGATTTTTTTTTCTTCAATTGGAAAATCAACAATGAGTTCACCAAAACTGTTCCAGGTGCCATCTTTTTTATATCTAATCATTTCAAATGCAGAGTAACCAGGCCAAATATCTTTACAGATCCAATTGCCAAGTATTTCATTTTCGTAAAAACGAGTAGACATAGCACCAGATGCAGAAGTATTAATAAGCAGTAATGAAAGAACGATTGATAAATATTTCATAGGTCTAGTTTAGGTGAATTATGATAATGCTTTATGAATTATTGATGAATTTTAAGAGAATTAATTTCTTCTATTTTTTAGTTCCTCTGCCATCTCAATTATCTTAGTACTTGTGTTTGCCTTAAAAATGAACGGAAAAAAAGAATGAATGAAAGCAATAATAAATAATAACAAGAGTTTAAAGCTATATTTCAAAGCAACCCAAAGATGCTGAAAGTAAGTCTCTCCAACCTCTTTAGGGTGTTTAGTAAAAATGTTAGCCATAGTAATGAAGATAATAATAATTAATTTTATATTTAGTATAAAGACTTAACAATAACAAGGTTAATAAATTAAAAAAATTTGTACTAAAATAGAGCTTTTTATAAAAATATGAATGACAAGAGTAATTAAAAGCAATGTCTAAAATTCTAACGAGACAGCAAATTGAACAGTATCATGACGAGGGCTTTATTTCGCCTGTACGAGTTATCTCTGAGGCAGAAGCTTTTTCAATAAAGGCTGAGCTTGAAGAAGTTGAAGCTAATTTTCCAGATGAAATTAATGCCGAGAGCCGCAATAATCTTCACTTGTCATTTACGTTTCTTGATGCACTAGCGCATCACCCAACAATTGTTGATGCAATGGAGGACCTTATAGGCCCTGATATTGCGCTTTGGGCATCTGTTATGTTTATCAAAGAACCTGCAACTAAGAACTATGTTAGCTGGCATCAGGATGCAACCTATATGGGACTTAATAGTACCGACTTTCCAACGCCATGGATTGCACTTAGTCCTAGCAATAAGGAAACTGGCTGTATGACAATGATCTCAGGAAGTCATAAATCCTCAATACAAAATCATGAAGATACTTTCGCTGAGAATAATATATTAACTCGAGGTCAAGTTATTAAAGATATTGATGAGTCAAAAGGTGTTGATTTAATATTAGAGCCTGGGGAAATGTCTATCCATCATGGAGCAATAATTCACGGCTCTAAGCCTAACAAAAGTAATCAAAGAAGGATTGGGTTTTCTTTGCAGTCTTATATCCCGCCATCAATACAACAGGTTGTTGGTAGAAACATATGGACTCATATTAGAGGTCAAAAAAGGCAAGACGAAGACGGTATGACGCTTGAGCGACCAAAACACAATATGGATCCTATAACCGTCGTTCAGAGAAAAGTCGCTAATGAAAACTTGTCAGAGATTCTTTATAAGGGTGCTAAGATTAAGCGCAATTACTAAATATACTTTGAGAGCCAGCTAAGTATTTTATTAACCCCATCTTTGGTTTGAGAGGCACTCAAGATGTCACCAAGAACGCCATGCCTCGAAGGGTCATCTTCATTTGTAAGAATTGGGTTATGAACACTAACATTGTTACCCATTTTGGAAATAATTTTTCGTGTCGCTTTAGCAGAAACAACTTGATCATCATCTGAAAACCAAAACAGCACCGGCACTTTAATTTTGTTATGATTGACTTTATAGGCTGCAACGACTGAATCCTTGATTTCAAATAATGCTTTTATTGGATACCTTGTCGTCCAACACCTTTCATGTTCTGCATTTTTTGAAATAAAGAAGTGTTCATTTCCAAACACAAGTGGCATAAAGAATTTTGCACCAGGTACTCTAAGAAGTTGTCCTTTTAAGGACTTAGGCCCAAAGTTTGGAGAGACATAAATAACTGCTTTAATGTCAATTGACTGTTCAAGGATAGTATGAATCAATGAGCAGCCAGTTGAACAGCCAATCAAGACAAGGTGGTTTCCAATTGTTTTACCAATCTCTATAGCCTCCTGAATATCTATCATCCAGTCATCAAAAGTAGCTTCGCCAAGAGCTTTGCCATCTTGACCATGACCTTTAAGTCTTGTAAAGAAAACGTTAGCTTGTAGCTCTTTACCCAACATTTCGATTACCGGACTCAGTTCAAAACGGGTTGCTGAAAAGCCATGAATAAATACCAAGCTTGTTTTTGTTTTTTGGTTATTTTTGCTTGACCAGATAATCTTTTTTTCAGTATCTGGACGTATATTTGGGACCTCATTTTCCTTACTTTCAATGAACTTATCTAAAGAGTTAATATCGATCATTTTTTGTCTTGCTTTGTTTTTTTATGCATTAATTATAGCTCGCTATTTGAGAAAAATATCTATTTTAATTATGTATACAAAAAGATTACTAATATAATTACTTTATGTATACAAAAAGTGTATACTACCTTATCAGTAAGCAATTTGATAAATCTTTAGATGGGTAAATACGTAACAAAAAATCAAAAGGAAGATGAGAAAAGAGTCGTTAGCGTTAGGATTCGTAGACCAATTTTTGAAGCGTTTAAAGGAGCATCAATTGCTGCTCAAGAGTACGGCTACAGTATGTCACTTTCTGGTGTTTTTGAGACCGCCATGGAAGATGCAATTTTAGAGTTTAAAGAGATTAGTGGTCTTGATTACCATGACATCGAGAAGACTAATCTCGATAAGAAATGGAAAAGTCAATACAAGCCTGCCTTAAAGAGTTCAACAAGTAAGTCTCGAAAAAGAGACAAGTAAATTTAATTCGATTAGGAGTGAAAGCCAATGTCAGAAAGTAGTGTGATTAAACAGATTAAAGAGTTAAGAAAAGATTTAGACAAGGAAACTCGTTTGTTGAATAAACAAATGGAGCTACCTTTAAATAGCGATCTAGTAAAAGATGTTCACTCAGATAATAACTCAGCTCAGTTGAGTAAGGGTATCGCTTTTTCTAAGTGGCTAAGAAAGATGACTTCACAGTTTGAATCAGTTGATCCATTCTATAAGTAAGTTTTAACTCTAAGGCAAGTTAAGTAGTTTTTTTTGGCCAGCGCCATTTAATCAAGGTGCTGGCAACACCAGTCATTACCAATAACCCGCCGATTCCCATTGCTAGTGTAAATTGCTCATTGAGAAGCACTATGCCAGCTATGATTGAGGTGACAGGTAAGAGCATCAGAAAAGGTGATATCTTGCTAACATCGCAGATCCGCAACAAGTGATACCAAACACTATAACCAATAACTGTCATGATAAAGGACAAGTAAAAAACTATCGACCAGTCTACAAGGTTGGCAGTCTTGATAGCTTCCCATTGACCCTCTTCAATAATTAGCGAGATGAGTAGCATTTGTGGGGTAGCTATAATAGCAACCCAGGTCAGTATGGTGATACCTGAGAGCGATTTAAGACGACTGATCATGATTTGTGCTATCGCCCAGAAAACTGCGCCTGTTATTACTAAGGCGACACTATCCAAACTATCACTCAGTCTCGGTTCACCAGCGATAACGACAACACCGGTAAAAGCTAGTCCCATTCCTAGGGCTCGAGGCCAGCCGAGTCTCTCTTTGAGGATGAGAGTGCTAAGGAGCGCTAAAATAGGACCCTCTAGTTGCACCAAAATGGAAGCTGTCGATACGTCGATACCTTTTAATCCATAGTAGGTAAATCCATACTGTATCGTCGAACCTATAAAGGCGATTATAAAGAGCTCTCGCATGAACCCCCAAGGCGGTTTTGTAAACCATACCAGTATCAGACCTGCGATACCAAAACGGAGCGACATAAGTAGTAAAGGTGTGAACTGGTCCATACCAATCTTTGTTAAGGCATACCCAAAACCCCAGGTGATAGGGACAATGAGAGCTAAGAAAATTTGCTTAGTGTTCATTGGTACCGTACAAAATAAAAGGAGGTCAATTATGACCTCCTTTTGACTACAAAATATTTTTTATTAATTTATGAACGAGATTTGCTATAGAAGAGCCATACAAGTGCAAGCAAAATAATCACATTAGCATAAAACATTGCATCAAGAGCAATTGAGCCGTTAATAACGTGATAGATTGGCATTAGAATCAAAAAAAGCTGAGCCCAAATTAATGGCATAGTAGCGCTTTTAAGCTGCTCATCAGACGTCCAGCTTGGTAACATCCAAAACATGAAACCAATAACCATCATTGCAGAGCCAAAATGTTCAGCCATTGTTGTTAATCCAACGGATGCTGCCCAACCAACTGGAAGTGGAGCTAATCCGCCGAGCATTACGACTCCCATGACAACATGAAGGCCACCAAAGATTTTATAAATAGTTGATAAAGTCATAGTTTTATTCCTGAGTTATTGTTATAAGAAGTTTCTTTATACCATAGAAAAAAAATAGATTTAAAAAAAAGGGGGTCAAATAAGCCCCCTTTTTTTTCAAACAGTGTTTCTTATTAGCGTGATTTCCAATAGAAAAGAAGAATGAATACTATGGTTAATCCAACACCAAAATATTGCATACCGCCGGATGGAATTGCCTCGGTAGAAATATGAAATAACTGAACCAATAAGTAGAACACTTGCAGCAGAATCAAAGGCATAGTTGCTTTTTTGAGTTGCTCTGCAGAAGTCCAGTTTGGAAGCATCAAAAACATTACCGAAACAAACAGCATTGTAGTGCCTAAATATTGACCCATCGTAACCATATCTGGTGTACTTTCAAACTGAAACTGGGCTGCCATCATCTCTGGGGTAAGCCACATTGAAGCTGCCCAGATTAGTCCGATTAAGCCATTGAGTCTATAAACTAAAGATAAAGTCATAATATCTCTCCTATAGTATTAAAAAAGTTATCTATAAAAACACGAGTATGGTCATGAGATTTATTCATACTCTTAGAGATTAATCTTAACATAAACATTATATTGGATGGAGCTTCATTAGTTTTAAGAGGAAGATAGCGGCACACAAAACTTCATCATTTTTTTTGCAATTATCCGATCAGATTTAAGCCATTACTGACTTCTGGAATGAATTGATCGAAATCTTGGAATGGAAATATTGGCTTTTTTCTATGTATATTTTTAATACTGCTTAAATCTTGGTTTACTGCACCACTTGATAGAACCATAAACGAAGGGACCGATAGTTCTTGAAGTTCTGGTGAAAGATATCCTGACTTGATCACCAGTACTTGAAAGTCCTTAAGGTTTATTTTTAGTGAATAAAAGTCAGCTAGATTATGAAAAGGTCTCCTTAATTCAGAGATCACAATCGTTGTATTTTTTACTTTCACGACAGCACAATGGTTTTCAAAGTAGACATCCTCAGCAGTAAGTTTTAGTGATGGTCCGCCCCCTCCAAAACTACCACCAAGATTAAATTGATTGCCTTTTTTGAGTTCATCATAGCTAGATTTTGATGCGATACCAGCAAATAAAGCATCTTTGATATTTGACTCTAAGACTGCTTTTAGAACATCAACCCTATCACCAACACCTCCTGCAGTGGGGTTGTCTCCACTATCTGCAATTATTGAAAAGTCTTCTCCAAGCCAATTGATAGCATCAAAAATATTTCCAGATTTCATATCAGATTTAAGCTCTTTACGACTGTCCCAATAAAATTTAGCAATGTTTCTGCAAACAACACTTCCTGATTCTTGGTTCGTGCATGTAACCACAGATGATGCGGTTGCCCTTTTTGAATCAGCCCAAACATAGCCTATCATAAGGTTAGAGTCAAGAATATTTGGTTCTTGATTATAAAGCTCAAGACTTTCATAGATGGATTTACAAGGCTCTACAA
>Ga0206683_10000517_pt1 | contig 28045 bp, 15 predicted proteins | sample M280m12015metaG_FD_155483 | JGI IMG/M metagenome (GOLD analysis project Ga0206683, IMG submission 155483) | Ammonia-oxidizing marine archaeal communities from Monterey Bay, California, United States - M2 80m 12015 | ecosystem: Environmental > Aquatic > Marine > Intertidal zone | place: USA...
TGGTAGTTTCAGAAACGCAAATAGATGAAGTTGTAGCTTACCAATGTAATAATGTTATTGATACAACTGGGGCAGGTGATCTTTATGCTGCTGGATTTCTTTACGGTTTATCGCAAAATAAACGGCATCATGAATGTGCAAATCTAGGATCTTTTGTATCTTCTCAAGTCATATCAAAATTAGGACCACGTACAGGGAAAAATTTAAAAGAATTAGCAGAAAAAGAAGGTTTCTTAGATTAAAAATTTTGATAGAATATTTTAATAAGGATTAAATTATGCAAATTCCACTTCCAACTGAAGAACAGGCGCTTCCAGGACGAGAGGATTCAGTTAAAATTACGAATTCACATTTTATTTTAAATAATCCAATTATTCCAAATTTGGATGAAAATATTGAATGTGCAGATTTTGCTTTAGGATGCTTTTGGGGGGCCGAAAGAAAATTTTGGGAAAATGCAAAAGTTTATTCAACTGCTGTAGGATATATGGGAGGTATAACTCCGAATGCTTCTTATGAAGAGGTTTGTTCTGGTCTAACAGGGCACACAGAAACAGTAAGAGTTTTTTTTAATCCAAAAGAATTAACTTATAAAGACTTACTAAAAATATTTTGGGAGTCACATGATCCAACACAAGGAATGCGACAAGGAAATGATGTGGGTACACAATATCGTTCAGCTATTTTTACTCATTCGGATTCTCAAAATAATCTAGCTAAAGAATCTCTCTCTCTTTATAACAGCGAATTAAACAGCAAAGGCTATCCTGAAATAACAACTGAAATCAGAGAAGCTCCTGAATTTTTCTATGCTGAGGATTACCATCAGCAATATCTAGCTAAGAATCCAAATGGATATTGTGGAATAGGTGGGACTGGAATTAGTTGTCCAATATAACTTAAAATTATTAGAAAATTGCTTCTAGGATAAGGTGAAATTCTCTTTCATGGCCAACAAAGTATCTATAACTGCCAAACGCATAATCCGCGCGAGTTGCATATTTTTCATCAGTTAAATTACTAAATGAAAATCCAAAATTTAAATTTTCATTAAGAGGAACTTTTGCCCTAAGGTTAAAGACATTGTGTCCTTTATAAAAGTGAGCATTCCTTTCATCGACCGGATAACTATCTATCTTTTCCCATTCTAATTCTAATTTTATTCCAGATTTAGGAGTAAAAATAAATCTTGTATTCGCAAGAAGTTCTGGTGCGGAATCTATTTGATTGCCTGATTTAATGCCATTAGGAGTATGATTAAAATCATATTCGTGTTTTGCATGACTTGCTGACCCTTCGATTTGGAAGATATCATTAATTTCAATTAAGTAACCGATTTCAAATCCTTCATGTTTTGTTTTACCATTTTCCACATTAAAACCTTGAGAGTCTCTAAAGAAATAATTATCCTTTTTCATACTAAAGCCGACTAATTCTAAATTAAAATTAAGAAATCTACCTCTTAGCCCAAGTTCAAAACTATCTAATTTTTCTGAATCAGCGCCTCCAGGTATTTGTTTGCTTTGTATTCGATAAAGATCAGTAGTTTGTGGAGCTCTGTTTCCTCGAGAGTAATTAGCAAAGATAGCTAATTCTTCATTTAGTTTATGATTGATGGCAATTTTAGGAGAGAAATCTGTAAAATCATCGTTCCTATTTTCTGAAACCTGAATTCTTCCCTTGGTTCCAGGAGTAATATTTGTCTTGTATTCATATTCAACTTTTTCTCCTCTAATCCCAGTAACTAAAGTAGTATCTTCTGATATTTGCCATTCTATATTTAAAAAAGCTGACAAAATTTGACTATCAATATTGTAATCGTAGTGGGACCCATTTGGATAAGCTAATCTTGGACCAAAAGATACATTAGGAGCTGTTTGAAACTCACTTAACTCACCTTCGGTGATTTCTACATCTATTCCTACAGTTAAAAAATGGTTATTAAAAGGTCTTTGATACATTGATTGAAGGCCTATACTTTTATGACTATTTTCTTCTAGAGGTTTTCCAGGAAGAAAATGCATCTTAAAGTCCATATCAGTATATCGTATATATGGAGTAAAGCTTAAGGAGCCATTTTCAAGTTGTTGGATTATTTTAAAATAGGATCTGATATTATATGTATCACGAAAAGCTTCTGGATCAGGATTTTCATGTCTTATTTCTTCATCTTTATATGCCTGGAAACCTTTAATATAACCCATAGTTTCTTGGTTAAGATTAGTTCCAGATAATGAAAAGATGTAGTCTTTGGAACCTTTTGAAGTGTCCCATCTCAGCAAAAACTTTTGTTGTCCATAATGTGGCTTATCAGAATCTTCTTCATGTTCTACGTCATGATCTTCTTCATGTTCTTCGTCATGATCTTCTTCATGATCATGATTATGTGAATGACCGTTATCTTCTCTCCAGAAAAATTTAAATAGTAAATTACCATTGGGAAGATTCCGATAGATACTCGAATCAAATATTATTTCATGCTTTCCTGTATGAAGATTTAATTCGTTAAAATTTTGGGATTCATTTTTTTCCGTTATAACATTAATTAGTCCATGAATAGCATTTGATCCATATAAAACAGATCCTGGTCCACGAATAATTTCTACTCTTTCACCTATTTCCATTATTGAATCCATTAATCCATTAACATTTGCAAAACCAGGTGACCTTAATGGTATGCCATCTTCAAGATATAAAAAGCTTCCAGCCCCTGCGCCTCCAGAAAGAATTGGAGATCTGATAGATGTAAGATGTTCTTGTCCGCTACCTCTACTAATAAATACACCTGGCATTCTATTTAATAATTCGCTTGGTGTATGCGGGCTTATAAATTTTATTTCCTCGCTATTAATGAAAGCTATATTTCCTGTAGCATTTAAAATCTGAGATTTATCTTTTGTTCCTGTAACCACAATTTCATCTAGATTTTTAGCAAAAGACATATTGGCTGTTAATAGTATAATTATTAGGTATAGAAATTTTATAAATCTCATTTTATCTCTCTAATGTAATTATTATTATTGCTTTATTAATCTGATTAAATCGTGGAAATGGATAAAGCCTAAAGGATGTTTTTTTTCATCAACTATAAACAAACCCTGAATTCCGATTTCATTTATAAGGTCTAAAGCATCTGTTGCCAACATATTTTGACTTACTGTTTTAGGGTTTGTGTTCATAATTTCATCAACAGTTTTTTCCAGAAGTCCAGGCCCCATATGCCTTCTTAAGTCGCCATCAGTAACAATTCCTATAAGTTCATCATTTTTAGTAACTCCTGAGCATCCAAAACCTTTTTCTGAAATTTTAATCAAAGCTTCAGACATATTTGTTCCAGAATTAAGTAATGGGATAGTGTCTTCTTTATGCATTATATCTTCAAGAGTAGATAAAGCTGCTCCTAACTGTCCGCCTGGATGAAGTGACTTAAATTTATCTTTATCAAAACCTCTTTCATTTAAAAGACATATCGCTATTGCATCACCTACAATGAGTTGCATGGTAGTTGATGTAGTAGGTGCAAGTCCATTAGGGCAAGCTTCAGTTGCCTTTGGTAAAATTAATGAAATATCTGCAGATGAAGCTAAATGACTTTCTGACGAAGATGTCAAACTTATAAGCTTTATATTATTTTGTTTTGAAAAATGGACAATGTCATTTAATTCTGATGTTTCTCCTGACCAAGAAATAGCAAAAATTATATCTTCACTGCCAACCATACCCATATCACCGTGACTAGCCTCAGTAGGATGAACAAAATAAGATGGTGTTCCAGTAGAAGATAGTGTTGCTGATATCTTTTTTCCGATATGTCCAGATTTACCAACACCAGTTACAATAACTTTTCCAGAAATTTCTAATATCTTTTTTATAGCAAGAGTAAAATTTTCATCAAAAAAACTTTCGAGTAAAGCGATCCCTTCAGCTTCATCTTTTAGGACCTTCCTAGCCACTTCTTTAATATTATTACTCAAATTATCCTCTTCCTACAGAAAAATATTCAAAGCCTAGTTCCTTCATAATATCAGGGTCATAAATATTTCTAAAATCATATATTAGAGGTCTTTGCATTGAATCATATAATTTTTTTAAATCAATTTCTTTAAATTCTTGCCAGTCTGTAAGAATTACTAAGCAATTAGAGTTATCAGCAACTTCATAAGCAGATTTTTTCCACTCAACATCAGTAATTAATTTTGAGGCTTCATTCTGGCCTTCAGGATCATAAACAGATATATTTAAACCTGCTTTAATAAGGTCTGGAATGACAGTAAGGCTTGGAGCTTCCCTCATATCATCTGTTTCAGCTTTAAAAGTTACACCTAAAATTCCAACATTATTCTCTTTTTTAATATCTAATAAATCAAGAATCTTCTTACTGATATTCTTTTTTCTTTTTTCATTACCAACTATAACGCTTTCAAGAAGAGTTTGAGGTGAATCGAAATTTTTTCCTGTCTCAATTAATGCTTTAATATCTTTAGGAAAACAAGAACCTCCAAAACCAGGGCCAGCTTCAAGGAAATAAGGTCCAATTCTTTTATCTAAACCAATTCCTTTAGCTACATCAGATACATCAGCGCCAATCTTTTCACATAAATCTGCTATTTCATTAATAAAAATAATACGCATAGCTAGCATGGAGTTACTTGCGTACTTTATTAATTCAGATGAACGGCGTGAAGTGAAAAGTAATTTATCTTCACTAACAATATTTGAATATAACTCAATTATACTTTCTTTATTGCTTTCACCATTTAAACCAATAACAATTCTATCTGGATTTACAAAATCATGTATTGCATTTCCTTCTCTTAGGAATTCTGGATTTGAAATTACTTCAAAATCATTATGTTCAGATTTATCGTTAATTAATTTTTCTACTTCATCGCAAGTGCCAACTGGAACTGTTGATTTAATAATTACAAGTGTTCCTGATGAGATAAAGTGAGAAATTTCTTCTACACATCTATAAAGTTGCGTCAGATCGGCTTCACCTGAATCTAATGATGGTGTTCCTACAGCGATCATTATAATCTTAGAAGAAGCAATATCCTCAGAAATATTTAAACTAAATTCTAATGATTTATTCTTAGATATTAATTCTTGTAAACCAGGTTCAAAAATTGGAACTTGATTCTCTTTTAACATATTTAATTTTTCGGCATCGTTATCGATACATGTTACATCATGACCAGCATCAGCAAAGCATGCGGCAGAAACTAAGCCAACATAACCACAACCTATAACAGAAATTTTCATTAATCAGCCAAACAAGTTAATTTCTTCACTAACAACTTTTTCTAAATATGGAGAAGGTGTAAATTCTGAGCCATGTGATTTTTCCATATCTTTAAGCCATTCTAGAATTTTATCGTACCCAATAAGATTGCCATAAAACATTGGACCGCCTTGATAAACTGGCCACCCATATCCATTTATCCAAACTATATCAATATCACTAGCTCTTATAGCCATGCCTTCTTCAAGTATTTTAAATCCTTCGTTAATCATAGGATATAAACATCTTTCAAGGATTTCATCTTTGGAGATATTTCTTCTTTGAATTTGATTTGCTTCAGAGAATTCTTTAATTAAATTCTCAACTTCCGTATCAGGAGATTTATTTCTTTTTTCATCGTAAATATAGAATCCTTTTCCAGTCTTTTGTCCTAGTCGTCCAGCTTCACACAATCTATCTCTTAATGTATCACCATTAGATAAATTTTCATCCCATCCAATATCTAAACCTGCTAAATCGGACATTGCAAAAGGACCCATTGGAAATCCAAACTCAAATAAGACATCATCAACATCCCAAGGCATCGCACCTTCTAGAATAAGTTTATTAGCCTCTCTTTGTCTTTGAGCAAGGATTCTATTACCAACAAACCCAGGGCAAACTCCAACAACTGCTGCAATTTTTCCAATTTTTTTAGCCATTTTCATGGATGTAGCCACAACTGATTTAGATGTTTTTTCTCCTCTAACGATTTCAAGAAGTCGCATTACATTTGCTGGACTAAAAAAATGTAAGCCAATAACATCTTCAGGTCTTTTTGTTTCAGCAGCAATTTCATTTACATCTAAAGCAGAAGTATTTGTTGCTAATATAGCTCCATCTTTTGCAATTTTATCAAGAGTTCTAAAAATATCTTTTTTTAGATCCATATTTTCAAAAACTGCTTCTATAATTAAATCACTTTCAGACAAATCTTCAATTGAAGTTGATCCTTGAATTAAATTCATTCTTTTTTCTACATCTTCAAAAGTTATTCTTCCTTTGTTAGCGGTATTTTCATAATTCTTCCTGATTATCCCAAGTCCTTTATCAAGCCTTTCTTGGTTTTGCTCGACTATAGTTACAGCAATACCAGCATTAGCAAAATTCATAGAAATCCCGCCTCCCATTGTGCCAGCTCCAATTACACCTATAGATTCAAAAGGTTTAATTTCTGTTTCTGGTTCAATATCTGGTATTTTTGCTACTTGTCTCTGCGCAAAGAAAGCATATCTTTGTGCTGCAGATTGAGTTCCTGTAACAAGTTCCATAAATAACTTTCGTTCAACTTTTACACCATCTGCAAAAGAATTATTAACAGCGGCTTCAATACATTGAATATTATATTCCGGAGCTAAAAATCCTCTTGTTTTTCTAGCTATTGATTTTCTAAAATCTTTAAATAGATTTTCATTTCCTCTTGCTGCTTCAACTTTATCATTCATTTCACTAATTTTAACTAAGGGACGCTGTTCCGAGACAATTTTTTTAGCGAAAGATATGGCGTCATCGAGAAGCGAATCCTCTCCAGCAATCTCATCAACTAAACCCATTTCTAAACATTCATTTGCAGCTACATGCATTCCAGAAGTAACCATTTGTAAAGCTTTTTCAACTCCAACCACTCTTGGAAGTCTTTGTGTTCCACCAGCACCTGGAAGCAACCCAAGATTTACTTCTGGAAGACCACATTTTGCAGAAGGGACTGCTATTCTATAATGACATGTTAAAGCTACTTCTAAACCACCACCTAATGCCGTTCCATGGATTGCTGCTATTACCGGTTTATTTGAGTCTTCAATAAATTCTTGTACTTCAAATAATGATGGTCCTCTAGGTTCCTTTCCAAATTCAGAAATATCAGCACCAGCTATAAATGTTCTTCCATCGCAAATTAATACTATAGCTTCTGTTTCTGCATCATTTCTTGCTTGAGTTATTCCATCATGCAATCCTTCTCGAACTCCAGCTGAAAGAGCATTAACTGGCGGAGAATTAAGAGTTATGATTGATATATTAGAATCTTTCTCAATTGTTGTAACATCATTTATTACGGTCATATTTTTTCCTTTCGCCAATTGTAAATATGTATATGCTATCCGAAATTAGTAGAAGAAAACAATAGGAGATTTAATTGGCAAAAGCAAAGCTATCTTCAACAAAAAATTCTAAAAAAGAAATTGAACAAATACAGCAAAGTTTTGAAAGCGAAGGATATATTTGTAATTCGCAAATAGCGACAGCAATTTATTTAAGTCAAAATTTAGGCAAACCCATTCTAGTTGAAGGCCCCCCAGGTGTTGGGAAAACTGAACTGGCTAAAGCTACGGCAAGTTGGATGAATAAATCATTAATCAGGCTGCAATGCTATGAAGGTTTAGATGAGGCAAAAGCTTTATATGAATGGAAATACGGAAAACAGTTACTTTACACTCAGGTTCTTAAGGATAAGCTTAATGACATTATTTCAGATTCTAAAGGCCTTGAGAGTTCAATTGAAAGTTTGCATAATTTTGATGATATATTTTTTTCAGAGAAATTTTTAGAACCTAGACCATTATTAAAAGCAATTAGTGATGAAAATGGGGCTGTCTTATTAATTGATGAAATTGATAAATCCGATGACGAATTTGAAGCTTTTTTACTCGAAATTTTATCTGATTATCAGATTTCTATCCCTGAAATAGGGACGGTAAAAGGTAAAATAAAACCTATAGTCTTTTTAACTTCCAATAACACAAGAGAAATTGGAGATGCTTTAAAGAGAAGGTGTTTGCATCTTTATATTCCTTTTCCAGATGCAAAATTAGAAGAACAAATCATTATTTCTAGAGTCCCTGATGTAGATAAAGAATTGCGTTCTGAATTAGTTTCATTCGTTCAAAATTTAAGAGAATTAGATTTAAAAAAACTTCCTTCAGTTTCTGAAACAATTGATTGGGCAAAATCACTCGTATTATTAAATGTTAAAACATTAGATGCTAATCTAGTTAGAGAAACTCTTAATATTTTACTAAAATTTCAGAGCGATATTGATGCCGCTGATTCCGAAATTGAATCTATAACAAGAGATGTTAAAAAGAAATAAAAGCTGATGTCCGAATTCTTAAGAGATTTTATTAAAGTTTTAAGAGCATCCGATGTAAGAATATCTACTGCAGAAGCAATTGATGCTATGCGTGCCTCGACCATTATTGGTTTAGAAGATAAAGCAATGCTTAAGGTAAGTTTATCCCAATCACTTGCAAAGAGTTTGCGTGAAAAAGAAATATTTGATGAATGTTACAATAACTTCTTCAAAGAAGATTATATGAATTTGTCTTCAAAAAAAGATTATGAAAATGTTGATACCTCGTTAGAAAATGAATCTTTCGATGAAAGAAATAATGATTTAGAGGAGTTATATAATAGTTCAGACAAAAACTCTTTAAAGACATCAATGGCGCTAGCCTCTCAAGAGGTTGGGTTAAGGAATATTAGGCTTTTTACTCAAACAGGGATGTTCACAAGAAAGATTCTTGAATTTATGGGGTTAGAAAAATTAAATAATGATATTTTTCAAGCTTCAAGAGACGGTGATAATAATCGTGAGGAAGAATTAAAAGAGATTAGAGAAAAGATTCGCCTTGAGATAAGGGATTATGTTGAACATCAGTTAAAGCTGCGAACCTCAGAATCTGGTAGGCAATTACGGGAAGAAGCTCTTTCACAAGTTCGTTTGAGCCAAATTGATAAATCTGATTTTGTCCTTATGTCTAATATTGTTCGAAAGATGGCCAAACGATTAATCGCTTTACATTCAAGAAGGAAGAGGAAAGCCAATCGAGGAATGCTTGATGTTAGATCTACAATAAGAGTTAATCAAGAATATGATGGTTTGCTTTTCAAGACATTATGGAAAAGAAAAAAAGTTGATAGACCAAAAGTTATAACTTTATGTGATGTATCTGGTTCTGTAGCCAATTATGCAAGATTCTTTTTAATGTTTCTTTATAGCTTAACTGAAGTTCTTCCCAATATTCGATCTTTTGCCTTTTCAAATAATGCTGGAGAAGTTACTGATTTGTTCGATACCAAGGATATTGAAACAGCTTCTGCAGAGACTTTACTTTTGCATGGCGGAGGTTCAACAGATTATGGAAATTCAATAAGTGATCTTGAAGGTTTTATTGAAAATGATATCGATAGAAAAACAACTATAATCATTCTTGGTGATGGAAGATCTAATTATAGTGACCCAAGGACAGATATAATGAAGGCATTGCATGAAAAATCAAAAAGGATAATTTTTTTAAACCCAGAGCCAAAAAGTTTATGGGGAACTGGTGATTCTGAAATGAATAGATATGTTCCTTATTGCCATAAGGCAAAATCCTGTAGCTCTCTCGTTGATTTGGAAAAGGTTGTTGATGATTTATTAAGATACTCGTTTTAACGAGGGAGACTTCTTGATCCTGATAGATGTAGGTCTACGGCACTAGCACATTGACGACCTTCTCTAATTGCCCAAACAACTAAAGATTGTCCTCTTCGCATATCTCCAGCAGAAAATACATTCTCTATATTTGTTTTATAGTCTTCAGTATCTGCCTTAACATTACCTCTATCATCAATTTCTATTCCTAAATCTGTAATCATTCCTTCATGTGTGGGATGCACAAAACCCATAGCCAAAAGGACAAGATCAGCTTTCAGTTGAAATTGACTGTTAGAAATTGGTTTCATTTTTTTATTAACTTTTACACAGTCAATAGTCTTAATTATTCCATTTTCACCAGAAATAGACTCAGTCATTACGGAAAAATCTCTGACTGCACCTTCCTGTTGGCTTGATGATGTTCTTAATTTTAGCGGCCAGTTAGGCCAAGTCATTTCTTTATTTTCATTTTCTGGCGGAATAGGCATAATTTCTAATTGAGTTACAGATTTTGCACCTTGTCTTATAGAAGTTCCAATACAATCTGAGCCAGTATCACCACCACCTATTACGATTACATCTTTATCCTTAGCCAAAATTTCTTTGGAGGTATTTAGATCTTCATTCGAAACTCTTCTATTTTGCTGTGGTAAAAATTCCATAGCAAAATGAACACCGTCGAGTTCACGACCAGGAACTGGAAGGTCTCTTGGGTGTTCAGAACCACCTGTAAGAACGACCGCATTAAAATTATTTTTTAATTCTTCAATACTTATATCAAACCCTACATTCACCCCAGTTTCAAATTTGACACCTTCTTTAGTCATTTGATCAACTCTAAGATCAATAAGATTTTTCTCCATCTTAAAATCAGGAATCCCGTATCTCAATAGACCTCCAGCTTTTTGATTTTTTTCATAAAGAGTTACATCATAACCTGCTCTTATTAATTGTTGAGCACAAGCCAATCCTGCAGGACCTGAACCAACAATAGCGACGCTCATTTCTTTTTTATTTTTTGGAAGAACAGGAATAATCCAACCGTTTTCATATCCTTTATCAATAATTGCGCATTCAATAGTTTTTATTGAAACTGGTTCCTCATAAAGATTAAGGGTACAAGAGGCTTCACAAGGTGCTGGGCATATTCGACCTGTAAATTCAGGAAAATTATTTGTTGAATGAAGATTATCTAAAGCTTCTTCCCACATTCCCGTGTAAACTAAATCATTCCAATCAGGTATTTGATTATTTACAGGGCAACCTGAATGACAATAAGGCACACCACAATCCATGCATCTTGATGCCTGATTTTTTGTATCTTTTTCGGTCAGAGGAACAACAAACTCATTATAATTTTTTGTACGAGATTCAATTTCAAGATATTCTCGTTCCTTTTTCCTAATTTCCATAAAACCTGTTGCTTTTCCCATTTGCTGTACCTTTATTTCTTAAACCCTTTTTTCATCTTCTTTTGAACTTAAGTTTTCAAGTAAGATTTTCTTAAATTCTATAGGCATAATTTTTTTAAATTTCGGAAGATAATTATCAAAGTTATTTAATATTTCTGAAGCTTTTTTACTATTTGTATAATGAAGATGATTTTTTAGTAATTTCTCTAATCGCTCTTTATCGTTAAAAAGTAAGCTGTCAGATAACTGTGCGTCTTCATCTTTAGATTCAATATTTTCTATTTCAATCATTTGAGGGTTATAAAGATCTTTTAATTCATCATTTTCGTCTAAAATATAAGCTATACCACCAGACATTCCTGCACCAAAATTTCTTCCAATATTACCAAGTACAACAACAACTCCACCCGTCATGTATTCACAACAATGATCTCCAGCACCCTCAACAACGGCAGTTGCCCCAGAGTTTCTAACGGCAAATCTTTCTCCCGCAATACCTCTAAAGTAACATTCCCCTTCTATAGCTCCGTAAAGGACAGTGTTTCCTACAATCATACTTTCTTCTGGTGTAATAGATGAATGTTCAAAAGGTCTAATAGCTATCCGTCCTCCTGATAATCCTTTCCCAACATAATCATTGGCCTCACCTTCTAAATCGAGAGTTACGCCGCTTGATAAAAAAGCACCGAAACTTTGTCCTGCAGTACCTTTTAGTTGAATATTAATAGTATCATCTGGTAAGCCTTTATGACCAAATGATTTAGCAATCATGTGAGATAACATTGTGCCTGCAGACCTATCTGTATTTTTTATATTTTCATTTATTTGGATAGGATTTTTATTTAAAAGGGCATCTTTAGATTCCTCAATTAATCTTCTATCAAGAATATCATAAATAGCATGATCTTGTTTTTGACTATTGTAATTGTCTTCACCTTCCCATTTTTCCGGCTTATAAAACAATTTTTCAAAATTTAAACCATTGGCCTTCCAATGATCTATTGCTTCATTGGTATCGAGAACATTGCTTTCACCTATCATTTCATTGAATTTTCTAAATCCTAATTCGGCCATTATTTTTCTAACTTCTTCTGCCACAAAGAAAAAGAAATTTACCACATGTTCAGGTTGACCATTAAAAAGCTTTCTTAATTCTTTATCTTGAGTAGCAATTCCTACTGGACATGTATTTAAATGGCATTTTCTCATCATAATGCATCCAGAGGCTATGAGAGGTGCTGTTGAAAAACCAAACTCATCTGCTCCCAATAAAGCGCCAATAACAACATCTCTTCCTGTTCTTAAGCCTCCATCTACCTGAACAGCAATTCTAGATCTTAAGCCATTAAGAACTAATGTTTGATGTGTTTCAGCTAGACCAATTTCCCAAGGACTTCCTGCATGCTTAATCGAGGTTAATGGACTTGCGCCTGTTCCGCCTTCAAATCCAGATATTGTAACATGATCAGCTTTTGCTTTAGAAACTCCTGCTGCAACCGTTCCTACCCCAACTTCAGAAACTAGTTTAACTGAAATATCTGCATCAGGGTTAGCATTCTTTAAGTCATATATTAATTGAGCTAAATCTTCGATAGAATAAATATCATGATGCGGAGGAGGGGATATAAGACCTACTCCAGGTGTTGAATATCTAACTTTAGCAATAGTTTTATCAACTTTATGTCCTGGAAGTTGGCCGCCTTCACCAGGCTTTGCTCCTTGGGCCATTTTAATTTGAATCATATCTGAGTTTGATAAATACTCTGCCGTAACACCAAATCGTCCAGATGCAACTTGCTTAATAGCTGAACGCATTGAGTCACCATTTTCCATAATATTAAATCGATCTACTTCTTCACCGCCTTCACCGGTATTTGATTTTCCGCCTATTCTATTCATCGCTATAGCAAGATTAGTATGAGCCTCTCTGCTGATTGAGCCAAAAGACATAGCCCCTGTTGCAAATCTCTTTACAATCTCTTTTGCGTCTTCAACTTCATCTATTTTAATAGTTGTTCTTCCAAATTCTTTAGGATTTTTAAATTTAAATAAACCTCTCAAAGTCATCAATCTTTTGTCTTGGTTATTAATTTGTTTTGCATAATCTTTATATGTTGAGGAATTATTTGATCGCACTGCATGTTGAAGATCTCTAACACTATCACTATTCCATGCATGCTCTTCTCCCCTCATCCTTAAAGCATATTCACCGCCAACATCGAGTAAGTTTTTAAGTGTAGGGATTTCTTCAAATGCCGTATTGTGTCTTGAAATAGTTTCTTCTTCAATTTCTTGTATATTAATTCCTTCAACTTTAGATGAAGTTCCAAAGAAATATTTTTTTATTAATTCTGATGATAATCCTATGGCGTCAAATATTTGAGCACCACAATATGATTGGTAAGTAGAGATACCCATTTTTGACATAACTTTAAGCATTCCTTTTCCACAGGCTTTAATATAATTATCTTGAGCTCCTTCCTTTAAATCAGGGGCAATTTCTTCAACTTGTCTAAGCGCAAGCCATGGACTTATTGCATCAGCACCATAACCTGCGAGACAACAAAAATGATGAATTTCTCTTGCTTCTGCAGTTTCAATAATAAGTCCGGTAGATGTTCTTAAGCCTTTATCAACAAGGTGATGGTGAACAGCTGAAACCGCTAGAAGAGCAGGTATGGCAATATTCTTTTCAGAAATATTTTTATCTGAAAGGATAAGAATATTTGATCCTTCGATCACATTCTTTTCAGACTCCATACATAAATTTAATAGTTTTTTCTCAAGAGAATTTTCGTTTTCTGTTTTTTCAAAAGTAATATCTAATTCTTTAATCTTAAATTTTTTGGAGTTCTTTTTGCTAAATTCAATTATTTTATTCAAATCATTCTCTTTTAATATTGGTTGATCAATTTTAATACAATTTGAGTAATCTAAAGATTCTAGATCAAGTATGTTTCCTCTTTTCCCAATATAGTTAATAAGAGACATAACAATTTCTTCACGAATTGGATCGATAGGAGGATTAGTAACTTGCGCGAAGTTTTGTTTAAAATATGTATAAAGAAGTTTTGATTTACTGGATAAAGCGGAGACAGGGGTATCTGTTCCCATTGAGCCAGTTCCTTCTGCTCCAGTTTGGATCATAGGATTCATAAGGAAGCTTTCATCTTCTTGTGTATATCCATAAGCTTGCAGAAGTTTTAGTAGAGGCAAAGAATTCTCAATTCTTATTTTTTTTTCAATTTCAGAAATATTTTTAAGATCCAATTGGCTTAGTTGAACCATCTTCTCCCAATCATTTTTATCAGAGATATTTTTTTTGATTTGTTGATCATCAATAATTGATTTTTTATCCAAATCAATTAAAAGCATCTTACCTGGCTGTAAGCGCCATTTAGAAATAATTTGATCTTCTTCAACTGGAAGAAGGCCCATTTCAGATGCAAAAATAACTTTATTATCTTTTGTTACAAGATATCTTGCAGGCCTTAAACCATTTCTATCAAGCATAGCACCAATTTGCTTACCATCAGTAAAAGCAATATTTGCGGGACCGTCCCAAGGCTCCATTAAGGGTGCATGGTATTCATAAAAACTTTTAAGATCTTTATCCATCAAGTTATTATTTTGCCATGCCTCTGGTATCATTATTAACATAGCTTCTGAAATTGAATAACCGCCTAAAACTAAAAGTTCTAGAGCATTATCGAATGAAGCGCTGTCAGATTGTCCTTCTTTAATTATAGGCCATAATTTCTCAATATCCTCCTTAAATTTCTCTGACTTTAGAATGCTATGTCTTGCATTCATCCAATTTATATTGCCTCGTAAAGTATTTATTTCGCCATTATGACATATCATGCGAAATGGTTGAGCGAGACTCCAGGTGGGGAAAGTATTTGTTGAAAATCTTTGATGGATAAGCGCGAAAGATGATTCCACAAGTGGATCAGCAAGGTCTTCAAAAAATCCCAGCCTATTTCCAACTGTACCAACTTGATCTGATAAAACCATTCCTTTGTAAAGAATAGTTCTTGAAGAAAAGGAAGGAATATAAAATTGATCATAAACTTCTTCGCCTAGAGAATGTATTGAATTATCAATGCATTGTCTAAGGACATAGATTTTTCTTTCAAAAGAATCTTGATCAATAACCCCTTCAGGTTTTCCAACAAATAAATGATATATATAAGGAATAGTTGGTTTTACTGACCAACCTAGTTCCTCTTCATAAGTTGGACATTGTCGCCAACCAATAAAAGGAATATTTTCTTGATTACAAATTTTTTCAACTTTATTTTTAATTTTATCCTTTATTGTTTCATCTTTTTTGATGAAGAATACTCCAACTGCATATTCATCCTTTTTAGGAATGGCAAAACTTGTAATCCGTTTGCTAAAAAATTTATGAGGTATCTGAATTAAAACTCCTGAACCATCTCCAGCCTTAGGATCTGCGCCTACAGCACCTCTATGCTCAAGGTTACATAACATTGAAAGTCCTTTTTCAATAATATCATGAGAAGGTTTATTATTAGTATCAACGATTAAACCAACACCACATGAATCATGCTCATTTTCAGAATCGTATAATCCTTGTTCCAAAGGAAAACCTATATTATTTTTTTTAGTCATATAATTTTTGCTCATAAAAATTATGTTCCCACCTATAATTACTTAGAATTATTATTTTTTAGTAGTAAGAGTGGGATGTTTTAAAGGAAAAACAAAATAAAATCAAGTATTGTTGCATAAATACAACTAAAAGTTATTAAGTTATTAATTTTATTGAATTCTTGTGGTAATATTAAATCAGATATATTGTCATTTCTTAACATGGAAGACACATTAACATCATTATGGCCTACAAATATTCTTCATAAGACTTTTTTAAAACATAACGAAGTTAAAGATGAATTATTAAATTTTGTTCAAGAATATAAAAATAAAATTCCAGAGGGTAGAAACGGATCTGAAAATTTAAACTTGTATGAGAGCCGTTACGATATAGTTTCTTACATAAATGAATATCCTTGCTTAAAGGAATTAATTGATTTTATTGGTCTGAGTTTTAAAGAAATCGCTTTTATTACAAACAAAGATGTTTGGAGAATTAAAGAAATTGATCCTTCAAAAATTTCAGCAAAAATTACATCTATGTGGTTTATTGATTATTGTGAAGAAGGTTTTGTTTTTCCTCATATACATACAGGCTGTTCTTGGTCTATGGTATATTATTTATCATCGCCACCTAGCGCGAAAGATGACCCCATTGCAGGTACACACTTTGTATCGCCGCTAAACAAAGCAGACTCTGATGATCTAGGAAATGCATATAGTCATGAGGCTACAAGAAATATAATTCCAAGTGAGGGTGAAGCCCTTTTTTTTCCTTCTACAATTGTTCATTCGACTTACCCTATAAAAGGTGATCGTAATAAGATTATTTTTTCTGCAAATTGCGCATTTGTTGAAATTAAATAATTTTCTAAGGCCTTAATCCGAAAGCGCTTTTACCTTTTTTTCTCAACGGAGCAGATAAATTAGCAAATTCACATAATAATTTCCTTGTATCACGAGGGTCTATTATTTCTTCAGCTAAAAATGATTCAGCTGTACGAAAAGGCGATCTTACTTTTTCCATTCTTTCTTCAATTTCTTTTAAAAGCTCTTCCGGGTTATCAGATTTTTCAAGATCAGATTTAAATGCGGCTTCAATTCCTCCTTCCATTGGAAGGGAACCCCAATCTCCAGAAGGCCAAGCATATCTATAATGTGCTCTCGCTGCATTCATATGTGCAGCTCCGGCCACTCCAAAAACTTTACGAAGTATTACTGAGCACCAAGGCACACTCGCTTGATAAACTGCTGTCAAGGCTCTGGACCCATGTCTTATTGTTGCAGATTTTTCTGCCTCTAGGCCTATTACAAAACCTGGATTATCAACCAAGTGAACTACAGGTAAATGAAATGTTTCTGCGATATCAACAAACCTTGTAACTTTATTAGATGCATCTGCAGTCCATCCACCTCCATAAAAATACGGGTCTCCTGAAAGAATTCCAACTGGCCACCCATCAAGTCTAGCAAGGCCAGCAACTACAGATTGCCCATAGTTCTTTCCAAATTCAAGGAATGTATCTCTATCTACCAATGATTCAATTATTTTTCTTGATTTATAAACTTTTCTTCTGTCTTTGGGTATTGCCCCAATAAGCCATTCATCTTTTCTTTTTGGATCATCACCACTTTTTTGTCTTGGAGGAAGATTATAGACTGATGAAGGAAGGTAAGATAGAATTTTTTTTGTAGTTTCAATAGCTTCTTCTTCGGTTTTAACAACTATATCAATTGCTCCATTTTTTGAATGAATATCTGATCCGCCAAGTTCCTCCTTGGTTAAATCTTCACCTACTCTTTTAACTACGGGAGGTCCAGCAACAAACATTTGAGAAATTTTTTCTACCATTATTGAAAAGTGGCTTGTAACTGCTCTAGCTGCGCCCAATCCTGCAACTGGTCCTAGTGCAAGTGCAATAACAGGTATAGTTGAAAGGTTTTCTACAACCCAGTTCCATCCAGGGTTTCCTGGGATATATGTTCTAGCATCCATATCAAGTGATTTTACAGACCCACCACCTCCGGTACCTTCAATTAAACGAATTAATGGAAGTCTGTATTCATTTGCTAATTGTTCAGCCATTATTTGTTTTTGAGCAATCGAAGCATCCGCTGCACCGCCTCTTACTGTAAAGTCATCTGCACCTACCACAACATTTCTTTCTTGAATCTTACCTCTACCCATAACAAAATTAGAAGGTTTAAATTTAATCAATTCACCTTTTTCATTGTATTTAGCTTTTCCGGCAATTTTACCTATTTCATGAAATGAATCTTTATCTAATAGTAAGTCTATTCTTTCACGAACATTTAACCTATTATTATCCTTTTGTCTCTGAAGCTTTTCATCCCCACCCATTTCTTCTGCAAGGGATTCTCTTTTTTTTAATTCTTCAATTTCTTTTTCCCAAGTCATAATTTATCACCCCTAAACACCCAGTTATGAATTGATCTCGATAATAGGATTAATATTAATCCAATAACTCCCGCACCCAGAGCAATATTGTTAAACAAAGATGGCATTGATTTAAGGCCTTCAGTAGTAGCTTGACCAGATAGTAATCCTGCAATGATAGCACCGAGTGAAGATGCTAAGAACCATACTCCCATCATTTGGCCTAAATATCTTTTTGGCGAGAGCGAGGATATAGCTGCAAGACCAATAGGGCTTATAGTCAATTCACCTATTGTATGAAATAAATAGGTGAGCAACAACCATTTTGCACTAGCTAACCCTTCATTATTTATTGCTGTATTTGCTCCAAGGGCTATAATAACAAAACCTACTCCCATCAGAATTAATCCTAGGCCAAATTTAAAAGGTAAAGATGGATCTAGCATTCTTTTTCCAAGAAAAATCCAAATATATGCCATGATAGGAGATAAAATTACTACGAATGCTGGGTTAACTATTTGTAGCCAACTAGCTGGATATTCCCATCCACCAATGAATCTATTTGTATATTCTTTAGCAAAAATATTAAAAGAACTTCCACCTTGATCAAAGCCAGCCCAAAAGAATGCTGCGCCAACAAAAAGGATAAATATTAAAAACATTTTCCTTTTTTCGGTATGATCAAGTTTTCCAAAAAAATATATTAGAAGAAAATAGCTCAAGGCCACTAAAGTGATTGCTAGAGTAAAAAATTTAGCTAATGGAATGGGGTCAAATGACCATATTCCAAAAACGCCTGTTATAAATAAAGATAGTAAAGTTATTAAAGAGCAATATAATATTAAATAATCTCTCTTTTTTATTTTATTACTTAATTTTTCTTCGGGATTAGCTCCTACTTCACCTAGCTTATTTTTGTTGAAAATGAATTGAAGCAATCCTAAGGCCATCCCGAACCCTGCAGCGGCAAAGCCATAATGCCATCCTATGTTTTCGCCCAAATAGCCACATATAAAAAAGCCTAAAATACTGCCAATATTTATGGCCATATAAAAAATTGTGAATCCAGCCTCTTTTCTTTGATCGTTTTTACTATAAAGATTACCAACAATTGCTGATATATTAGGTTTTAGTAGACCCGTCCCTAGAACAACAAAAAGAAGACCAAAGTAAAACGATATAAGATTTGGGATGGCTAAAATAAAATGACCTAGCATTATTACTATTCCGCCATAAAGAATTGATTTTTGTTGACCTATTAACCTATCAGCAATCCATCCACCAGGCAGAGTTACTAAATAAACACAAGATGCGTATATCCCGTATATTGCGCTTGCTGAAACAGGATTCATATTTAACCCGCCTTCTGAAACTGATGCTGTCATGAAAAGAACTAGAATTCCTCTCATCCCATAATAGGACATTCTTTCCCACATTTCTGTAAAGAATAATGTCCTGAGACCTTTTGGGTGATTAAGGATTTCCAATTTTTTGATGCCCGCTTATTAAATCTAAAAAAGTAGTTTAACAATAAAAACTTACAAAGAAAATAAAATAGGTCTAAAATAATAATTCTTAAATTGTATGGTTATAAGTGAATGGACGAAGCTTTATTAGGTAGAATAGGAAAAGAGGTTGGTAATTTCTTTACCAATACTGAACTAGACCCAACTATTAGGATGAATGATGCCTTAAGGTATCTTGCTAAGTATAGGTCTATTCAAATAGCCAAAACAATTACTCAAAAATTTGGAACTGTGGTGCTCGGAGGTCCTTTTAAGGGAATGAATTTCTTAGATAATGTTTCGGAAGGTTGTTATGTTCCTAAACTACTAGGTATTTATGAATCTGAGCTTCACAAATATATTGGTGAAATTATTAAGAAAAAGCCAGATGTTATAATCAATGTTGGTTCTGCAGAGGGTTATTATGCAGTCGGATTAAAAAGACTTCTTCCCGAAACTGAGGTTTTTGCATTTGATATTGATAATAATGCCAAAGAAAAATGTATGGAATTAAGTAAAATAAATTCTACTAAAGTTATTATTGAAGATAAATTTAAACCAGAAATATTAAAGGATTTTAAATCAAAAAAGATCTTTATTATGTGTGATATTGAAGGGGATGAAGTAAACCTATTTAATAGTGGGAATATTAATTTATATGAGCATGCTGAGATGTGTATAGAATTGCACTATAGTGGCAGCGATCATAATGTTAAAATAATACCTAATACTTTTAAAAATACACACGAGACAAATTTAATTTGGCAAAAAGGTAAAGATTTTGAGGTTCCAGAAATAATTTCAAATCTTAGCCATTTAGATATTTTATTATCAGCTTGGGAATGGAGATCTTATCCAACACCGTGGTTAATAGTTAAACCTTTGCAATAAATTTTCTTTTCTGTTAACAGTGTTTGCTTTCATCAATAATTAGAAGATAATAAGAATGACAAATAGTAAAAAATTAAAAACTGCTCTTATAATTGGGCGCTGGCAACCATGGCATGAGGGCCATAGAGCGTTATTTAAAGCAGCGCTAGATAGAGCTGAAAAAGTTGCTATTGGAGTTCGCTCTACTCACGCTACTGATGAAAAAAATCCTTTTAATTTTGAAGAGGTCTGTAAGTTTATTCATGCCGATCTTGATTCAGAGTTTTCAGGAAAATATGAGATAATTGATTTGCCGAATATTACTAATGTAATCTATGGAAGAGATGTTGGATACAAAGTTGAAAAAGTATCCTTTAATGATGAAGTTGAATCTATATCAGCAACTAAAGTTCGAAAATCAATGAATATTTCACCAATAAAGACTTCAGTTAGATCTGAAGATAGGTTCAAAAGATCTGGTCATAAAGGCGGTGTAGTGTGGCTTACAGGTTTGTCTGCATCAGGAAAAACCACACTTGCTAAAAAGGTTGAAAGAGACCTATTTAATAAAGGTTATAATATTTACATGCTTGATGGCGATAATTTACGGGATGGTTTGAATTATAATCTTGGATTTTCAAAAGAGGACAGACATGAAAATATAAGGAGAGCTAGTGAAGTTGCATCTTTAATTTCTAATATTGGTTATGTTGTAGTTGCTGCCTTTATTACTCCTATGGATGTAGATAGGGAAGTTGCAAGAAATAGCTGTTCAAATTCTTTCTATGAAATTTTTATATCAGCAAGCATTGAAGAATGTGAATCAAGAGATCCAAAAGGTCTTTACAAAAGAGCTCGCTCAGGAGAAATAAAACAATTTACAGGTATTGATTCGGAATATGAGAAACCTAAAAATCCTGATTTAATAATTGATACCGAGAATTTTAAAGAAGAAGATTCTATAGATTTATTATCAAATTTTATTACTGATAAATTTCCATTTAATATTAAATAATTACTTGTAATAAAAGGATAATTATAAAAAATACTCATAATTTTTGATAGAATCATTTCCTTGATAATGATTATTGAGGATCTTAAGTAAAAAATGTATTCTGAAAATATGAAATAAAGTTTTGCTTTAAATCAATAATCAGTTATACAAATATACTATATATTTATTTTAATAAGGGTCAGAAATTGATACTTGATCTTATTGGGTTTTTGTATTTATATTCCTGTCTCTGTTAAAGTTCTGGAGTGAAAAATTATGAAAAGATTTGAACCATCAATTATTTTAGATGATATGTATAAGTCACAATCAACTGATAAAGAAATAAAATTTTCTTTTGATTCAATGAAGATGTTTAGTATTGATAGAAAGGTACTTACCTACACAACAGCTATTACACTTCCTCTTATACTTGCTGCTTGCGGCGGCGGCGGCGGCGGCGGTGCACCTGCACCTTCTGCGACTCCAGCTCCACCTCCAGCTCCATCAACGCCACATTCAGATGTGACTGTTTCTTCTTCTGCAACTTCTGTAGATGAGGGAGGTAGTGTAACATATACAGCAACTGCGGGTACAGTAGGTGATATCGATACAGAACTTTCATGGTCAGTTGATAATGGATCATCTGATTTTGATTCCGCATCAGGAACTTTAACTCTTAGTGCAAATTCAAGCTCTGGAACATTTACTGTTACTGCAACAGATGATGTCCTAAGTGAAGCAAACGAAACATTTGCAGTTTCTGTGTCATTAGATGGTTCTTCAATATTTAATGAAAATCTTACAATTAACATAAGCGATAAGACTCCAGGTACTGAAGCTAATGCAGGTAATTATGCGGCAACTTCAGATGCTGATACCTATTTATATGATGTAACTTTTGCTGCTGATGGATCTATTACTGAAGCAAAAGATGGAAATGTTGTAATTACTGGTTTTGATGCTAGTGCAGATACAATTGTTTTACGAGGGGCAGGTGCTCCAGGATCAACCGGTTCACCAGCAGATTTTGCTACAGGTGGCAGCACAAATGTAGATGTAGCTTCAGATATCAATGGTGATACTGTAATTACATTAGGTAGTGTAAATGATTCAACTTATACAATTACCTTAAAGGGTGTAAGTGATTCATCAAGCGTTAATATCAAGTCAGTTAATGAATCTGCTGATACAGGAAGGCCAGTTGTAGACTTATCGTCTGGTACTGTTACTGCTGCTTCAGCTGGAGAAGTTTTTGAATATTCAGTTAAGTTTGAGAATGGTGTGCCAGTAGCTATTGATGGTGATGTAACTATCAACAGTTTTGACGCAGTTACTGATAGAATTGTTTTAAAAACTGAAACCTTGCCAGCAGGATATGGAAAAGGCAATCTTCTTTCTACTGCAGGTGTGGATGTTGCTCCAGGTATTTCTGATTTACTTATTGCTTTTGGTCCAGATTCCGGTGGCTCAAGTGGATCAATTAAACTTGATGGTATAACTAAATTTGCAGATGTTGATTTGGTGTTTGAGGTTTCTTCGCCTTCAATTAAAGGTACTAGGATCGATCTTGAAAGCGGTTCATCAGTAGTTGCTTCTGAATCAAATGAGACATTTGTTTATGGAGCTTCATGGGATGGTGACGAAATTGTTGGAGCTGATGGCGAAGTAACGATTTCAGGTTTTAGTATAGCAAATGATAAAATTATCGTTTTAGGATCTGGAATACCTTCAGGATATGATAGCTCGCAATTTAAGAATAATACTAATGGAACCCAACAAATAGTTGTTGATGAGATAAATAATAAAACAACAATTTATTTTGCTCCAGAAGCAGGTGGCTCTAGCTCTTCTCTTACTTTAGACGGAGTTGCGGATACATCTGGTAACCTAAACATTGTATTTGGTGCTTCTATCGGTGATGAGCCGGCGCCTATACAAGTAGACACATCTACATCTACAGATACTACTACAGATACTGCTACAGATACTGCTACAGATACTGCTACAGATACTGCTACAGATACTACTACAGATACTACTACAGATACTACTACAGATACTACTACAGATACTGCTACAGATACTACTACAGATACTGCTACAGATACATCTTATACTATTGTTAATGTTGCTGTTACCGCAGATGATACGATAACTGCCACAAGTGCAGCTGAAGATTTTAGATATGAAGTTGATGCAGCTGGTATATCAAAGGAAGGTGCCTTTACTGTAACTATCGATGGATTTGATATTGCAAGCGATAAACTTACTCTTGTTGTTGTTGGAGGTTCTTCAAATCTAACAACTCAAGAATTTGATGGATTATCAGGTGTTGAAGTTACTTCTGATGGTTTAAGTGGAACACAAATATTCTTTGCTACTGATAGTGATGGACAAAGTGGAACTTTAGTTCTTAATGGCGTCGAAGAAAGCTTTGATGATACTTGGACAGCTACAACTTATACAGTAGAGATTCTTGCTGATACCAATTTAACTGGTTAAAGCCTATAATATCTTAAGTTATTATTTTATATTTATATAGAGTGCAATTATTCTGCTATCTTTGCTCTTAACTGAAGGTAAAATTTTTTTATAATATTTCTTGTACTTGTAACTATTTTTTTAATTACCATATAAATTATGTCATTCTCTCCAATGACAACAACATGAAGAATGTTATAATTTAGCTATTTATAACTATTTATAACTATATTGTATGATAAAATAAGTTCTTTTAATTATTATTATATAAACATACATAACATTGTACTTATATCTAAAAATTATAATAACTTTATAAATCAATAGGTTGTAAGTAATTAACCAGAATAATATAAATTAAGGCCGTAAAAAAGAAAAAAAAGATAAAATTACTTCCATATTGCCTTATTTTTGTCATAAAGAAATTTAAAATTAATGTTGTAACTTTTGTTACATTTTGTTACAAACCTAGAAGATTTTGTTTCAAATATTATTTTTTATTTGTTGACCTTTGAAACAAAATGTAGGAATTTGTGATTCGTGACCTTAAAAAGGTTATGATTTTTATGTTGTTTTAAACAGGAGAAAGAAATGGCGACCATCAATCATAGTTCAGGTGCAGACATAATTGTACCTTCCAATAGTGGTGATACTTACAGAGGATTAGCAGGAGACGATACATATATCATATCAAATGGTATTGCTGCTAATGCAACAATTACAATCGTTGATACAAGTGGATCAAATAAGATTCAGTTGGTTGACGGATTAGGTATTGCGTCTTCCAAATTTGCAGCTGATGCTGTTCAGTTAACTTTAACTAATGGTGCAGTTGTTACTATTAATGGTGCTAGTAACTTTAGTTATGAGCTTGGTGGTAATGCTACTTCAGGCACTACTGGTTCATCAAATACATTAGCAGCTTTTGCCGCATCAATGGGTGTTGCAACTCTTCCTAGTTCAGGAAGTACTGATGGTAGTTCAGATATTTCAATTTCAAGTAATGGTGTAAGCTCTTCAGCTTCACCAACATTTACTGTAAGCAAGGATACTTCTAAGGTAACTGAAGGTGAAAGTGTTACATTCACTATTACTGCGAGTTCAGCTGTGTCCGCAGACACAAGTTTCTCCTGGTCTGCAATGGGCGATACAAACGGTAGTACCGTTACAGCTGCAACAAATGCAGATATAAGTGTACTCTCAGGTACTGCAACAATTGCTTCAGGTTCAACATCAACAACATTTGCAGTTGGTGCTGTAGGCGATGCTACGGTTGAAGGCCTTGAAGGAATGAAAGTAAGCGTTTTTGATACGAATGCAGTTGCAGTTTCAAGTGATGTTGTATTAATTGATAACACTGGATCTGCTGCAACAGTTCAATCATTTTCTGGTACAACAGGCGTTAATAACTTTACTGGTGGCGAAGGAAATGACTCATTCGACTTCTCAACTAGCGCAACCTTCCAAGATATTGATGCTATAGATGGAGCTGGTGGAACTGATACATTAACAGTTACATATGCAGCGGCAGCAACTCTTAAACCTGATTTAGAAAATGTTGAAAAAGTAGTCATATCAAATACGGCTGGTTCAGGAAATACTTTAACTATTAACGCTATTGATACAGCGGCAGGTTATTCTGAGATAACAAACCTATCTTCAACAGGTCATCTTACAATTAATAACTTACAAAACCTTCCGACACTTGTAACATTGAATAATTCATCTGATACATTAACTCTAGATCTTGAGGCTGCAACACTAGCTGGTACAGCTGATAATTTAGATGTGACGATTTCAGGAACAGCGTCGGCTGCTACTAATCTTACGATTACAGCAGATGGAACAGCTAACCTTGAAACATTAACTTTAAACAGTATATCTCAAGCAAATACAATTGCTACTTTGACTACTGCTGATGTTGATGTTAGCAAGCTTATCGTTACGGGCGATCAAAACCTAACAGTTACAAATGCAACAAGTGGAGAAATCACAGAAGTTGATGCATCTGCTTTCACAGGTAGTTTAACATTAAGTGCAGCTCCAGGTGTTACTGCAGGTACAGGTGTTAAAATAACTGGCGGTGCTGGTAATGACTCTGTCTTAAGTTCAGCTTCAGGTGCAGATACACTTGCAGGTGGTGCTGGTAATGACACATTCACAGTAACATCATTAAATGCTCTTGATGCAGTTGATGGTGGTGCTGGTTCTGATACATTGAGTATTGCTCAAGCTATCACAAGTGCAACACAACTTGGTGGCGTTTCTAATGTTGAAACTTTAACAGTAACTTCTGCTACTGATGTTGCTCTAGCAGCAAATATCTCTGCTACAACATTTAACTTTGTAGATACTGATAATCAAGTACTTACAGTTGACGAAGGTTATACAGACGCTGTAAGCGTAGTTTTTGCGACATATGCTGGTGGTGATACAACTAATCCAGCTGACGGATTTGTTAATCTCGCTAATGTAACATCAACTGTTACTCATAATACACTTGGTCTTGACACTGAGTTAACACTAACTGGTGGTACAGGTACAGATACATTAAATCTATATCTTGGCGGTAATGCTGACGAAACTTTAGTTAATTCTGTTTCAGGCTTCGAAGCTATTAATTTATTAGATAACCCACTTGGTAATACTGCGACAACACTTACATTTGGCGCATATGCTCCAGGCACTGGAAAAAATATAACAATTGATGCTTCCACATTAGACGCTCTTGATGCGGCTCTTGTTATTGATGCTTCTGGTGTTACAGCAGCTACAACTGGTAAACAGATTACTTATACTGATGGCGCTAATGCTGGTAAAATTACTTTAGGTCAAGATACTGACACAGCAAATATGGGCGCTGGTAACGATACAGTTGTCGGTACTGCAGGTGCAAACACTATCAATTTAGGTGATGGCGTTGACTCAGTAACAGCTGGTACAGGTGCTGAAAATATTAGTGGTGGTGCCGGTAATGACTACATTAATATGGGTGGCAATTTAACCGCTCTTGATACTATTGATGGTGGTGACGGAACAGATACTCTACTCACAACTGCTTCAATTGCGAGCTCTACAATACTTGGTGGTATGTCAAATGTTGAAGTCTTAGCAGCTACAGGCGCTACTTCAATAACACTAGCGGCTAATATTTCTGCGACAACATTTAATTTTGCTGGTACAGGTAATCAAGTACTAAACTTAAAAGCTGGTTACACAGATTCAGTTACAGTAATTCTAACTGGTGACGGTGGCGGTGATAAAGTTGATAACGCAGGTGTAACAGAAGCGAATACAACACTTCTTGTTAAAGGTGATGCGACTGACTTTACAGCTGGTACATCTCTAGCTGGTGGTACAGGAACTGACTCAATTGAAATCAGACAAACAAATGGTACTGCAACAATTGATGGTGATATTACAGGCTTTGAAAATGTGACTATTACAGATAAAGCTGGTGATAACACTTCAGATATTACTCTTACTATGACATCTTATGCGACTGCAGCTACTATTGATGCGTCAGCTCTTGATACTGGTGAGGATGATACATTATCCCTTACTAGTGGTACTGCGGCCTTTACAATTAAAGGTGGTGACGGTGTATCTACTATTACTGGTGGTTCATTAGGTGATACCATTACAGGTAATGGCGGAGCCGATGTACTTGTTGGTGGTTCAGGTCTTGATAATATCTCTGGTGGTGCTGGTAATGATAGTATTACTGCAGCAACTGAGGCTACCTTCCTAACAACTCTTGGAACAGATACAGTTGATGGTGGTGCTGGTACTGATACATTAACCTTTAGTGCTGCAGCAACATTAACAACTGCTGAAGTTGCAAATATTAGTAATGTTGAAATTTTATCATTAACAACTGGTTCAACATTAACAGTTAATGATGCTTTCCTTGCTGCAAACGCTGGATTAGTAATTCGACCGGGTGCTTCATCAACGATTAAGGGATCAACAGCTACTGGTGATTCTCTCTCAACATCATTAAATATTACAGCGAATGCTGCTGGTAATTTATCAGTGTTGGGTGGTACAGGCGATGATAGCTTCAC
>Ga0206683_10000520_pt1 | contig 27937 bp, 23 predicted proteins | sample M280m12015metaG_FD_155483 | JGI IMG/M metagenome (GOLD analysis project Ga0206683, IMG submission 155483) | Ammonia-oxidizing marine archaeal communities from Monterey Bay, California, United States - M2 80m 12015 | ecosystem: Environmental > Aquatic > Marine > Intertidal zone | place: USA...
AGCACTCGCTCGGCTCGCTTCGCGTGTAGTCGTGAGCGGTCCGCCAGTGCTTGCGACGGGCTGCGGTAGATCCTGCGTCGTACAGGTACGTGACATGTCTGCCTATGTTCTGGCGTTATAGGTATAGGTCTATGGGTGGCAGGTCAAAAGCCCAACCCCCCCTCCCCTATTAAGGGAGAGGTGTCCGACCACAAAACCTGCATACAAATTTCTGAGAAATTCCAGGGAAAAATCCCTAGGTACTTGCGGTTTGCTAGTGGTTTGTCTTAGACTTATGTTCTAGATGGAGGTAATATGAAAGAAAACACAGACAATATAGCAAGAAAAGCATACCAAGAATCAATAGACAACCAAATTTTATTTGAAATTCCATTCGGAAACATTGGTTGTCACCTTGATTCAGAACAAGACCACGGTATCCCGGAGACGGGAAGAAATGGATTACCACCACTCGGTCTTGTAATAGAAAGTAATATACGAATATATAAAGACCCTAATACAAACGAGAAAACCCAAGTAGGCGACAGGTTAGTTTTATATTCTGACAACGTTCAGTCATTCATAGGGTTAATCCATTTAATGGAAATGACTTTACGTCTAAAGTGGGATGAAGCTCTCCAAACACGTATGGATGATGATCCAACACATCAATACGATTACCTAAAAATGCAGGCTATGGAGCAGTTTACTGAAGATAAAATTGAATTTAGAGAGTTGCCTAATGACAAATAAAGTAATATCTGAGCGTGAACGTGACGCAAGAATCGAAGCGATGGAGGCACTTCTCTTATTTGATGACCCAATGGAAGTAACAACTCATTGTATTAACACGATTGTAGAGGCGCTTGTTTCTGAAGGAATAGATCCTCGCGCAGAAATCATTCCGGGCAAATTAGACTTCAACGAAGTATTAGCTGGCCTACTCCTTGGGCGTGATGCTGTTCGGTGGAAAGAGTGGAAAAATGGTGTGAGGGAATATTACTAGTGAATAGTTACCAATTAGAGAAAATGCGTAGTGACAAAAAGTACCACAAGATGCAAAATCTTTTTGCGCAGATACTTTTTTACCAGCGAGAACATGGATTTTCCCCTTCATACAGGGACTTAATGACTGCTACTGGCCTAAGTAGCGTTTCTATGGTGCATCATTACCTCCGCAAAATGCGAAAACAGGGCTTAATCCGTTATGCTGATGATATGGCTCGCACTATACGTATTACTGATGAGGGAAAAGAGGTGTTCCGTGTCAAATAGCGATTTAGTAGAGCGCATTGAGAAAGGGTACGGCGACTTAGACCGCGATTCAGTGCGTGACTTAGTTAAAGATGGCAAGTGGTCAGTCCAGGAAAACATCGACAAGCAGTTAGTTGTACGCGATGAGTCTGGTCATGTCGTTAAAGGCTCTCGATTTCCAACTAGTAAGATGCACGAGAACATGAAGCTGCTCCGCACTCAGTTGATGGACCAGATAATGGAAGAAGGTCATGCCGATTTATGGTACGGAAGCTTAATGCAAGCGGTACAGAGCCGTGATGCACAGGCATTAACCATTTGGCGCGACACATTTTTAGGCAAGCCATCCGAAGTGCAGGAAGAAGTAGACGTGATGGACGTAGTTGCGTTGCTCCAGAAGTCAATGCGAGTAGTTGATGTTACCTAAAAAGAAGGAAGACTGGTATCACCCGCTTTGGGAAGCCATGATGCCCGGAAAAGTAGCTTACGAGCCGTTTACTTGGCAAGAAGACCTCATCCACATCCCTGCGTCAGACCCGTTAAAGCACACAAGGATGATTGGCGCTTGCGGAAGACGTAGCGGTAAGACTACTGCCATTGTTGCAGAGGTTGTACGTGAAGCGTTTACTGAAAGACGTGACGGTTCAAAGATACACCGCCCCTCAATGGTGTACGTTATCGCTCCTAACTATGAGCTTGCCATGAAAATTTGGGAACCTATCTGGGAATTGTTCGTTCCAGACCACGGACCCCTTACTCAACTCAAAAAAGGCCATGACAAGCAGAGAAAAATCATAGATTTAGCGCATGGTGGGCGAATTCAGGCCAAAACAGCAGACGATCCTAAGTCTTTGCAGGGTGATAGGGTTACTGCGGCTTTTGTTGACGAAGCGCATGACATTAATGAAGAGGCATGGGCAAACTTTATGCCCGCATTGACAGATTCTAAGGGGGTACTGCGAGCAATTGGTATTGCTAAAGGCAAAAGTCGCTTTCGCTCCTACTTTCAGCGTGGATTAGACGCTAATGAAGACCGTTTTAATGCATTTTCAGTTGCATCTACAGAAAATCCGTATATTGACCCTCAAGAAATAGAGTTAATGCGTGAAGACCTGACCGATAACGAGTTCAAGCAGCAGTATTTAGCTGAGTGGGCAGAAGATGATGGGCAAGTCTTTAAAAGCAACGACGAATTGTTTGATGTGGAAGACTGGCAAATTTTTGACGGGCCGTTTTTGATGGGCTTAGACATTGGAAAGCTAAACGACTACACCGTTGCGTATGTAGTAGACATTCCAACCATGTCAGTTGTAGCAATGGACAGATTTAGTGGTCTTGATTACACAGTGCTTGTACCTCGCGTGACAAACCTGTTTCATTCGTTTGCATGTCAGACAATTCACACTGATGCGTCTGGTGTAGGTGAGCCTGTAGTCGATATGTTGCGTCGTGAAGGGTGCTCAGTGTCGCCATTTAAATTTACAAACCAATCAAAGGCAAAGATAATCTCTGGGTTAGCTGCCGAAATTGAGCATAAGAGGGTACACTTCTTAAAGAACGACGAACAATTGCGTAAAGAATTAAATCTTTATGAGGGTAAAGTTATGGCAGGTGGACAGATTAGATACTCTGCTCCAGTCGGGTATCATGACGATTGCGTAATAGCATTAGCTCTGGCTGTTGAAAAAGCAAAGAAGCGACGCAATACATCGCGTGGAGCGAACGCTGGTTCGTATTTAACTTTTTCAGAATCTGAACCCTGGATGCGGAGGTGGTAAATGGTATCTACAGAATACGAATCATATGACTCTATGGACAATGATTTTAATAGATTCCTCATGCTTAAGCGTGAAGTGTACGGAAACTACTTTGCAGCCGTAGACTTAGACAACGATTATTACAATCTTGATTATCCAAATAAGCAACAGATTATTCCAAGAGAATGGATTCAGCAGGGTATCGGCGCAACGATACCACCCACCGCACGTAATGCTGTCGATAACCTTGCTGACCATATTTTGACTACGCCACATATTTTTGTACCCGCTCGCCCAACTAACTCTGAACAACAACAAGAACAAGACCTAGCTGAACGGAAGCGTCAGTTTCTTCGTTCATTCTGGGACCAAGTAAAAATTCAACAAGGCGACCCTATTTCGCAAGGCAAAAAGAAACTGATTAAAGACGGTCGTATTATTCTTAAAAAGGCGTTACGTTGGGATTTAGTACCTGACCCTCCTAGCGATGATGCGTCACGAAAAGAAAAACTAGCGTACAGGCGCGAACTAAAAAAGCTAGGTGAGTCTGAATTTTTGTGGAGCATAATGAATTGCCCTACAGAAACAATCATTGAAGACCCTAGTGATTGCTATGACCCTAAGTATGTATACGAGTTTTATAAAATATACGCTGGCGACGCACGTCGCATGTATGGATTGGATGATCACCTTGCCGACTATAAAGACACAGACAAAGTGGAATACGTCGAGATGTGGACAAAGCCTCATGGTGACAGCCCCGGCGAGTACGTAATTTGGTGTAAGGGTGAACGTGTTCACGAAGGTATTAATCCATACCATTGGGAAACTGCACGTTCGACAGAAGAAAACCCTGTGTACTCAGGCTATGTACCATACGTTATTCGAGATTCTGGCTGGGGAGAAATCTCTGCTGAAGCTAAACCAGAAGAAAAGTACGTAGGCATTCTGCGTTATGTACATCCAATGCTTGAAACTGAAGCTAGGCAACTTACCGCAGTGGATATTCAAATGAGATTTTCTACATTTGCTCCAGTTATTACTAAAAATATTTCTGAAGACAACGATGCACCGATTGAGATTGGCCCTGGAAAGCGCATTAATCTTATGGATGATCAGGAAATTAGATTTGAAAGTCTTCCTGAAATTCCAATGAGTGCCTTTAATTTAATTAACAAAGTACACGATTACACTAACGAATTATCTAAAGCAAGTATTTTGTCTGGTAATGTGCAGCGTGGAGTAGAAACTGCTACTGAAGCTGACATGAATGTGCGTAACGCCGCAGCTAAGCTAGAAGGTCCAAATAACTCATTGCGTTCGGCAGTAACAGTAATGAATCGTCGTATCTTGCAATGTATTGAAAATATTTTAGAAGCTCCAGTTACTGTGTTTGGAGGTATTAAAGGTGCGCCTAGTTCAATTAGTATTAAACCAAATGAGATATCTGGGTATTATGAAACCTACGTGGAATTCTATACTTCAGACCAAGCGGCCCTCGATGCAAGAAATGCTCGACTCTGGGCTGACTTATACGCCGTCTACCAAGGAACCCTTTCACCTCAAACCGCAATGGAGAAGGGTGGTATTGAAAACCCACAAGAAGAAATGATGAAGGCTGCAGTAGCTCGATTGTTCTTGTCCGAACCTGCAGAGCAAGTGCGTACACTTATGATGTTGCAAGGACTTAATACAACTGCTGAAGATGTGTTAATTTCATATAGAAACAACTTACTTGGGGAGTCATTAAACGAAATGCCCGGAGGCGTACCTACGCAAAACCAGCGACCGTCTATGCAGCAGATGTTTGACCCAACACAACCTGTTGTTGAAGAAGCGCAAGAAAATGTACAGGTAGACCAAATACAGGAGATGTTTAGATAATGGCTGGTGAATTATCAAATGCAATGCATGAAGTAGCCGCTTCTGCGTTAGCATTAAACTCTAAAGCACTGCTTTACATTGCGGATGCGTTTGCAACTGAAGATTATATTGATTTAACAAAATGGTCATTTGAAGAAATGTATCAAGTATTTGACGCACATGGGCATGGAAATGACTTACGATATTGTCAGGATGAATTTTGCTTACAGGCTAGAGGTGTAATAAATAACATCGTTGCTGAACAAACACAAGCAATTCAATCATCGCTCTTGCAATCTCAAGGGGGTCGCTAATGACTGCTGCTGAATTTTTAAAAAAATTACGTGCGGCTATTGATGCTGAAGGTAAAAGACGCAATAAACAATCTAAATCTCCACACAGCTTCAAACCAATAAATGATAAGCATTTTAATGAATTGCTTACTAATAATAACGAATTTTCTATTGAAGAAATAAATGGAGCTTTAACAGCAATATCAGAACTTGATGCAAGTGATGAAATATTTAATAATCTTCAAACTACGCTAACGGAGTCTATTACAACTTTTGGTAGAGAATTCGGGATGCTTTATCCTGATACACCTTGGGAATTATCTACTCCGTGGTCTGAAATAATAATTGGTGGTGGCGTTACTGAAGAAATTGGTAATGGTAAATGGTCTTCGTTTCAAGATAAATATCTTCCTATCACTAACGGGAGATTTGAATTACCTGATAATTTTTCACCAACAAAAGGTGCTGACCTTGAATTAGATAAAGAAATTATTAGAGATATTCAAAGTAAAGCTAAGTCAATACAAGACGCATTAAAACAAAATTATCTTGCTCAATTGCGAATTAATCCTAATGCTACAGATGATGAAATATTTAGATCGCTATTGCTTGGAGGACCAAGCGGTTTGCTTGAATCTGATGTTTCTGGAATTAGTACAGGTAGCTTATTAGACTATTTGCCTGAATTAATAATGCCTCAAACAATAGAAGCTTATCAAGGTGGAGCTACAGGAGGAAGATTCCCTGACGGCACACCTTCAAGTATTATAGGTGATACGTATACTGACAGCGCAGGTAATGTAAGAAACAACAATAGTTACAGGCCCGGAACGGCAGATATTCCTCATGTTGTTACAAATCGTAATGGTAAAGAAACATACTACGATGAAAACTGGCAAGAAGTTCCAGCACCGCGTAAAGATGTAGGCCCTGTTGCCTTTGAACCTGATTCTCGGTATTTTGAGCGCGATCCTGTTACTGGCGAATGGAAATTAAATGACGCATTAAGCAATCTGCCATTAGGTGAACAGGCTCAATTTGATAATAGATTTAAATTAGCTGAAGAAGCAATGTCTAATATTCAAAAGGGTGGTCAACTAGGAATAAACTATGCTGCACAAGATTTAAAAGGACGAGAATATCTTGACGATATGCTTCGAGATCCTGGATCGTCTCTTATGCGTATGGCTAACTTTCGTGGTGACCCTCAATGGAAAGGTGGTCCGCGATTCCAAGGGGTAAGTCCTGCAAATAGATTTAACGATTATCAAAATTATTATGGCGGTTTAAACGAACAGCTTCGTAATTTATTTGCTAATCAAGGATTATTTAATGCTGCACCAGCTGCTGCGGGACCTGCATTTCCAGGTGGCACCCCACCTCCTGCAGGCGGTCCCGGTCCAGGAGCAACGGGTCCAGGAGGTACAGACCCGAATACAACATTTGTACCACCGCCAATCGATCCTAATCCGGGGCCTACAAATCCACCCAAACGACCATTTGTTCCTACTCCAGTAAATCCTAATCCAGGAGCTACAAATCCACCAAAGCGACCTCCACAGTCGTCAATATTTACAGTGCCACCTCAACCACCAATATCTCCAGGAACTATTCCTCCGCCGGGAGGCGGACCTAGTGCTGGGTTACCACCTACTTATCCAGGGACTGCACCTCCACCACCTGGGGGGAATCCTATTCCACCACCACCTGGATTTCCAGGAACTACTCCTCCACCGCCTGGAATAAATACTCCACCACCATTTCCAGTACCGCCGGGAGGTCCAGGAAATTCGCCAGTACCACCAATGAATCCTCCATCATATCAAGGTCCTGGGAGTGGTTTTCCTTTAGGACCAAATCAGACACCTACACCTCCAATGAATCCTCCTAAGCCTCCTGGGTTTATGGGTCCGGGGAATTCACCGCCACCGCCAATGAATGTACCTCCGGGAATTGATATTGGTAGTGATAAAGGACTATTTAATCCTCCAGGTTCAGTAAACACTTCTGGGAATAGATTTGCAACAGGTAGTGCATTAAATAATTTTATGGCTCAGTTAGCGAAAGAAAAAGAGAATAATAGAAAACTTCGCTTACGACCTCCTGTAACTAGTAGAAGGGGGTCATTCGGCTAATGACAAGAATGGAAGACCAAGCTGTATGGGACTTAACTGTTCAAGGCTTAAATAATTACCAAGAAAACTATAATATTGATTTAGTCGAATCATTTCGTCCGTGGGGTTTTAATACGTTTGAAGACATTGCTAAGATGTTTTGGATAATTGCAGAAGCTGAGTCTGCGTTTGATCCGTGGACTGCTGGCGATAACAACGAAAGTGTTGGATTATGGCAATCTAATATTAAAAATTATGAAAATGGGGGCAGAAACAAGTTAGGCTATTCGCACGATGAAGTCGCGGGAGATATTAATAAGCAGATAGAAACTGCTATCCAAACTGCTGTTGAACGATTGGAGTATCCGAATACTCCTATTTCTGAGTTAGGAATACCGGGATTTGAAGATGTTCAGGTTTCTCTACAGCATCCGTTTTCTCCATGGAGCGTATATTTATTAGCTGGCACTGATTCTGAGGGAGGGAATCTTTTTGATCGTGGGATGAATTTATACGATTTATTTTCTAGTAATCAACCTAGCAATACGTTACCTAATCCTTCTGTGGCTCAACCGTCTACTCAACCTGCTACTCAATCAGAAATGGGACTTACTCCAGAAGGTGCAGCGCGGTATCAAGCAGCTGTAGATGCATATAATAATCAAGATGTTGCTGGCATTCAAGCTAAAGCTGATAGTTGGAATACTTACGCCGATACTATTGCTAATGCAGTAAACAGTAATGCTTTTTATCTTGATGCGTTTGGTGACGATACTGAAGCGTCGGCTAGAAATCAAGCAATGCAAGAGCTTTCGCATTTAATAGATGCGCCTAATATTGAAGACTTTTATGAAGAAATAAATATACAACCTACTCAAGCGTATCAAACAGCACCGCAATTTCAGGTAGCACCAGAGGTAACTCAAGCTGAATTAGACCAAGATAGATTTAATTCTACTGCGTTAATAGGTAGAAATATTATGCAAGGGTTGCCTACTGGTGAAGCACAAATGAATGTTAGTCCAGAAGTTTATCAAAACTTAATGGAATTAGGTCCATCTGCAGGACTTGATCCAGCTTTATTATTTGGTGGTCCTGAAGGTGGGCAACTAGCAACACCAACTATGGACACAATAGCTAAAGCTACTCCAATGGAACGTGAAAATTGGAATGCTGCTGCCTCGATGTTTGAGTTGCCTGACTTTACTGACTTAGCAGGTGCTACTAAGCGAAGATGGAGTGGTCGTAAAGAAACTGGTTCTGGTCTTATGAATACTGCACCACGACCTGCACGACCGAGTATCGGTGGTTTAGGTGGCGCTTTGGGTAGTGTTCGTAGGGGTGCATTAGGTACACCTAATAGAACTCCAACTAACTATCGTTCACCAAATTCTCCAAGCAGAAACAAAACAGCAGCAATTCGTTCTGGACGAGCAGGTCAAATTAGAAGTCCGAGGTAGTAATGGTTTACCGTTCTTTTCAAGAACAAGCTCGTACAACCGCTCCGTCTGGGGTATCTGGTATAGGACAAGTAGTTCAGCCTGGAGAAATCCTAGCTGAAGAAGATATGCAGTTTAAGTTTCAGCCTCCGCAAGAACAACAATCAACATTAGGTAAAATTGGAAGCGTAATAGCTGCAGTCGATAAGCCAATATCAGAACGTCTTGGATTTCAAATACCTGAGATGCGTGGACCTCTTGATGAAATAGGAAACTTTGTACTTCGCGAAGGTTCACGCACAAGCAACTTATTGTTTGCATTACCGGGAGCAGGATGGGGTGCAAAAGGTGCATTAACTGCAGGTCGCGCTGCTACAAAAGCAGCTAATCTTGCTCGGTTTGGGGGTAGAACTCCTACACTCGGACGTGGTGTAGCTAAAGTAGCAGAGCCATTATCTAGATTCGCTGTGGGGGCGACGGAACCATTTGGTACATTCGGCGGTAGATTACCTTACCGAATAGGTGCGGAAATGGGTGGTGGTGTATTAATGGCTGGCTTAAGCCGTTCTGCAATGGATGCAATACCAGAAGATGCACACTGGTCAGTTAAATTGGCTACTGGATTAGGGGCTGGTTTACTTGCAGGTGGGATGGCAGCTAAAGCTGGTATGTATCTTCCAACTAAATTTCCAGGACTGGTTAATCAACAAGCTATGGCTAAAGTATGGGCTGCTAGGTCAATTGCAGAAGTAACAAAAAATGCAGCATTAAGAGGTACTCCTAATCAAAGTATGCCAGGCATAGTAGAAGCGATTGAGAAAAAAGCCTTAGAACAAGCTAGGGAAGGAAACTTTACTCTTGATGCTAGTGGTTATCCGCAACCAATAAAAGAAGGATTCAATAAATCTGCGCTTGAGGCTATAGATAGACCCACATTATTAGATGGTGAAGATGGAATAATTAGTCCTGACCTTTCTGGGCCACGTTTATCAAGGGGAAGTTTTGATTTTGAATTTGATCGTTACGATGCTAATGTAAAGGCTGCAAATAAAGCAGTTGTAGATGCTACCAATGATTTAGAAAAGTTTTTGGGGCGTGAAGAACTACCTAATCCTTTTAAAGAATCTGATCGTTTAGAACTATATGATGAAGCGCCTCCTTTATATGAACAAATAGAAGATGTACTTACAAGGGCCTACCAAAATCCAGAAGGAGAAGAAGGTCTTTGGCTAACATCGTTACGTAATTTTCTTGTAGATGAACGTGATATGGGGCCATTAAAAGCAGAAAGCTATTTGCAGGACTTTGCAAATGCTGAAAGATTTTTAGCCGAAGCAACTGAATTAGAATCAGGATTATTAAAACCACGCGCTGATGATGTGTTTAAAATAAATAACTTAGATGGCAAACGAGTCAGCATATGGGATACAAGTATTACAAATAATCTTAATAATAAAAAGATTAATGCTGCAGTAACAGAAGTTATTCGAAACAACCCAGACCAATTTGATATTCGTAAAACATTACCATTAGCACTTAGGAATAGAGGCTCTGCAAATCCATATACTGATTCAAGTAAAGCTATAAATGAGTTTAAAAATTTAGATGAAATAGAAGGACAGCTACAAGACTTTATGCCCGACGATTTTGGGGGAATGAAATCTATCCAAGATCCAGCTGTTAGGAATGATTTGATAGGTTTTGGAACATATGTAGGTAATCCAATTATGGGTAAATACTACGCAGAAAATTTAGAGTTATTAAACAAATTTTTGAGATCTAAAAAAGACGCACAGGAACTTGATTTAGGGAATCTTGAACACAGATTTCCTCATGAAGACGATTTAGTAAGATTGACTGCTGATAATCCTAATACTTTAGAGGCTATTAAAAAATCACCTTCAAAAGCTTTTTTTAGTGGAGGATCTAGAGGTCCAGGAAAGCCCTTTGAAGGTGAAATACTTCGTATATATAAACGAAATGAACGCAATAGATATTTTTCTGGAGTTGAAGCAAGAACAAGAAGTGGGAATTACCCTAAAACTCAAAGCGCAAAAATAGATGATGTATCTGTTCGTATTACTGATCCTAAACTACGTGCATTTTTAGCTGATCTGTATAATGATTTACGCCAATTTGCGGCTGTAGAAAATGTAGCTGGTGGTATAAGTGAAGACATAGCTGCTTACGAAAATTTATCTTCTGTTGCTAGAAAATTGCTTGATGCTAGTGATGCAGGGCGACCTACTAAAAAACAATATTTAGAAACAATACGAACTGCAGCCGAAGCTAAAAAATTTACTAAAGATGGATTACCTGATTTATCAAAACAAGATGAGTTAGACGTAATAGAAAAACAATTAGGATCTTCGGTAGAAAAAGCTCAACGTAGTCAGCAAACTGCTGAAAATATAAAGCAAAGATGGCGCGACATTGAAACCGAAAGATACCTATCCCACGCATCAAGCGGTCGTCCTGGACAGTGGTATAGATCGGCTGATGGCGCTGTAGAAATGCACCTTGATAGTAATGGCAATCTTGATGAGGTTCGTTGGCAAGAGCCTGAAGCATTACGCGATGGAGTAGAAGAATTTCAAGCTCGACAATTAGAAAAGCAGCAGTTAATTGAAGAAGGCGAATTAAAGCCTAATCAAGCGTTACCAGAAGATAGGTATGGCATTACTACTCGTGGTCTTGGGGCTAAGGCAATTGTTGATCTTGTAGCTGATCATGGAATGAAAACTGTACAAGTACCTGATTCAGGTCCAATGTCTGCGTTTTATCAAGAGTTAGGTTTCCAAGAAATTGGACGTACACCTTTTGAAAATGCGCGTGGGGCTTTACCAGATTGGGATGTAGATTTATATGGACGACCTGACATAATTACGCTTGCGTATATGGGAGGTTTAAGAAAAGGAGTTGTAAATAATGCAGGAAGAATTACGGATGGAATCGTCAACAAAGTCGGAGAATTTGGCGAATACCAAGGAACCAGAAATATTATCGAGAACCTCAGCGAAGCCCAAGGAATCGGGGCAAGAATATCAGAACTCTCGGAAAAGTATGGCGGAAAGCGATTTAACCAACTCTTTGATGACTCAGAAGCAGCGAGAGAATTTGCACTCTTATCAAGAGAAACTGGTCCGAGCTTTGATGAGTTAGCATTAAGTCGAGGGTATGATCGATCTATTGATGATCCTGCATCACTAGAAAATTATCTACCCTTTCAATCTCCTGTTCCCGAATATGCTCCTAAATTAAATAGAGATATGAAAACCTTTATTAAACGAAATAGAGGTGCAATACGAGCTACTGGTTCTAGTGTTAGTGAAACAATTACATTAAGTAGAGTCGTTCGAGGACCAAAAGGTCAGTTTGAATCAATTGCAGAAAATTATGTAATTGATAAAGAAACTGGAAATTTAATTAGTGAAGACCTTCAAATTGAAATAGGTGAGCAATTAGACAGTTGGGGTAAACAATTAGGTAGAACTCGCACTGCAGCTAAAGCATTAGCTATTGAAAGACAACGCGCTCAAAACGATTGGAATGCAACACAGCCTCCTGAAGACCCATCTTTATTAGACCGCATGTTAAGTAACGTAGTACGTGGTCGTTTTAATCCTAATGCTGCTGCATTAGCTCTTGATTACACGCAAGCTCGTAGGCAAATTGGCGATGCCGTTTCGTATCAAAAAGATAAAGATTTTTATGAAGCAAGAAAAGGCAACCTTGCAATTGAAAATGAAAAAACTGGAATAGTATCTTCTGTTGAAGGATTAATTCAAGTGCGTCCGTATGTTGATTATGCGGGAGTACGACACGAAGGTTTAATGACTTACGTCCCTCCGGGAAAAACTATTAAAAAAACAGTTATGACTCCAGATGGAGAAAGAATTGAAGCTGTTGTTTTTAATGCTAGAGACCCAGAAGTGTGGGGTGCTGAAGGAGTTGATTCTTGGAATAATTTAATGGTTCCGCTTGAGCGAGTAAGAATTGCAGAAGAAATGCAATTAGATGATGCAGGACGCTCAATTACTCAATTTGATTTAGCAGAAGCAGCGCAAGAACAACGGCGCGTAGGTCAAGGAATAAAAGAATCAGGTTGGATTCCTTTAGGGGACTTTATTGAAAATTCTAATTTACATAGAACTCCAGACGGTTCTACATTATTAGGTTCGTATGGGCTAGGTAGGCAATTTCAGTTTACTGAGACTATTGATGTTCCGTCATTACGTCGTGGAGGTCTTGATAAAACTCAATTTACTAAACGAACAGGTCGTGCTGCTCCGGGCTTTAATGACAAAGAACTGCAGTTCAATATAGAAGAATTAGCTTTTAATAATCAAAGTCTTGATTTTTCAAAAAGCTTAACTCAAATGATCGCGACAAGACTTAAAGCAGGTCTTGATTCTTTAAACGCTCAAAACTTTAAGAATGATGTTTCTAAGATTGGAACTACTGCATACGAACAATTAGCGATTTCAAATCCTGGACTTTTGCAACAACATGCATCAATTATGGCAAAGCTGTATCGAGCTATTGATCCAGATAATGATGTATCTGCTAAAGCTGAGCGCAAAGCTATTGACCAAATGGATAAGTACGCTACACGTATTTTAAATAAAGTAGAAAATGAGTTAGATAGAATGGCTAACGATAAAAAGTTTGATCGTTTTAGTGCTCGTGAACTTCAAGCAAATATGCGTGAAATTAATGATGCAATGAAAGATTTTTCTGATTTGAATTTACAGGTAGAAAAATTAGTTATTCAAGGAAGGGAACTACGTGGGAAAGAACAGGTATTAAAGAATCAGTTAACTGGTACAAGTTCTCTCCCAGAAGGTGCTGGTGGTCGAGTTGTACCAGAAGATGAAATTTTTGATTTGGAATACAATCCAGGTCGAAAAAGATGGTTGCAAAATAACAAAAATTACATCCGCGCACAAAGTTGGGATAAAATTCTTCAGCGTTTAACGGCTCAAATAACCGTAAAATACAATTTATTAGCTCAAGAATTTGCTCAGTATGGTTTACCGCTACCTGAAAGTCTTGCTCGATTAGAAGGCAATCTTCCGGGGCAAAGCCCTCCTACTTCAATAGGTGATATTGGAAGAACGGAAGTAGATCGATTAGGTCGTGCAACTGAGCGTAATTTAAATATGCAACTAGAAGAACAGTTGCAATTACGTGGGTTAACTGAAGATGCATGGGCTTTAAAAATGCCTGTAAAAAAAGGTATTGCAGGAAGCGATACTTCGTTTAATGTTACTGATGAATTAATAATAGATTTATTAAAACGTAAAATAGGCCCTAATTTTTATAGAGATATTAAAGATTATTACAAAACAACAGAGTCTCCTAGATATCGAAATTTACGTGAATGGGGATCAGATGTAATACCAGTTTCAAAGTACGATTTTTCTGGCGGCCCAACAGAAGATCAGGTAGTTTATGCGCCAATAGTTCAACTTGTTCTTGAAGGTATGAGCCGTGGCAAAATAAAACGTGATGTAATGGGTCCACAACTAGAAAGCCCTTATCAAGGTGAGCATTTAGGAAAAATGCAGGTAGAGCTTCTTTCAATGTCTAGAGCGGCAAATGATGGTAGAGGCATACAAGGTCGTGCTGAATTAGAAGATCAAATAGATAGTATTGGGCGACAACTTAGTGGCACTACAGTTGAATTTAGTAAAAAAATTAGAAACGAATACTTGAATTTAAACAAACTTTACATTGATTTGTTGCGCAAAAAAGGTGAAATTACTGAAGAACTGTCTACAATCACTCAACTTAATGCTGACCAAAAAATAAATCTTCCAGCGGCTCGAGATGGAAGAACTGCTGCACAAGCAAAATTTAGTGAAAAAGTACAATCTCGTGATGCAATGCAGATATCAACGGCTCAATATAATACTAAAAAAGAAATGGTTAGGTATGCACAGCGCATGTTTAACCAAACAGGTGCGTTTAATAAATACATTAAGAATGTTACTGATAAACAAATAGCGCGTGAAAAGAAAAGAGCAGACGCATTTGTGACTGCTAATAAAGAACTTATTGAAGTTACAGAAAGTATTAACCAGTTTGTTACACGATTTAATAATCAATTAGGATTAGAAAGTTTAAGTAAATTAGCGCCACAAATCGGAAATCCAAATCTAAAAGTAATGCCAGATGTAGCAAGAGAATTTGCTTCTAATGCTCAATTAATGCCTCAAGAAGCTCCTACTGGACCGCTTAAAATCCTTTCTGATTTAAACGCAGAGATGCGTCAAATTTCAGCAACGCTAGACTTTTCAGGTACAGCAATACAAGGAATCTTTGCTGCTGGTGCTCATCCAATAGAGTTTGCTAAAGCGTGGACTATGGTTACAAAAAGCGTAGTTGCTGATAATGATGCTTGGTATAACTGGATGAAAGCAAATGAAGATTTAATTGATGAATACTTACGACTAGGTGGAGTATGGACACATCCAGGAGGGTCAGAAGAATTCTTTTTAAGAGCTAACACTCCAGTAATATCTGGAATATCTCGTATAACTAATCAAACTGAACTTACTAGAAAACTAGGGGAAACATTAGGAAAAGGTCGAGATTTATCAAACATGCATTTTTCGCGTATTGGTAATGCGATCGAATGCTTATGTTTAAAAAATGGCGCGAAGGTAAAGGTTTTTATAAATTACTAAAAAACAAAGAAATGCCTATAGAAGAACAGCGTGAAGTTGTGAAAATGATTAATGCTGCTACTGGTTATGCGTCTGATTACAATCCGGGAACTATTGCACAAGCAGCATTGTTTGCTCCTAGATTTTTTGCATCTCAATTAAAAATGTTAAGTGGTGCAGCTACAAGAAACGATACAGCTGGTCAACTAGCTCGCAGTTTAATGATGACTACTATGATGACTGGTGCAGTTATTGTTGAATCTTTAAACAGTGCTAGAGGTGAAGAAACTGATTGGCGACCAATGAAGTTTACAAGACAAGGGACCGCATACTGGAATACAAACTTTATGCGTATTCGTAATGTCGGCGGTCGAGATGTTTCGTTGTTTGGTCCATATGATTCATTAGCAGGGTTGCTAGTAACTGGAATGGCTCAAGGTCCAGAATCAATGATAACTAAAGGGTTACGTCAAAAAGCAAGCCCTATTTCTCAACGTGTATATGATGCGTTTCAAGGTAGTGATTTTTATGGAAATAAAATTACATTTAATATGCTAAACGATACATCTGGCACAATTAATACTGTTCGCAATATGGCTCAAAATTCATACACTCCGTTTTATGTATCGGATGTAACTGAAGATATTGTTGATGGGCGTACAAGTGTTGGTTCAATACCATTAGCTGCAGGTGCGTTTCTGGGATTAAAGACATCTCCTATGTCTCTTTCTGAAGTAATGCAAAAGGATGTTATTGCATGGGTTGATGAATTAACTCCTGAAATAAAAATGGAATTAGGGTTGATATATGAAGATGGTGGCACACTATCTGAAATGGAAATTACTAAATACTCAGATTTAACAGGTGCGGCTCAAGCGGCGTTTAATGAGGTACATCCTGATAACAAACAAAGATTAACAGAGAATCTTGAACGATTAGCTACTAGTGGTGATGTAGCAGCTATTTCTAGATTAAATAAAATTATGATTGAAGAAACTGCTGAACGAGATCAAGAAGCATTAGCTGATGCATTTTTAAGATGGAGAGGTAATGTTCCTGACCCTAATTTAGGTTATGTAGTTCCTGTAGACATTTCGAAAATTCTTGCTGAAATAACTAATATTAGGTATCGCTCGTGGAAAGCGCGTAAAACTCAAGATGAATTCTTTGAAACAGAAATAACTAATTCAACTTCAGACAATCCTACAACTCAAGCAGTTAGTCGTTATTACGACGCAATGGATTCCAGTTCAGTCCCAGGAACTAACGAAGTTGTTTGGCCTGAATTTAATAGAAAAGTCGGAGAGCTGTACAAAGAATTTACTCCTGAGCAAATAGCAATGATTGAAAATCGTTCGCCAGCTAAAATACATCCTGTATTTCAACCGTATTGGGATGCACGTCAACGAGTTAATCAAAGTGAATACTACCGTATTTCTGATCAGATTTACCAAAACCCTCAAGTACAAAATGCAATTGCGGCTGTAATTGGAGTAGAAAATACGCCTCCATATTATGAATTGTTTAGCACAATGGTTGAAGATTTACGTGCAGATCCTGATCCGCAAAGGCAACAAATAGGAGTTATTTTAGGACAAATTATGAATAAATTAAGTCCTTTAGTTACCCGACAAAGACAGCAATTACTTATAACTGATTCTAGTTCAGGAGGGAGATTACGAGAAGACTTAGAACTAATTGGACGAATTAGACCTCAAGCTCAAGCAACGAATAGTTATAATCCATCATTTGGCCCATCAATGGTCAGTGCTGGGAATTGACGAACTTATAAAAATACAAGACAATAATTGAAAGGAGAACCAAGTGGTTAACGAAGCTGCTCCCATTTCTCAAAGTAATATGGATGCTCCCAACGACGATCTAGATGTCGCTGAGGATACATTTATTCTTGAGGATGAAGACTCGGCAGAAGTTCTTGAGACGGAATACGCAACAAAAGATGAATTGGACAAAATGCGTCCAATGATCGGTCGTGCTACATCTGCTCTTGACCAACTTCAAAATCGTACAAATTCTATGGTGTCGCAAAATGATTTACAGACTGTGCGTCAGGAGATTAACCAACTTCGTGATTTGTTTGAATTAGGAATTCGAGACATGGCATCGGAAGATGTTATGAATGAAATCAGAAATCAACGATACGAAATTGATAAACAAACTGAACGCGAGACTTTACGATCTGAGCTACTTCAAGAACTTGGTCAATCTAACGATACAACAAACGACTCACCAGATTTAAATGAAGCAGCCTTACAAACGGCTTCAAACCAAGTAATAGCATACGCAAGGGGTAAAGGAATTGATCCTAATCTTTTGTCTGCTGATACATGGAATATGAAGCCGGGACAAACTCTAGCAGAAGCAGTTAAAGATGCTGAAGATGCTATTGATAGTATGGCTAATGAAGATACTTCTTCGGCTCGACGCTCAAAAAGAAAGAGTGCCGACCCCCAAAATGGAGCTTCGCCTTCTAGAGCAGGTGGTTCTACGTCATATCGAGGATTGAATCTTGAGAAATTGTCAAAAATGACGCAAGGCGAAATTGCTGCTCTTCCAAAAGAAGTAGTCGATAACGTTTTGCAAAAAGGAGTATAAGGAGTAATAGCTATGGCTATTGAAAATTTTATTCCTCAAATTTGGTCTGGCAGAATTCTCGAAAACTTAGATAAGGCGCATGTATTTGCGGCTCGTCTAAACCGCGATTATGAAGGAGAAATCAAGAACTTTGGTGACTCTGTGCGGATAAACAGCTTGGGAACAATAACCATTGCAGACTACGCAAAGAACGGGACTATTAATAACCCCGAGACCTTGCAAGGCTCTGACATGGTTCTTGAAATTACACAAGCTAAATACTTCAATTTCGAGATTGATGACATAGACCGATGGCAGCAGAAGCCAAAATTGATGGACGCTGCCACGAGGGAAGCTGCATATCAGATGTCTGATGCAGTAGACACATATCTAGCAAGCATTTTGCAGGCTGGATCAACAAACAATGTAACTGGCGGTGGTGGTGCGGTATTAACTATCGGCACTGGCGCTGGTGAAACAAATGCATACGTATCTCTAGTAAACGCAGGTGTTGCGCTAACTGAACAAAACGTACCTACACAGGGACGTTGGGTTGTAGTGCCGCCATGGTTTGAAGGTATGTTGCTCAAGGATGATCGATTCGTATCATACGGTACTGTTGCTAACCGAGACGACCTGAAAAATGGTAATATCGGACGTGCTGCAGGATTTGATGTATATGTATCAAACAACCTTTCTTCATTAGCTGGTGCAGGAGTTAACTTCTACATCCAGGCTGGTGTTGATATGGCTGCTACATTTGCTGAGCAACTTAACGATACTGAAGCATACCGTCCAGAATCAAGTTTCTCAGACGCTCTGAAGGGCTTGCATCTATACGGTGCTAAGGTAACTCGTCCATACGCATTGTGCTACATCTACGGCACTGAAGGTACATAGGGAGGATAGATAAATGGCTATAACAACAGTCACGGTAACTGACCTTACCCTTAATACTGAATCCGCAGATCTCAACACAGCCGCTTTAGGTACGTTAGGTACTTTAATAGTTACTGGCGCTGATGGTTTTAACGTTGACTTGAGCACTTTTGGTGATAAGAAAATAACTTTCATTTTCACTGATCAAGGTGCTGGAGGTGATGATATAACTATGGTTGCTGGTAACAGGCCCCCTTCACAGAGGGCTGATCTAGGTACAACAGTTGTCACTATGGCAGCAAGCGATACCAAAGCAGTTTGTTTTGAAAACGCACAGTTTTTAGGGCAAGGTCTTGGTTGGTCTGTAGGCAACCATGAGCAAAATATGGCAGGTACAAGTGCAGGGAACGCTACATACGTTTTAGTATTAGCTACCCCACGAGACCTCTAGTTTTGTAATAGAGTGTGGTAGGGTAGAACATGCTGGGGAGTAACTACCCTGCCACATTTAATTAGGAGAAAAATATGGGTGCAAGTGATCAATTAGAAAACAGTATCATTACACGCCTGATAGATGGCAATAGCTATCTAATGAGTCCCGATGCAACATATTACGCATCTCTGCATACTGCAGACCCAGGAGACACAGGCATAAATGAACTACCTGCTACAAATGGATATGCGCGTAAGTCGTATACTACGTTAGGCGGCTGGAGTGCAGCGGCTAGTGGTTCTACATCAAATTCAGGATCAATAACATTTGCTGCCGCTTCTGGTGGCGATTGGACGCAAGCAACACATTTTGGCTTGTGGAATCACGCTACAAATACTGCTTCTGCTAACTTTATTCTTTATGGGACTTTAACAACTCCTGTAACTTGTACAGACGGTGATGCAGTACAGTTTTTAGGCGGCTCTCCTGGAGCGTTTGTTATTACCGTTACATAGGAGTAAGCGATGCCTACAGTAAACGGTCCAGACGAGATTACTACCTTAGAAGGTGGTAACGATAAAGTTTTTTATAGTAACAACTATGGAGCTATCACTGAGTTAGCGTTAGGTGCATCAGGCACAGTACTTACAAGCGCAGGTGCTACATCAGCTCCTACATGGGAAGCTATTGCAGCAGGTGGGGGTGTATGGAGCACGACATCAGGAGATGCAGTAGCCATAAGTATTGGGGACGTAGTAAATCTAAAGGCAGACGGAACTGTAATTAAAGTACAGACCAGCTATTCAACGGGGTTACAAGCGAGTAGTGGAACGACAAGTTCGCCGCTTAATGCGTATCTAAGTTTCCAAATGCAGCAAGCATATTACGCAAATGGGACTCACTGGATATCAACTAATGTGTCCTCAGGTGGTAATAAACCTGCGGTTATTCCTTGCACTATAACAGGTGGCGCTACGTCTTCTATTGCACAGGGCACAGCACAACCTATTCCTGATACTGTTGATACTAGTTACGCGTTTGCGACAATGTGGGACTCGACAGCGTCTCGCCTAGTATGTGTATATCAGGACAGTTATTCAGGGTATATTCATGGAACGATTGGCACTGTTACAGGTACAGGTTCGACAGCAACAGTAAGTTGGTCAACTAAAGTACTTGTAAATGGCGAAGGTTCAAATTTTATAGAGCTAGTTGATACAGCAGGGGCAACGGGCGGATTAACACTCATATACCGTAGAAGTTCTACTGGTGGTGTGCGTACTATCAATATGATTATGAACGGCACTTTTACTGGCTGGTCGACCCTTAATTTAAATAGCGTTACATCGTCTTGCCTACAACCAAACACGGGTAGTGCGGGAATAGCAGCACGTCGGTCATTTGCGAGTGCATTTAATACAACTGATAACACGACCTTAGCCGTCATGTGCTACAACAACTCAGTCGGAGCATTTTACACTTTTGGCCTCCAATTATCTGGTGGAACTACAGGCTATTGGACTCCCGTTGCTACCTATAACAATTCTAGTTGGGCAGGAACCACTTTTATACCATCGGGTATCAATATGATTTACGACCCGACATCGCAACGATTTTTAAGTAGCTTTGTTACAGGTAATGGTGAAACTACCTACCGCATGGTGCTTATGATGCAATCAAATACTAGCGGGAGCGTTACTCACCACGATGAAATTCATTTCAGCCCAAGCCGCGTAACGAATGGTCTCTATAACGTCACTGCTGGAGTAGGAAATAGTGGGTATTATTACGGTAATGGAGCGGGTATAGCTCGCAGTCAGACAGGTACAATCCTTGCTCTAGTTTCTCAGTCTACTACTACTGAGCTTGTGTCAGTAATCGCAACTGGTGGTGGAACTAATACAATCCGTTTATCAGGGACAGCTACCCCCACTAACTACATTAGCTCGGGTATGACTCAAGACTACTGGGCGGGTACTTTGTCAAATGGCTCACCAGATAAAGATTTTTTACAGTTTGGTACATATTGGTCTGGAACTATGTATTCATTCGCAGTGTCTGCTCAGTTGGCAACCACAAGCGTAAACCAATGGGTTGGGATTGCTAAGACGGCCACTGCTGGCTCTGGTCAGGCAATCGATGTCAATGTATTCGGTGCTATAGATGAAACCCAGACTGGACTGACTGTGGGATCTGACTACTACGTTCAGGATGATGGGACATTAGGTACAGGATATCCGGGAACTCTAGACAGAAATATTGGTCGCGCTGTAGCAGCAAACAGGCTTCTTATTGAAAACACAGGAACGGGGGCTATCTAGGATGGCTCAACTTATACGGCGCAAAGAAGACAGTATGGTGTTGTTTATGCTCGACAATTTAGACACGATTGAGCTTGATTCTGATGGGTTAAGTGTCAATCTATGCTCAACTCCAAAAGGCCAAGTAGATTTGACTGCTTCGTATGTAACCACTGCGAATTACGAGATCGTATCTGTAGCAAAAGAGCATCTTCCTCATAGATTTTATGGAGAAGAAGTTGATAAATGGGACGGTACAACATGGACTCAAGACGCTGATGCCTTAACGGGTTTTCGTGCAAACGATTCATGGCATGAACCACAACCGCATAACTTGATTTAGGAGCCAGGAATGCCTACTGTAAATGGCCCAGATGAAATTACTACCCTAACAGGTACTGCTGATAAAGTTATTTATCTTAACAACTCTGGTGACGTAACTGAACTTGCATTAGGGGCGGCAAGTACAGTTTTGACTTCGCAAGGGACAACATCAGCACCTACGTTTTCTGCTCCAGCGGCGGGCGGTGCATGGACATTAGAGGGTTCTATTACAGTTGAGCAAACCACCACCAGCACGAGCGACGTAGTAATTGCTACTATCAGCGGTCTGAATATTCCTGCGGGTAAGCCAATAATGATTATCGGCCAAACGAGAAACAGCGGTGGGACGGCTACGGGTACGTTTTTTCTTGGAGTAAATGGGACGGCTATTGGCAACTCGTCAAATGCTCAATATTGTTATGCAGGCACAATGTTTTCTTCGGGGACAAGTTCTGCGAGTACATCATGGATATATTTCGGGCCGCGTGGGTCTGATTACACCGCGCAATATAACAACGCTATTGGGTGGACATATCGTGATAACACGTATTACGAATGCAATAGAATCACTACTGCAGCGGCGCTCCCGACTGCGGCCATAACGAGCATCGATATTCGGGGTAAGACAGATAACGCGGCAGTAGCGGCAGTCGTGGGGCCAACTTATGTCTATTCAATGGCGATTTCGTAAGGAGTTAACCAATGAGATATTTTAGACAAAAAGTAGACTCAAAATATGTGACTGACCATAACGGAATACTTATAGAAAATAACACACCAACTACACCAGCAGAAGTTCAAGTTGCTGATATGGAAGCGGCTTTGGGCTTGCCAGAAGGAACACTCGAAGCGGTAGAGTATAACTCAGCGCCGAGTCCATTGGGGGCGATAGCACTTCCGCAACCAACACGGGCGTGGAATGATAATGATCGAAACGAACGAAATAAGAAACTTATTAATTCAGACTGGACACAAGCAAATGATAGTCCCTTATCATCTAGTAAGAAGGATGAATGGAAAACATATCGGCAGTCGCTTCGAGATCTACCTGTTAATGAAACAAATGTCATAAAAATGACGTGGCCGACAGAACCAAGTTAGGAAAAGCATATGCCATTAGTAGTACAATACTCTGGAACATTAACCACTGATGGAACTGAGCAAACTTTAGATACGTCTACGTTCGTAGGTGTGCATGTTGTGCAAATTGATCTATCTGCAATGCAAGCTGGTGATTCTGTACGGCTTAGAACAAAAACAAAAGTACTGACGGGTAGTGCTGTAGCAATATTTATTGAGCAAACATTCTCAGGTGTACAGACTGAACCAATTATTCAAACAGAACCAGTAACATCTCCGTTTTCATTTACAGCAACGCTAGAACGTACTGGTGGTAGTGACAGATCGTATCCGTGGTCTATTAACTCAGTCTAGGAGCAGCAATGTCACTATCGTCTACTTTATTATTAGCAACGGGAGCGTTTGTTCCAGCTTCTGGAACGGCTGGTATTGCAGTTAATGCAACTGGTGATGCTCATTTGTTTGAAATAATACCAGCAGCAGGAACTGCTACTATAGCAATAGCAACGACGGGAGCACTTCAATTGGTTTATCCAGCAGCAGGAAACGCAGGAATAACTATTAACGCGACGGCATCGCTACAAACAGTTGGTGCAAGACTCATGGCTAAGTGCTACGTATCACAAATACCTGAAAGTTCAGGCGATAACGTCTATGCACCTGTACAACACATTACAATGCGACGTGGCGACAACCTTATTTTGTACCTACGATTTAGAGATTTGCGAGACAATGTATACCCATTAACTACTGCAGGTAATCTTGCTTCTATTTGGTTTACGGTTAAGGCTCGTTACAGTGAGCCTGATTCTGGGGCGTTAGTACAACGCACAGTAGGTGATGGCATTTATGTTACTGACGGGCCAAATGGCGAAGCACAGGTGGTATTAACCCATGCTGAGACTTCTATACTAGGTGCGCGAGAGTACGATTATGTCTGGGATGTACAAATTAAACGCGATTTGTACGGTTCAGAGTCTATTATTTCCACAGCTAATGAAGGTACAATGACTGTAAATCCAGATGTCACTATTGATGTTGCTACGCATGTTGAGGTGTCGTCATGAGTATGCTTGGTATAGACGTGCTACATGGGTTTTCTAAGTTTATTGGAGATTATTGGGTCGGTGAAACTACTGCTACAGGCACTACTACCACGATGGTTGATAATAAGCTTGGCCGTTTTGGTGACGATTCCATTGTCGATTTTTATTTACGTCCTATACAAGATACTAATATCTATGAAGTAAGACGGTTAGATAGTTTTATTTCCAGTAGTGGCACAATGACATTTAGCCCTGCGTATACTATTACACCGCAGATTTACCAGAAGTATGAGCTACATAGGTACGACCCTGCTATTAAATACCAATGTATTGACGAAGCCAGGTATAGAGTTATCGATGATCTGTTTAAGATTGTGTATGACGATACACTTACTGGTGATGGATACAGTTCGAGTTTTAATATACCTCCTGCAATTAGGCAAGGCCCTGTCCGGGTCTTTGAAGAAAGCCCTATGGACACTGATACAAGTTGGAATCTCCTTTCTACTGCTAATATTGATGCTCTAACTAATTGGACTCCAGTTAACTTTACAGCCACACTAGAATCAGACAGTACTTCAGATGTAACAGTACCTAAATACAGAGATAGCTGTACTCGTTTGTACACCACAGGCAGTGCTGTAGCCACTTACACTCAAGATGTAGCTAATATGTCTAGTGTCACAGCTAGTAGCGCAGCAGGTCGTAAAATGACATTCGGTGTTTGGGTATACTATCGAGGCTTTCCTAACGCTCAGAGCGTGTATGCGTCGATTACGAGCGATTCATCTGATGCTATCATCTCACAAATGCATACAGGTAATGGATGGGAGCTTTTAATTGCAGAAGGAGACATCGAAGGGAAAAATAGCACTGCGTTATCAGTCACAATTACGGCGGAAACTGATAGTCAGGGAACTGTCTTATTTGCTGAAAGAGCTTGGTTCTATTTTGGTGACAGTAGCCGTATTACAGATCGTTACAACCACCTTATGGGCAGGGAAGTCAGGCGTGACGACGTTATTCAAAAAGTATATTTAAACTTTGTTCCTGGGTCTGGTCACCAATTACGTCTTGAAGGACGCGATTACATTAGTAGTCTAGGTACAGGGACTGCACAGAATACAAGACGTACAGAGGTTGATGGTGCAAGTGCGCAAATATTGTATGCATCTGCAGCGCAAATTTTATTTGAACGTGAAGGCATGAGTGCTGAATCGATGGAACAATTACAAACTCGAATTGCTCTTGCTGATAGGAGAAAAAGTGAGGTACGCGACCGTATAGTAATGCCATTTGCTCCATCAGTTAAGAGCGCATATGGCTAAGTCTTCAAATCGTGGTACGTATGATGTATTTTTTGAAGTTGATGGTGACAAAATTGGCTTTAATTTAGCTAGTAGTGAAACTGGTGCAGTAGGTTATGGCACAGGATTAGCTCCAGCTATAGCGCCTCGAGTAGATAATCAAGCGTTTACTTTTAGTTCTGTTCCTCCTGAGATTAAAGTACCTATTACTTTTGAAAACTGGTCAGGTGGCGTAGGGTATCCTGTAGCAGATACAAATCAACCTTTAGTATATAACTATGGAATACGAGTAGACGGCTCAACTCCAGGTATTTTAAGCCGAGTACCAACAAAAAAATATTACTACCCATCAACATATCCAACTACAGACTTTGGTTTACAAGAGTGGGTTCCTCCCGGATTTGGTCGTGTTAAGCACACCAGTCAGGGCACATTTCTTTTAGCTGGAGATATTTATAAATGGAATTCAGGTAACAATAATTGGAATTTGTCTTATACCACTCCAACAGGCGGTACTAGTGGCAGGAAAGATGATTTGCCGCTTGATATTATTGAGTTTAATGGTCATGTGTTTATTACCCTTGTTGATTTTTGGGGAGTTACTAACACAGCTAGAACAAGTACAAACTATGTATATACAAATGACGGTGGTGCTACGTGGACACTAGCTAGTAGCGGAGGAATAGCACAGCGAGATTTTTTATATTTTGCAATAAAAGGTCAAACTTCTGGTAATCCTATTCTGTACGGAATAAATGCTAATGGTGAATTGCGAAACAACGCAACAGGTATTGCAGTATGGTCAGCAGCTGTTCAAGTTGGAGAAACTACTGAAACTATAACTGGATTACTTGAACACAATGACACAATTTATGTGTTTAAGACAAACGGTATTTACAAATTAAACAGTGCAGGTACAGGTACTGAAGATGTCTGGATTGGTGCTAAAGAAGTAGACAATCTTACTAACGGAAACTCTCCTGTTCTTTATCGTGATGGAAACATCTACTGTACATACGATGGGTACTTAGTCCAATTTAATCCTGCGACTAATTCGTTAGCGCAAATCTTTCCTGTGCAGGCAAACGACTTTTACAGTGGACAAATTAACTCAATCACTACTGATGGTGAATGGCTGTACTTTGGCTTTGAAGTTGATTGGTCATACGGTGAAACATATGTCGAAGGAAGTTATACCTATAATAGCAATTATTACGCACACATATTAAAAGGTGATCCTAATATTGGCGGGTTTCACCCCATTGGTCTAACTACTCGTGGAAATTTACGCAACTTAAGTGTCACTCCTATTGGTTCAACGCATGGCGAGAACCAACAATTACATGTAATTCAAACAGTTAATCGAGTAACCACAGCGTCTGCTTTAAGTTATGGATGGGGAAACATTTGGGATGGGTATCTTACATTACCTCGTCCTGGAGAAGATTTTAGTACCGACACTAACATTTCAGACAATCAAATAGGATATACATCATATGTATGGGGACCGTGGGTAGATTTAAATGCAGTCAACATTGATAAATACATTGCATCAGTACAAACAATTGTAGACAATGCAAGCTGGAGTTCGTGGTGGAATTTGTATTGGCAGTTTGATTACGGTGTATACGACCGTGTACTTGGAGCAAGTGGTGGTGGGCAGCAATGGGTTAATTTAAATACAGGTAGTCCATACACAGATTACTACGCAGCATTAACAGAACCTGTAATGATTGAACCTAATGATGGTAATGTAATGGAAGGTGCATCGTTAGAGCGATGGCGTTCAGTGCGATATGTGCTAGAAGGTTTTAATGAGTCTGCTACATCAGCTAACGCATCGCAGCCACGTTCCATAGCAATGGAAGCTGCTGTATTACCTCAACGTGTACGTACCTGGAGTATGCAAGTAAAAGTATCTGACGGATTAGAATTGCGCGGTGGTGGTAAGCAGCGCGATGGATATATTAGACAACGTAACTTTTTATTTGATTCTCCTGCAAAACAAATGACATATTATGATCGTGATGGTCAAAACTACGTAGTTAAAATACAAGACATTCAATCTGTTGCTACTCGTAGAGGTGAAGAAAGTGATTATGAAATATTTAGTATTACATTAAGTGAATTAGTTCCAAACACGATAACAACTCCGTTATTCTATTGGGGTAATGGTTCATGGAACCGTGGACAGAGATACAATGTATAAGGAGTTATTATGGGCGCAACATATTCAGGAATAACAGATGTTACAGCTGGTAGTGTCGCTACAGTAGGTAACTTGAATCAATACAAAGAAGTATTAGAAGGTTCAAGAGACTTTGTGCCTATGCTTTGGGCCACCGACAACAATAATATTGTTATGCGTATTGGCGATGCAGCAGGAGTTAATTTCTTTGACATTCAAGATTCAGGTGGAGTAAGTAAATTTAAAGTAGATAGCAATGGAAATATTACAAGCACTGACATCCTTACTTCTACTCGGCCTGTTCGGCTTGCTGCTGATGTAACTTCAAGCACTACTGTATTATCTGATGTAGTAGGCATGTCTTTTGCTATTGGCGCTAGTGACGTCTGGACATTTCATGCATTTGTTATGTACG
>Ga0206683_10000522_pt1 | contig 27783 bp, 21 predicted proteins | sample M280m12015metaG_FD_155483 | JGI IMG/M metagenome (GOLD analysis project Ga0206683, IMG submission 155483) | Ammonia-oxidizing marine archaeal communities from Monterey Bay, California, United States - M2 80m 12015 | ecosystem: Environmental > Aquatic > Marine > Intertidal zone | place: USA...
GGACAACTACTAACTCTCAGAGCTGCATGGATAGCTGCAACCGGAGGAATGCCGGGAGTTGAGGGTTCTATGGCAAAAATATATGCCTCTGAGGAATACCAAAAGGTGGTCGGTTGGTTCCAACAAATGGCAGGAGCCGAAGGTCTTTTAAGTTTTGGTGCAGAAGATGCAGCGGCATCTGGGTGGATTGACTATGACGCTCGTCATGCTCCCGTTACAACGATCTATGGAGGAACAAGTGAAATCAACCGAAACAACATCGCAGAAAGGCATCTTGGCCTCCCACGCAGTCGATAAAGAAAAACTAATTCAGAAAACCTTAGATACCGACTAGACTGATATTTATCCCGAGGATCCCTACCTCCCGTTTGATGACCGGTTGTAGCGCACTGAGGAGGAAAAATGAAAATTCTTATAGCTGATGCACTTCCAGAGGACAAAATTGAAGTCCTTCGTCAAAAGGGTTATGAATGCATTGTTGAACCTGACTTGACAGCTGAGCAAATTCCAGAAAAGATCTCCGGCGTTGAGATTCTTGTAGTCAGAAGCACAAAAGTAATTTCTGAAGTTTTTGACAACTCTGACTGTCTAGGCCTTGTTGTTCGTTCCGGTGCCGGAATTAACACAATTGACTGTCAAGCAGCAGCTGATTCGCGTTCCGGTGCCGGAATTAACACAATCGACTGTCAAGCAGCAGCTGATTCGGGAATTTATGTATGCAATGTGCCTGGAACGAATTCAATCGCAGTAGCAGAGCTCACTATGGGTCTTATTATTTCACTTGATCGTCACATCCCATCTGCTACAGCCGACCTCAAGGAAAACAAATGGAACAAAAAAACCTACAGTAATTCCGAAGGACTGTTTGGTAAAACTCTTGGGATCGTGGGGTTAGGCGAAATTGGTTTAGCAGTAGCCGAAAGGGCTCGCTCTTTCGGAATGATAGTTATTGCAAAAAAAGCTCAACGAAAAACTGAAACAGAATTAAGAATTCGTTCAAACGGAATAAAACTCGTCGATACGCTTGAAGAATTAATTAGTCAATCTGATGTGATCTCAATACATCTTCCAGGTGAACAAGAAACAAAAAATTTCGTTAACAAAGAATTTTTAAAACTAATGAAATCCAATTCGATTCTCATCAACACAAGTCGTGGAGAAATTATCGACGAAAATGCCCTAATAGAAGCAATGAATGAAAAGAGTATTAGGGCAGGTTTGGACGTTTTTTGCGATGAACCTACTACGGGTACTGGAGACTTCTCGTCTGAACTAGCCCAACATCCCAACGTAATAGGCACTCATCACATAGGCGCCTCTACTCAACAAGCGCAAAATGCAACAGTAGAAGAAACAATTGGAGTTATAGACGCATTTCGTGAAGGAAGCGTAATCAACTGTGTGAATATGGCCAAAGAACGTATCGGGAGTTCAACTTTGACAATCCGACACTATGACAAGGTTGGAGTTTTAGCAGAAGTATTTGAAATCTTGAGAAAAGAAGACATAAATGTGGAAACAATGGAAAACAAAATTTTCGAAGGTTCGAAGGCTGCACTAGCAATTATTGATGTATCAGGTGATGTTTCAGAAAATGCGCTTGCGCAACTAAACGAGATAGACCACATTATTCATGTCCAATTAAGTACCCGCTAATTATGCCTAGATTAAAAGGGTTCCCCGGTCTTATTATCAAACCAGAGTGGGTAGAAAAAGTAACTACAGGGCCATATGATTCTTACACCCCTGAACAAAGAAGGGGAATTATTTCAGATAACTCATTGAGTTTTCTTAATATCACCCGTTCATTAGAGGATCTACCTCCTACACAACACAATGATATAGAGGGACTCCTAAATGATTGTAAAGAATCTATGGAGCATCTTTACAAAGCCGATGTGTACCAGTCTTTTGACACGCCATCTCTTTTCATTTATAGGATTGATGTTCCTTACGATGGAAGCACTCATTCACAAACGGGGATTGTAGGTTTAGTGCCAGTTGAAGATACCGAAAGTCTTCAAATTCTTAAACACGAAGAAGTAAGACCCGAACGTTCTGATCTGATGTCACGCCACCTGCTAGCAGTTGAAGCTTCCTCAAGTCCGATCTCTTTAACATACAAAAACGATCAATACCTTAGTGCAGCTATAGGTAGTTGCACTTTAGATGAACCTGTTCTCACAACCGAGAATAATGAAATGAAACAAACTATTTGGAAAGTCTCTGGTGAAGCAGCAGAAGGACTCTCAAAACTTGTAAACGAAAAAACTTTGTACATAACTGATGGACATCATCGAATGGCTGCTGCAGAAGAAGCTCTCAATAGTTCAAATGGAAATTATGAACCTTTGAAATGGACTCAGGCAGTGCTTTTTCCTGACGATGAAATGCTGGTTCTACCCTTTCATCGTAGAGTAGGTGATCTCGAGGGTAGAAATAGTCAAGATATTTTAAATGCTATTAGTACGGTATGTGAAATAAAAAAATCAGAAGACGCTCTACCTGAACAAATTGGCGAAGTCGGGGTTTATTTAGATGGTGAGTGTTACCGTATGCTTCTTCCTGAGTCGAATAAAACCAATTTGGTTGATCAACTTGATGTTGCAAGATTACAAGAGCACATACTTTCTCTAATTTTTGAAGTTCGTGACCCGGGAACTCATAAATTAATTGACTATGTACCCGGACCTTTAGGGCAAGATGTTGTAAAAGAGCGGTGTGATGTCGATTCATGGGTTGCTTTTCTAATGCATCCATTGAGAATCGAAGATCTGATGGAAGTAGCGGAAGCAGGTGAATTGATGCCACCGAAATCGTCTTATCTGATGCCTAAACCACGATCTGGTGTATTCGTTAGAGACCTAAGCAGAGAAAATAATATTTAATAAAATTTAAGCTTTTTAAGCACTTCGCCGATTAAGGATTTCAGCTGTAATAGCTGGTATAACTTCATGAAGATCACCTAAAACTGCATAACCGGCTTTAGTAACCATATTTGCTTCAGGGTCAGTGTTTATTGCAAGTATATTTTTTGCAGCCATAGCCCCTACCCAATGCTGAATAGCTCCTGAAATACCACTAGCAATGTAAATTTCTGGTGCAATTCGAGTCCCGGTCTGACCTACTTGATCACTGTGTGGACGCCAACCGTTGTTAGTTACTGCACGTGAACAACCAACTACTCCACCTATTTCCCTAGCTAATTCTTCAAGCGAAGCGAAACCTTCTGCGGATCCGACACCTCGACCTCCACCGACTACAACTGGTGCTGTAGTTAACGTAATTCCATGTGTTCGGACAACCCGATCAACAACAAGTGTTCTCGTTAGTGAAGAATTCAAGTCAGGTTTAAATTCAACAACATTTCCATCTCCTGAATAATCCATGGGGTTAGGATCTGTCCAATGATGTTCAACAGAAAATATTTGTACCTCTGCGCTGGACGTTACATCTTCAAGTAGAGAGCCACCCCACTGAATTCGTGTCGCTGCAGATGAACCATTCTCAATTTGAATATTTCGACAATTAGCCAAAAAAGGCATTTTCAAACGGGCGGCAACATGAGCTAAGACTTCATTGCCTCGATCAGTGCCACACGAAACAATAATTTTTGCAGAAGTTGAAGCAGATATATGTGTTAGCGACTCAGCCCAAATTTCTGGTCCGTAATCAGTTAAAAATTCATGAGTCGCTATATTTACCGTCTCAACACCAAAAGAAATAATCGACTCGGCTGCTTTTTCTGCTCCTTGGCCAATGAGAACTGCTTGTATCGGCATATCTTGACTATCGGCAATCGGTTTTGCAAAAGTTAAAGCTTCATAAGCCGAGTCTGAAATTACGCCACGATCATGGTCACAAAGGACTAAAAGCGTCATTGAAGCACTCCCAATTCTTCTAAAAGGTCTACTATTGCGGGGGCTGCTTCAGGACCATTACCTAAAATAATGGTTTCACTAATTTGCTCTTCAGGGCGATGAAGTTTGTTTCTTTTTTGACCTCCATTTTCAGCTGAAAGCTCAAGTGTTTTAAGTTCCGCTTTCTTTGAAGCCAACCGGCCTTTCATGGTCGGATAACGAGGCAGATTTATTCCTTCTTTTACTCCTAGAGCAGCCGGTAATGGCAATTTATAAACTTCAAACCCACCATCAATTTCTCTTTGAGCTTCTACTTCATCATCCAATACTTCAATATTTTTAATCCCGTTGACGATCGGTCTTCCTAATTGATGAGACACACGTATGCCCACTTGAAAACCACCCGCATCTGCTGATTCATTTCCAAAAAGAATTAAGTCAAATACACCTTCAGAAGCTTCTACTTCACTAATTGCTTTAGTTAATGCATCTGCTGTTTTTTGTGGATCCCAATCTGGCTCATCTATTGGTAAAAGAATTAAGTTGTTAACCCCTACACTTGCGGCATATCTAAGCTGTTCTTCAGCAACTTCAGGACCAAGAGTAATTGCAGTTACTTCACCACCATGGGTTTCTGCAAGCTGAACTGCTTCTTCAACTGCACACTCTTCATGAGGACTGGTTGTGAATCCCAAATGAGTGGAATCCACTTCAAAACCACCTTCGGTAACATTTATTCTTGCTCCAGGTGCTGGTACTCGTTTAATGCAAACAAGGATTTTCAATATAAATCAGCCTTTCATCCTTGAATCATCTGGATCAAATATCCCTCCAGATCCCGCAACCGCTACTTCTACAGGAAATATCTCGTTCATATACATAACCTGTAATTTTGTTCCTGGCACTGCAAATTCAGGAGGAAGATAAGACATCAAAACGTATTCTCCTACTGACGGAGCATTCCCAGCTGTTGTAACTCTTGACACTCGACCCTTTGAATCAACAATCCGATCATTCTCAAGAGTCAAAATTGGCTCGTTTCCGCCTTGCATATAACGTTGCCTACCTTGAGAATCAGTTAGGTCCTCAACTGTAAGAGTGCAAAGAATGGTAACTGGATCTTCGTCACGCATTTTTAAGTAGGCTTCTCTGCCAATGAAATCAGCTGCCTTCACTTTTGGTCTTGCCAAACCGGCTTCAACTGGGTTGTATTCAGACTCAAGCTCTGCACCCATTAATCTGTAACTCTTCTCCATTCTTCCAGTAAGACCATAAACCCCAATACCAACTGGGACTATTCCATGTTCTTGACCTATTTCCCACAGTGCATCCCATACAGCCGGTCCATCTTCCCAAGATGTGTATATTTCCCAACCTGTATCACCCACGTAAGAAATTCGGAAAAGGCTGCATTCAACTCCTGCTACCTCAGCATCAACTACATGACCGTATGGAGAACCCTCTTGAGATAAATCAACGCTCGTTAACTGCTTTAAAACTTCAGGGGCTTTGGGACCCCACAGTCCAATCGTACATATTTCTCTGGTTTTGTCTGTAACCATAACTGATCCATCTCTGGGCATATGTTTGCGCATCCAAAAAGAATCTCGACCACCATCAAAAGCGCCAGTAACAACTCGCACATGGTCTTCTCCTAGACGCATCATGGTTAAATCAGAATGGAAACCACCATTTTGTGTAAGCCAAGGTGTGTATACAGCTCTACCTACTGGGACATCTACTTTATTGACTGCTAAATATTCGGCATATTCAACTGCGCCTGGTCCTGTGATGTCAAATATTTGAAATGCACTTAAATCAACCATTCCAACATTTTCGCGAAGTGCCAAATGTTCTGCATTAATTATGGGAGACCACCATCTACTATCCCATTCAGCATCTCGTTCTTTAATTTCATACTTATCAACTAATGGCGCATTGTGTTCGTACCACTGAGGACGTTCCCATATACGCGCTTCATAAAAAACTGCTCCAAGTTCTTCTTCTCGTGAGTAAAAAGGACTTTTTGCTTGTCCTCTGTTGCTCTCCCACTGTTCACTTGGATGAACAATTCCATATGTTTTGTTGAAATGTTCTGTAGCACGTGCGCAAATGTGGTCATAATCTCGCTCTTCAGGATATAAGCGTGCGATATCGGACCCATGAGGGTCCGTAATATGTGGATATCCATAAGTCATCCACTCAGCGATAAGTTGGGCAATACTAGGACCTTCTTTAACCCAAACAGCTGCTGCAGACCACAAGTTTTCCACTTCAACCGTTTCACCAAGCACAGGCATAGCATCTGGCGTTAATGACAAAAGTCCATCTATTGCATACTTTATTTCGGCATCGCCTAGCATGTCCATCAATTCGATGGCTTGTTCCATCTGAGGATCAAAGTCTTCCTGACTCAGCGGTAACTCTGTTGGCGATAAAGCTGCTTCTTCGTTAGAAGGAATTGAATCCGGATGATGAAGAATTGCCCTGTGAGCGTAAGAACCTACTTCCATTGAACCAGCAGATTGACGCTCATAACAGAAAGTGTCCATATCACGAACAATTGGATAGCCAATCTCATTGTTTGTTTCTGCAAGTACATCTATTGGACCTACATCAGCCATCTGATGGACTGCAGGAGTTAAAGGAATTGTTGCTCCTGCCATATTCGCAACCCGATTAGACCAGACTCCACATGCAATAACCACATATTCCGCCTCAATGCGTCCTCTTGTTGTAACAACAGCCTTTACCTTTGAGATACCAACCTCATCCTTAGTCGTTTCAACGTCCAAAACTTCAGTGTTTGCAAAAACCTCAAGATTTCCAGCTTCTTGAGCTTTTTGTCTCATCTTGGTGCCCGTTTCTAATGAGTCAACTACTGAAACGCTGGGAGTATAAAAACCTCCAATTATGACCTCTTCATTTATGAAAGGAACCATCTCCTTAACTTGTTCTGGGGTTAGGAGTTCAGATTCAATGCCCCAAGCCTTTGCGGAAGTCATTTTCCGCCTGAATTCTTCAAGACGGACCTCATCGCGCGCTACTTCTATTCCCCCTGGAACGCTCTGCATGCCAAGGGCCCCATACTGCTGCTGAGACTCATAAGTCAAAAAAGCCATTTCCTTATTGTGATCTACTGGGAAAATAAAATTTGATGCATGACCAGTTGAACCGCCAGGGTTTGGCAAAGGACCTTTGTCTATTTGAACAATATCAGTCCAACCTAAATCAGATAAGTGACCGACTAAACAGTTTCCTACAATACCCGCCCCAATTACGACTACTTTTGCATTTTCGGGAAAATCACTCACTTTTACTCCTAAATATCAACTCGAAACCATCAACTTTATCTATTAAAATCTTTGCAAATAAACAAAAACACTAATGAAACGAACGAGAAATGTTACCTAATTTATTACAAATCCATTCGATCCAGCGAAGTATTTATTTTTTATGTATCAACTCTTTACACATTCTTTGTGCCTGAGCAACTACTAGATCAGAAACAACTTTTTTCATTGATTTATCAGGAAAACGGTAACTGGGACCATGAACATGAAGAGCCCCCAAAATATTTCCATCTTCAGCAAAAACTGGAGCGGCAATTGAATTTATACCTTCAGAAAACTCTTCTAAACACCAACAAAATCCATCTTGTTTAATTTTTTCCAAACGATTTATGATCTCAGATTTACTTACAACTGTCTTAGGCGTATATCGGTCCAATTTTCTATCCAAAAATCCCTGAACAGCTTTTTTAGGCCAATGAGCCAAAACCACCAAACCTGATGGGACTACATGCATTGGCAGGCGCGTTCCGGTCCAGTCACGTATCTGAACTGGATTAGCACAATTAACTTGTCCAACATACTGAATCTCGTATCCCGAAGGGATTGATAAACCTGTATTTTCAAATAATTTATCCACCAGACTAACCATGTAGGGTCTGGCAACAACTAAAAGACTTTCTGCCTTATTTGCTTGAGCTGCCATTTGAATAATTCTTGGACCAATCCTATATTCATAACCATCATCTATTCTTTCTATAGCATCCGAATCTTCAAGTGCAGCTAAGAGACGCGCAACTGTTGAAGTTGGTAATTCTACACGTCGAGATAAGTCGCTAATTCCCCCAGGTTTTTCGGCTAATTTTCTAAGGAGTAAAAAAGCTCGATCAATACTCTGTACCATATTTACTTAGACCTCTTAAATGATATAAAAAAGTTTTCCACAATGCGGGAAGAAACATGCAAAACATGGACCTTCGCTCCATTAATTGTTAGATTTATAGACTATACGGCTTTATAAGACTTTCCCGCATAACGGAAAATATGGTTTCAAACCCTAGATCGGAGTTCGAATGAGCGAAGAAAATGATGCGATTGAAATTGACGATATAGATCTATCAAGTCTTTCTGATGATGATCTAGTTGCACAAATGCATGACGATCTTTATGACGGCTTAGGTGAGGAAATCGGTGAAGGAACAAACATTCTGTTATCTAGAGATTGGAATCCAAAGAAAGTCCTCGATGAAGCCTTAGTAGCTGGAATGAAAGTTGTCGGAGAAGATTTTCGCGATGGAATCTTATTTGTACCTGAAGTCCTTCTGGCAGCTAATGCAATGAAGGTAGGAATGGCTATTCTCCGTCCTCTTTTAGCAGAGACAGGTGCTGAACCTATTGGGAAAGTAGTAATTGGGACGGTAAAAGGAGACATTCACGATATTGGAAAAAACCTCGTGGGGATGATGCTTGAAGGTGCTGGCTTTGAAGTGATCGACCTAGGTATTAATACTGACGTAGAGGAATTTCTTGGTGCCTTGGATGAACACAAACCTGACATTCTTGGCATGTCCGCTCTTTTAACAACAACAATGCCTTATATGAAAGTCGTTATTGAAACTCTTATAGAAAAAAGTCTTCGAGAGGAATACCTTGTAATAGTGGGCGGCGCACCACTAAACGAAGAATTCGGTGAAGCTATAGGTGCCGATGCCTACTGCCGTGATGCGGCAGTGGCCGCTGATACAGCACAGAGATTGATCGCTGAACGCCGAGCAGCTGCTTCTGTTTAGTTTTCAAATTGTTCTGAGACTACGTGATGTCAACTTGCAACAAAACTCTAATTATTGCTTGCGGTGCACTTGCACGTGAGCTTTCTGAAGTTGTTTCTATAAACAATCTCGAACACATAGAAGTTGAATGTCTGCCTGCTTCTTACCACAACTATCCAGAGAAAATTCCTGCTGCTTTAGAAGAACGGATTCTGAAACATTCGACTGATTACGATCAGATTTTCGTTGGGTATGCAGACTGTGGAACTGGTGGAAAAGTCGACAAAGTTTGTGAAAAATTTGGTTTAAAAAGACTTTCCGGATCCCACTGCTATGAGTTCTTTGCAGGTAAAGACAACTTTGCAGACATCCAAGAAGACAATATCGGTTCTTTCTACTTGACAGATTTTCTAGTCAAACATTTCGAACGATTAGTAGTAAAGGCTCTCTGGATAGATACACACCCAGAGCTTCTAAATGAATATTTTGGCAACTACACGCAAGTTGTTTATTTAGCACAAACCAACGACCCGGAACTTGAAAAATTAGCACGTGAAGCTGCAGAAAAATTAGGATTAGAACTTGTGATTAGAAGAACTGGTTATGGCGATTTGGAACCCGAGATTATTTCATTAAGTAGTAAGAACAAAGAACCTAAATTAAGCAACTTGGGTTAAAGGAACAGTTGAGTTGAATGTCTTCTAAACTGATCACCATTTACTGGCGTGACATACCCGCCCAAGTAACTGCTCAAAAAGGACGTATCCGAGAAAAAGCGCTTTTGGAAGCACGTTTTCAACACGCTATTGATCGTGCTGCAACTGTCGCAGGTTTAACAGATACTGATAGCTATATTGCTGAATGGAATAGAAAAACTTTTACCTGTGAAGAAGATATGGCAGAAGCAGTTGCTAAAGAGGCTTCAAAAATAGAAGCTTCCTACACGGCTGAACGCCTTGAAAAACTTGTACAACAAGGTGGTCTTGAAAACAATGATGAAAAAGTCATTACCTAAAGGAGAAAAATGACTCAGACAGTAATCAGCTCAGCTACAAAAGAGGTAGTAATAGGTTTTGAACAACCGTTTGTGATGATTGGCGAACGAATCAATCCAACCGGTCGGAAACTTCTTGCAGAGGAAATGAAAAACAATGATTTTAGTCGAGTTGAAGCAGATGCCCTTTCACAAGTCGAAGCAGGCGCTCATATGCTAGATGTAAATGCTGGAATACCCCTTGCAGACGAACCTGCACTGCTTGCTAAAGCTATACAAACTGTTCAAGCAGTTACAGACGTCCCGATATCTATAGACTCATCAATCATTGAGGCACTCGAGGCAGGTTTATCGGTATATGAAGGAAAACCGCTGATCAATTCGGTAACTGGGGAAGAAGAAGTCCTTGAGAGAGTTCTCCCTTTGGTAGCAGCGAGTGGAGCAGCTGTAGTGGCTATTTCTAATGATGAAACGGGAATTTCTGAAGATCCTGAAGTGAGATTTATGGTCGCAAAGCGAATAGTCGAAAGAGCTGCAGACCACGGAATTCCTGCCCATGATGTCGTGGTTGACCCCTTAGTCATGCCTATAGGAGCTGTGTCAGATGCAGGAAATCAAGTCTTTACTTTAGTCAGACGACTAAGAGAAGAGCTCGGGGTAAATACAACTTGTGGAGCTTCTAATGTGAGTTTCGGACTCCCTAATCGTCATGCAATTACAGGTGCCTTCTTATCCATGGCTATTTCTCATGGAATGACTTCAGCGATAATGAATCCTCTCCACGAGGAAGTAAGAACCGCTATTCAAGCTGCAGATGTTCTTTCTGGACAAGATGCAAATTGTGCAGCCTGGATAGGGACACATCGGGATCCAGATGCATCCACTAGAACAAGAAGAAGTGGACGCAGGAGAAATTAAACATAAACCGAAAGAAACAGCGAACCTTATGGGAACTAGTAAAGAAGAAAGTCTTGTAGTTTTTACTCCATCTGGTCACCGCGACTACTTTGAAAACGGTTCAACCCTTCTTGAAGCCGCCAGAAAACTTGGAGTTGATCTTGATTCAGTTTGTGGAGGCCGTGGAATTTGTGGCCGCTGTCAGATTGAACCAGCTTTTGGCGAGTTCGCAAAACATAAAATAAATGCACATGAAGAAAACATCGGCGCCCCGGGTGACCTAGAGGTCAACTACAAGGGTCGTAAAGAGATCGGAAAAAATAGGCGGCTTGCTTGTTCAGCAAAAATACTTGGAGATCTAGTTATAGATGTCCCACCAGATAGCCAAATACACAAACAAGTTGTTCGGAAAACAGTAGATCTGACTGATCTTAAAATCGAACCTGTAGTTTCTTTACATTTTGTAGAAATTGAAAAAGAAATTGATGACACTTCTTTTGATCCACTATTTCTCTCCTTGCAAGAACAATGGGGTTTAAACAACTTAAGTAATGAAATCATAGAAACTGAAATGCCTGCTTCTAACGGAACTTATACAGCAGTGATTAGAGACAGAAAATCATTAGTTGCAGTTTGGCCAGAATTTAAAGATCAAATATTTGGAATAGCCATTGACGTGGGATCGACAACTATTGCCGGACATTTATGCGATCTGCTATCAGGTGAAGTTCTAGCAAGTGCAGGGATCATGAATCCGCAAATTCGTTTCGGAGAAGATCTGATGAGCAGAGTTTCTTATGTGATGATGAATAAAGGTGCTGAGAATGAACTAACAAGAGTGGTTCAAGAGGCACTCAACAATCTTGTTGGCGAATTGTGCGAAAATTCAAACACAAATCGTGCAGATGTCTTTGAGATCACCCTGGTTGGGAATCCAATCATGCACCACTTATTCCTCGGTTATGACCCAACTCCTTTAGGTGTTGCACCATTTACTTTGTTCGAAGACAAAGCAATCGATATATCTGCTAACAGTTTGTCAATTGAAGCTAATCCCGCAACCCGAGTTCACGTACTTCCTTGCATAGCCGGCCATGTCGGAGCTGATACAGCGGGTGTGCTCCTAGCAACAAAACCTCAACAAACAGATGGAATAAATCTAGTAGTGGATGTTGGTACAAATGCAGAAATTCTTTTGGCCGGAAAAGGAAGAATACTCGCTGCATCAAGTCCCACAGGGCCTGCTTTTGAAGGCGCACAGATAAACAACGGTCAGAGAGCAACTCTAGGAGCTATAGAGAGAGTAAGAATAAATCCCGAAAATGGAGAAGCTCGCTTCAAAGTAATAGGGATCGATCCATGGTCAGATGAAGAAGGTTTTTCGAATGCAATTAAGAAAACTGGCGTCACAGGAATTTGCGGATCAGGAATTATCGAAGTAGTTGCTGAATTACTTTTAGCTAAATTAATGACCGCAGACGGTGTGATAGGAGGCGAAGGAACGAATCCTTCCAAATATATAGAGCCCAATGATAGAACTTTTTCATATGTCATATACAAGTCTCTCAACGAAGAAAAAACTATCTCTGTAACACAAAATGATGTGAGAGCAGTCCAACTAGCAAAAGCAGCTCTTTATGCCGGTATTAGACTACTAATGGACTATTTGGAAACTGATCAAATTGATTCAATACAACTAGCAGGCGCCTTTGGTAGCCATATAGATACCATGAGGGCGACTGTTTTAGGTCTGATACCAGACTGCCAAAAAGAAAAAGTTTCTTCAGTCGGTAATGCTGCAGGGTCTGGAGCTGTCATGGCGCTACTTTCGAAGTCATCAAGGCAAGAAATTCAAACATTAGTTAATGGCATTGAAAAAATTGAAATTGCGACCGAAGTTGCTTTTCAAGAACACTTTGTAGAAGCTATGGCAATACCCCACAAAACTGCTGAATACCCATTCCTTAGTTCATACGTTGATCTACCTCCAAAAAACACATCAACGTCACCTAAACGAAAAAATAGACGTACTAGAGAAAGAAATTAAATGACTGATCAGCCTTCACGTAGGAGAGCAGGAGGAAGGGAAGCTCGAAGAGCTGCCCGGGAAGAAACTGCAGCTATTTCATCTCCTTATTTAATTCGCAGTATCCCTCCTTATGAAATCATGTCAGAAGACAACCTTCAAACAATTGAAAATAATGCTGACATCATTCTTGAAGAAGTAGGTATTGATTTTAGGGACTACCCCTCTTCGTTGGAGTTATTAAAAAATGCCGGAGCAACCATCGATGGAGAACGTGTTCGCTTTCCTAAAGGCATGTGTAGAGAGATAGTAAATAAGTCTGCACCTTCCTCATATACACAACATGCGCGCAATCCTTCCAACAACGTTCAAATCGGAGGAGATGCAACTGTACTCGTACCCGCTTATGGGTCACCTTTTGTGTTTGACCTTGATAAGGGTCGCCGCTATGCAGATATCGAAGATTTTAGAAATTTTGTGAAACTCGCGTATATGAGTCCTCACCTTCACCATTCAGGCGGAACTGTTGTGGAACCTGTCGATATACCTGTTAGTAAAAGACATCTTGATATGGTTTACTCACATTTGAAGTACAGTGACAAACCTTTCATGGGTTCGGTTACTGCGCCCGAAAGAGCCCAAGATTCAATTGCTCTAGCAGAAATGGTTTTTGGTGAGGGCTTCTTAGATCAAAATACGGTAATGACAAGCCTTATCAACGCTTCGTCACCCATGTGCTGGGATGCATCAATGCTCGGAGCAGCAGAGGTTTACGCTCGCTCAAATCAAGCAACGGTGATTAGTCCCTTTATAGTTGCAGGTGCTATGGCACCTGTAACAGTTGCTGGGGTAGCTGCTCAGACACTCGCCGAAGCACTAGCGGGCATGACCTTTATACAATTAGTCAATCCCGGAGCACCTACAGTATTTGGATCCTTCGCAATGTCAATGTCTATGAAAACGGGTGCACCAACATTTGGCACACCTGAACCCGCTCTTATCTTGTACACAATGGCTGCACTGGCACGTCGTCTGGGTGTACCATTTCGCTCTGGTGGAAATCTCTGCGCTTCAAAAGTACCTGATGCTCAAGCTGCTTCTGAAAGTATCTCTACCTTTATCCCAGCTATTTTAGGTGGTGTTAATTTCATGCTCCATTCAGCTGGTTGGCTGGAGGGTGGACTTTCCATGGGTTACGAGAAATTTATTATTGATGCAGACCAGTGTGGTTTAGCAGCAAGTTTTGTAAAAGGCGTAGACCTTTCTGAAAATGGACAAGCACTGGACGCAATTAGAGAAACAGGGCCAGGACAACATTTCTTAGGTTCCGAACATACTCTGAAAAATTTTGAAACAGCTTTCGCTGTCTCAGATATTGCAAACAATGACTCATACGAACAGTGGTCTGAAGAAGGCAGTCTTGATGCCGCTCAAAGAGCAAACATAATTTGGAAAAAAATGCTAAATGATTATGAACCGCCACCTCTTGATGAAGCAATAGATGAAGCCATGCTTGATTTCATAGCAAAACGAAAAGACGAATTACCAGATAAATTCGCGTAGTATCCCATAATGTGGGAATGTTTCCCACTTTGTGGTATATAAGTTAAAATAATTAATCTCTTGAAAACAATCAAATTGCTAGCGAGGTAGCGAAAATGCCTTTTCCTTCAGATTTAGAAATTGCACGCAAAGCAAAGTTACGACCATTGGCAGACATAGCTAATGAATCAGGTATTCCTGAAAACTCTTTAGAAATCTACGGAGAAGGTGCAGCAAAAATAAAACTTGACGCAATCGACGCCATGGCCGATAGACCAAAAGCAAAATATGTGGTTGTTACCGCTATAACACCGACACCTTTAGGCGAAGGTAAAACAACAACAACTGTTGGACTTGGGCAAGGTTTTTCCCATATAGGAAAACGTGCAACTATCGCCATACGTCAACCATCACTAGGTCCCACTTTTGGTATCAAAGGCGGTGCCGCTGGTGGGGGCTACGCACAAGTCGTACCTATGGAACTTTTCAACTTGCACCTAACAGGCGATATGCATGCAGTTACGGCAGCCCACAACATGTGTTCAGCAATGCTCGACTCTCACCTTTTCCACGGTAACGAACTCGGCCTTGATATCCATAACATAACTTGGAGACGCGTAATAGATATAAATGACCGCTCTTTAAGAAATATAAATGTTGGACTCGGCGGCCGTCTAGATGGCATTCCGCGGGAGACTGGTTTCGACATCACAGCTGCTTCAGAAGTAATGGCTGCTTTGGCTTTATGCACATCTCTGGCAGATCTGAGAAAAAGAATGGGGCGTATAGTTGTCGGATATGACAAAGAAATGAATCCGATTACAGCTGATGATATTGAAGTTGCGGGAGCAATGACAGTTCTCTTAAAAGAAGCAATCAAGCCAAATTTGATGCAAACACTTGAAGGAACCCCAGCACTTGTCCATTGCGGACCATTTGGAAATATCGCTACTGGAAATTCATCAATTATCGCTGATCAAATCGGAATACATACTGGTGACTTTCTCTTAACTGAAGCAGGCTTTGGAGCAGATATGGGGGCAGAGCGTTTCTTCAACATAAAGTGCCGTTATTCAGGAATGGCTCCCGATGCTGCTGTTCTGGTCGCAACGGTAAGAGGACTAAAAGCCCACTCAGGTAACCATCGGATAGTGGCGGGAAAACCTTTACCTGATGCCCTGTTAGCTGAAAACCCTGACGAGGTACACGAAGGTGGAGCAAACCTACGAAAACAAATCGAGAATGTTCGAATTCATGGAGTGAGTCCAGTTGTTGCTATTAATCGCTTTCCCGAAGATCACGATGCTGACTTAGAAGCAATCGCAGAAATAGCCAATGAATGTGGGGTTAGAAGTGCAATAACTAATCATTTTTCAGAAGGCGGAGCAGGTGCGAGCGAATTAGCAGAAGCTGTTGCCGAGGCTACTGAAGAAGAAACTAACTTTTCAGTCTTGTACCCCGATGAAATGGACATTAAAGAAAAAATCAGAACTGTCGCAACTAAAGTGTACGGCGCGGAAAATGTTGAATTTTCAGCTGCTGCTTCTAAGCAAATTGATTCGTACACCGGAAATGGTTTCGGCAACCTTCCTGTATGCATTGCTAAAACTCATCTTTCCGTTTCTTCAGACGCATCCCTGAAGGGTGCACCTACTGGGTGGACTTTGCCAGTGAGAGAGGTACGAGCTTCAATCGGTGCTGGTTTTGTTTACCCTATATGCGGTGAAATGCGAACAATGCCCGGTTTAGGTAAAACTCCAGCAGCAACTGGTATAGACATTGACGAAAATGGTGAAATTGTCGGGCTTAGTTGATATGGAATCTAATCAAAAAAATCCGACCACTGAACAAAGTAACAAATCTACTCAACTCAAGCTTTTAGATGAGATTACCTATGAGTTAATTCCCCTGAAAAACGTTCATGAGCAAGGAGAATTCTTACCGCAATCATCTACGATTTCTATAACTTGTTCACCCGCCAAAGATATTGAAGCGACACTTGAACTTTGTGAAAACTTTTTAACCAAAGGACATACAACTATTCCTCATTTCGCCGCTCGAATGGTTGAAAGCGAAGAACACGTAACTCGTATTGTTAAACGTATCGAAGCACTGGGAATAGAAACTGTCTTCATTATCGGTGGAGATGCTGATCAGCGTGGACCCTTCACCGATGCACCTGGTTTGCTTCGTTCATTTTTAGATAACAGTCCAAAAATTAAAACTGTTGGAATTGGTTCATACCCTGATGGACACCCTTCAATACCCGAATCTGCACTAGCAGAATCATTAATTAAAAAACAAGAAATGATTTACGAAAGCAAACTAAATGGCTATATGGCCACCCAAATGTGTTTCGAGGCAGAAACTATTTCAAACTGGCTTAGGTATTGCAGAGAGTCCGGAATAACGCTTCCTTGTTATCTTGGTCTCCCTGGGGCTGTAGATATGAAAAAACTGGTTAATATTTCTCTTCGTTTGGGAGTTGGTGTTTCCAGTCGCTATCTGAAGAAGAATCGAAAATCCGTTTTTAAACTTCTTTCTCCACGTGGCTATAACCCAAATAAATTGATTGTTCCAATTTCTGATCATGCGGAAGAACTAAATATTGCAGGAATTCATTGCTTCACCTTTAATGCAGTTGAATCAACCGAAGTTTGGCGCACAAAGTCTATGAGTCGTTTAATTTGATTTTATGACCCGTAGTGGTTCTAACGCTCTAAATGCGCAAAAATTAGGTATGAGGAAAGAATTTCCTAAACTCTTGTCCGAAGGTACTTTAGGTCCTTTGAATTTACGTAACCGTATAGTCATGCCTGCCATGGATCAGAACAATTGCACTGAAGATGGCTTAATCAGTAATAAAACACTCCAACATTATGAAGATCGAGCAAAAGGTGGAGCAGGACTATTAATTCTTGAGACATCAGCAGTTAAGTGGCCTAACGGAGCAACATCTAAACACCAACCTTCTCTCTCAAGTGATGCAGCCATACCAGGACTTGAAAAACTTGCAGAACGCGCTCATGAAAATGGTGCTCGTATGATCGTCCAAGCTTGCCACCACGGCAGAATATCCGGCCTAGATATATCTCGTGATGTGCCTGTCTTGGTCCCCTCTACCCCAATTCCTTCTTTTGACACTTTGGGCATGACTTACAACACAACAACCGAAGAATTGATAAAGATGGCAACTCTAACTGGAGGGAAATTACCCACATTCAAGGAAGCTTCGAAAGAAGAATTGGAAGAAATAATCGAAGCATTTGTTGCAGCAGCTTTAAGAATCCAAAAAGCTAATCTTGATGGTATTGAAATCCATGCTGCTCATGGATATCTAATTTCAACTTTTCTTTCTAAAGCGTGGAATAGACGTGACGATGAATGGGGTGGTTCACAAGAAAAAAGAACAAAACTATTAAGTGAAATAATAAAAAAGATTCGAGAAAAATGTGGTGCCAATTTCGCAATCGTCGTGAGAATAGATGGCTACGAGTATGGAATCGAAAATGGTATTACCGTAGACGAAGCTTCAGATACAGCATTTATCGCTGAAAAAGCTGGCGCAGATGCAATTCACGTTTCTGCAATTTCATCATCTGGAACTGGGGTGGGCTTTACTCAAGGACCCTTACCATGGGAGAAATGCCAATACAGCGAACTAGCCAAAACTGTTAAATCCGCTATAAGTATTCCAGTGATAGCAGTGGGTCGTATCGAGCCTGCAGATGGGGAAAGGTTGATCGCTGAAAATAACTGTGATTTCGTTGCTATGGGTAGACAACTACTCGCTGATCCTGATCTGCCTAAAAACCTAATCAATGGTTCTCCAGAAAAAATTCGTCCCTGCATAAATTGTTTTGTATGCGTCGCACAAAATTTTTGGAATGGTGAACCAGTCTGTGCAGTAAACCCCCGTTTAGGAAACTATGAGGAAGAAATCGAAGTTCCGAAGAAATTAAAAAACGTTGTGATAGTAGGCGCAGGTCCAGCTGGTTTGGAGTGTGCTCGGGTAGCTTCAAACCGAGGACACAGAGTAACCCTTCTCGAACAGATGGGAAGTTTAGGAGGGACTGCTCTATTCTCTTCTCTAACCACTCCTAAAAATGGTGAATTGATCAATTGGTTCGAACGGATTTTAGAAGATAGCGAAGTAGTAATAAGAAAAAATTTCCTAGCTGACAGTAAGTCAATAATGTCTTTTAATCCCGATGTAGTCGTTATTGCTACAGGTTCACAAAGTTCCAAAAGTGACATTAAAGGTTCAGAACTTCCACATGTTCTTTCACGAGACCAATTAAGAGCGTTGCTTCAAGACTCCAAGTCTTCTGAGATTACTAAAGGTAGGAAAAATCTAAGCTTTCTGCTTCTCTGGCTTGGAAGAAAATCTGGATTTTTTAAGAACATTAAAAAAATAAGAAAACTTTCAAAACTTTGGATGCCACTTGGACACAACGTAACCATTGTTGGTGGTGGTCTGGTTGGTATAGAACTATCTCATTTCCTGTCCGAGAGGAGAAGAAACGTTACAGTGCTAGAAACCAGACCAGTTATGGCACCTGAAATGGCTCATCCGCGACGTTGGAGAAGTTTGCATAATGCATCTTTGTCTGGAGTTAAATTACATAACGATATTCAAGTGGTCGAAATAAGAAAAAACTCTGTTGTTTACATTAAAGATGGAAAAGAATTAGAAACATCCGTAGATTCGGTAATTCTTGCTGAAGGAATAGAAGCAGATAAAACACTGAGTGAAAAATTTGCCGATTTAGAAGTTGAAACTCATATTATTGGTGACGCCGACAATATAGCGTACATAGAAGGAGCGATACGCTCGGGTAATAGAGTCGGTAAACTTCTCTAATTGAACTTTTACTGAGGAAGTAAATGAAACAAGAAAATGATATTGATTCAGAAACGGGACAAATTGTGGAAGCATCATGGAATCCTTTTGATCCAGATTTCCTTATAAACCCTTACCCTCAATATGAACTGTTGCGTGATAATGACCCTGTTCATCGAACAGCATTTGGACCTCTTGTTGTCACACGCTTTGATGACGTTTCTGAAGTTTTAAGAAATCCAAACACTTCCGCTGACCGTGACAGTGCAGGGAGGTCTGATTTTGAAAGACCTGAGCATATAAAAAAACTGCAGGAAGCATCTATGGACAGGCCTCCATCAATACTTCAGCTTGATCCGCCTGAACACACACGTCTTCGCAAACTCGTTCAGAGAACTTTCACGCCTCGAAGTATTGAAAAAATGCGCTCTACAACAACCGAGATCGTAGACGACCTACTTGATCAACTAGCTGAGAAAAGAGAAATCGATCTAATAAAAGATTTTTCCTTTGTCGTTCCTTTTGTGGTCATACATTCAATGTTGGGTCTTCCAGATGCCGACATGCTAAATGTTAGAGAATGGTCACAAACTTTAGTGCAAACTCTCGAACCGAATATAAGTCCAGAACAGGTAGACGCAGCTATTTGGGGTGGTACCCAGTTAAGTAATTATTTAACTGAAGCTCTTGCATGGAAGCGAAACCAGCCCGGAGATGATCTTCTTAGTGATTTAATTGCCGTTGAGGAAGGTGGAGAAGGTCTTACTGAACCAGAGCTTCTTTCAATGATTTCACTTCTTTTTGTGGCTGGTCATGAAACGACTGTAAATCTCATTGGGAATGGAACTCATTCTCTTCTTAACAATCCTGATCAATTTCAGTTGGTTCTAAATGACCCTTCTGTTGACTCCATAATTGCTGACGAGCTTTTGCGTTTCGATAGCCCTGTACAAAATTCAGGAAGACTACTCTTAGAAGACATGGAATTATCAGGCGTCCATGTTAAAGCTGGTGAGATGGTTTTAACCGCATTAGGTAGTGCTAACAGGGATCCTAGATTCTGGGGAGACTCAGCAGACCTTCTGGATGTTAAAAGGCAAGATGCCTCTAGACATGTTTCCTTTGGTAGCGGAGTCCATTATTGTCTTGGGGCTGCCCTAGCTAAAATGGAAGGAGAAATTGCTATTACGAGACTGATAAGGCGTTTCCCAGAAATTTCGATAACTTCTGAGCCAACATATAACTCTCGGATAATTCTCCGCGGCAGGGATAAATTCCCTGTCGACTTAGGCGCTCCCGTGCTTCAGGAAAACTGGTTGTAGAAAACGTCAGCTAAGAAGCAGTTACTTCTCTTTTAGTTAGTTCAAACACTGACACTCCAAGAAGAAGAAGTCCTGCTATTAGTCCAATCCATACCCCAATACCTACGGACATATCATCTCTCTGAGCCCCAGTAATTAACCATCCAATGAGTGGAAAAATAACAGACAACGAGACGATTGTTTGCAAGTGCGGATGTGATAACCGTCCTCCAGGTTCTACCAGACCTTTTGGCCTTAAACGCATGAAGCCTACAAGTGTCATTGCTCCACCAAGAGCCAGTAGTAAGAATCCCATCCTTGGTGCCCCAGGTTCATAACCAGTCCAGGATCCTTCTTCTGTCTTGAACCATTCAAATAATGGAGCTATCGCTATTAGTGTTCCTGAAATTAAAACAGCAAATCCGATTTTTTGCCGATCTGATTCATTTAATGGCGTCGAAGATGAGACTCCAAGGAACCCAAACCCTGCCATTACTGCTTGAGGCAAAAAATATGCGACCAAACCAGCTCCAGCTGCCCCCCATCCAGCACCTTTAACTTGTCCTAGAGCTCGAAAAGACCCTGAGTGGACAATTATTAGAAAACTCAAAATCGTTATGAATGAGGCAAATCCAAAAGATAAAAGAATTTGATTACCCCCCATAGCGAGTGGTTTAATCGTAAATTCTTTTTCTGCAGCAAGAGTCAAAGAAGTAAGTAGCATCACAACTCCTAGAACTACAGCAACTATTCCAAAACCGGCTCCACCTTGACTATCAAAAACTCCAAAACTTTCATTTTTCAAATTCACCCAATTACCTGCTAGCACCAACCACAAAAAGAGAAGTGAAAAACCAACACGTACAGCTGAAACAATATTCTTTGCTGTCATCGCTTTGTCGCCTCTTCGTCTATTTCTCCACCTAAGTAACTGGCTTCAAGAAGATCTTTCGAATCTAAAAGTTCAGAAGCCGAACCGGACATTACTAATTCCCCATGATTCATCACGTAACCCCGATCGGCTACCTGCAAAGCGAGGTGTACGTGTTGTTCGACTATTAATACTCCAGCTCCAGTTTCATCCGCGATATTTCGAACTATAGGCAGTAGTTGTTCCACAATTATTGGGGCAAGACCAAGACTCATTTCATCAACTAATAACAACTTTGGTTTTGAAACTAATGCTCTTGCCATTGCGAGCATTTGTTGTTCGCCTCCGGAAAGAAGTCCGGAACGACGATCCATTAACGGCCTCAATGCCGGTAATAATTCAAGTGCTTTCTCCATTCCTGCCTGCTGCAGGTCTTTGTCACCACGTAGACCTAATTGAAGATTTTCTTTCACCGTTAAATTAAAGAAAAGAGATCTATCTTCAGCTACATGCGCTAAACCACGACGAGCATTCGTATGAGGGTTTTTTGTATCTACAGATTCGCCAAGAACAGTTACATTACCGCTTAATAGCGGAATCAATCCTGAAATTGTCAACAACGTTGTTGTTTTACCTGCCCCATTTGGACCAAGCAGTGCAACCACTTCACCTTCGTTCAAATGGATGTTCAGTTCACGTACGACAGGTACACCTGCATAACCAGTGCTCAAATTTTCCACTGAAAGGAGCTGTTCACTAGTTTGATTCATCACTCACCTGCCGTATCTGATATGCCGCGCAATTCTTCAGCCGACCGTGCTTGCGCTTCACCAGCTTCTTCACCTAAGTAAGCTGCTACTACTTCTGGATTTGCTCTAACCTCTTCCGGTGTACCAGTTGCAATGATCTTGCCGAAATCCATCACGTATATATAGTCACATACACTCAGAACAAGTCCCATATCATGATCGATTAGAAAAACAGTTACGTCATGATCCAGGAGCCCTCGTAAATGCCCTCCCAGAGCGTTGCTTTCAGCAGTATCCAATCCTGCTGCAGGTTCATCTAGCAGCACCAAATTCGGTTGAGCTGCTAGAGCCCTCGCTACACCAACAAGTTTTCTCTGACCATGAGGTAGATCAGTAGGCAATTCTTCGTCCAATCCTGTTAGACCAGCCACTTCGAGTGCCCATTCAATTCGTTTTTCTATCTCTTCATCAGCCTGTCTAAGTCTCAGTACATCTAAAACGAGCGTGTACCAAGAAGTCTGATGGGCAGCAACAAGCAAGTTGTCCCTAACAGTTAAATCTTCGAAAAGTTCCAACGATTGAAAAGTACGCACTAACCCCAATTGAGCTCGTTCATGAGGTTTCATTTCGTTTAAATCATGACCATCAAAAATCACTGAACCTGCTGAAGTGGGAACAAAACCTGTTATTGCATCAATAAAAGTTGTCTTACCTGCACCATTTGGACCTATAAGTCCCACGAAAGACCCTTTCGGTATTTTTATATCTACATGATCATTAGCGTTCAAACCACCAAAAGTTACTGTCAAGTCTTTAGTTTCAAGAAGGTCACTCATACATTCTCCTTCTCCGATGAAACAATTTCCTTTGTTTCATCCACTTGTGCAGCTGTACCTCTCATTGTCGCAATCAGTGTCTTTGCGTTATTTGTCAAAGAAAGAGAGATTCCTTCACCGCTGGTTAATATCGCGTTAACTATCAAACCTACTCCTCCCACTGCGTTGATATACGCTTGAGTTATACCTTCAAAATGAAGTGAACCGAACTCTGACAGTAAGCCGCCCCCGACCAGCATTCCGCCAAGAACCGCTCCCCATACTGTCGTTATCCCGCCCAAATAAACGAAAGCTATCATAGCCAGTCCTACAAAGGGACTGAAAAATTCACTAGTAACCATGGGCATTTTATAAGCAACTAGCACTCCAGCCAGTCCAGCTAAGAATGAAGAAACTCCGAATCCAAGCATTTTTGTGCGCGCAACGTTTACACCGGCAGCAGCGGCAGCTCTTTCGTTGGAACGGATGGCTAAAAATCTTCGACCTGTAACACCTCGTCTTAAATTGACTACAAAAAGTCCAGCCAGAGCAACAAGAATTATTGAAAAAACAGTAAATTTCCAGTAATCAGTCTGATTAGACTTTTCGTCTAACGCACCGACATATTGACCAAACCACACTGGCTTTGGAGTCGGATTCATCGTGTGAGCTGCTGTACCCATAACAGGTCTGTTGCGCATTAAAAGATCCTCGAGAGCCACTATCGACGCGAGAGTGACAACAGCAAGTTGCACACCCCTGATTCTGAGCGCGGGAATTCCTATTAACAAACCGATAAGAACTGCAGCAACGACTCCCCCTAAAGCTGCTAAAGGATGAGGCCAATCTGGTCCTGTCACAACAAAAAAGTCCATTGGTCTTACTTTTATCCCATTCGATGAAAGTCGAATCAATACAAAACTCGAAACACCAGCCAAAGTCCATTGCACAAGAGATATCTGACCTAGGAAACCTAAAAGAACTACCAAGCTGAGCATTGCTAAAATTGCTACCAATGTCATTGTTAATGTTGATTCCCATTTCGAAATAAAAATATTTGACATAACAAGAGCAATAGCCACACCGACTACAACACCAACTACTGGATGTTTGGTTGCAGGTGCGCGCGGTTGTCTCCCAAGACCCACAGTTCCTCTGATAGGCAACTTGTGACCTCGGAAATAGAGAACGAGTATCACAACAAGAACTGGAGCGAAAGCACGAACTCCATCAACCGGCAACCAATCTGGCCACCAATCATAGCTAGTTGCACTTACTCCCATACTAGCGATAGCTCCTAATCCTAAACCTCCAGCTATCGCTCCGGGTATTGACGTAAGATTTCCAACTAGAGCGGCTGCTAACGCAGCAACGACATAAAGATTTAACTGATTTGGCATTGTCTTATGAAGAAAAATGACTCCAGCAAGACCAGCAAGAACTGAAGAAATAACCCAGTTAAGACCTGCTAAAAATTGTGGTGAATACCCCAGAAGAGTTGCACCTTTTTCGTTTTCATCTGCAGCTCTTGTAGCTAAACCAAATCTGGTATAACGATAAAGCGCCCAAGCTCCAAATCCGATTATTAAGGCCGAAGCAGCAAGGTATGGTGTGGATCGAGGTAGGTTTTTATCCATTCCAATGAAATTGGTAATCGGTTCAGATGTCGAATTAAACACCCAAAAACCATCATCTGCTCTATTTGCTGCTCCGAAGTTTAGTAATGAGACTGCTTGCAAATAGAGCATGATTCCGACTGAACCTACAACTTTTGCGAGCATAGGAGAGTGTCGAAGAGGTCGGAAAACGAGGAAATGCATAAGCAAACCTATAAAAGCAGACATTAAAAGTGTGATGATCATTGCAAACCATGCAGGGGGATCATTCATGATATGAATTTCGACTGGAAGGTTATTTATATGAAGAGCTTTTAAAAAACCCCATTCCGGTATGGGGTCAAACCAAGGCAAATGAATAGAACCGCCTTCATTCCCAATACCTGTTGGACCCGGCATATCTCGTAGTTCATCCCAAGTAAAAGCGGCGTAAGCGGCAACTGATCCGTGAGCAAAGTTAATTACCCCTGAACCACGGTATGCAATTACCAAGCCAGCTCCTAAAAGGGCGAAAACCGATCCTGCAGCCAAGCCTGCAAAAAGCCCAAATAAAAGCTCCACTTTAGAACCGCCCCTCTTTTAGAAACTTACGATTTAAAACAATAACAAAATTGAACGCATATAAAGCATTGGGGCGGCCCCTAAAGGACCGCCCCAACACAAAATATTAACCTTAGATTAATTAATTATTTAACCTTATGGTCGTGCAAACTCTCCGTTTGCAACTCGGGCTTGTATATCGCCCACATTTATGATCTTGCCATCAAATTCACCAAGATCCCATGCTTCGCCAGTCCACTTAACGAATGTAAGTGTCTTTTTGCAAACTGATGGGTATTCAACAGTGTTATTTGTGCAAGTAGTTGGTCCTTGACCTACAACATGCTGATTCTCCATAGAACCGAAAGCGTTGATTATCGATGGGCGATCATCAACGTCCTCTCCTGAGTCAATCATGTCACTTAGAACCTGGTAAACCAAGGCTCCTGCGCCGTATCCAACTCTCAAGAAGCTTGATACAGGTGCTGTACGTATTGAGCTTGAGTCCAACAATTCTTCTCGTTGGCCAAGTTCCCAAGCAGAATATGCATCGTACAAGTCAGGGCGTTCTGCAATGTAGCTTTGATGTTCGAAGTAACTTCCTGCAGCTGCAGGGTTAGCTAACACCGATTCATCAACACATGAACCTGAAGAAACCACTGCGGTCTCTAGGCCTGCTGCGCTAATAGCATTCAACATTTCATTACAGTCAGAGGCTTGCATGCCGAAGAAGACTGCTCTGTCTTCGACTGGCGAACCTTCGAACCATTCAGCCATTGCCTGAATATTGGCATCATTGTCAGTTGGATCTCCAGACGCATCTGGGAATCCCTTCCAATCAAGTTCATATTCAGTTCCTAGCTGATTCCAGAAACGCTCTTCTGTATCTGAGAAACATTCAAGACCTGGACCAGTACCGGCATAAAGCACGGCAATTTTCTTGTAGCCCATTTCTTCAACTGTGTAGGTTGCAGCACCTGGGAAGGCCACTGGGCAACCACCATATACAGAGTAACCATTACCTTCAACGGTGAAGTCCGCTACGAAGATTGGCACTGTCTGAATAGTTGGGATGCCTGCGCCTAAGAAGGTTGGCCACAGAGCCGGAGTAAAGAACTCAATACCATTCACCATTTACGTGAGGCATTGTTTGTCCTATTTCGTTACCGCAGTTAATTGCAGCTGCAGGATCGAATCCATGAACACAGACTTGGAAGTCAATAGCACGTCCACCGATACCACCGAAAATGTTATTGACTTGATCAACAGCAATTTCGAATCCTTCACGAATCTCTGGGAATGATCCGATTGGATCACCTTCAAGGTTCGCCATCGTAACGACGATTGGATCTAACGAGTCATCAGCAGCACCGGCTGGATTTAGAATGGCATTTTGCCATGCTTCTGCTCCATGTCCGTGAACCGCATCATTAGCATCAGCACTGCTTCCGCCTGATGCTGCTGCGATTGCTCCTGCTGTTGCAGATCCGCCTGGTGCGTAGGTAAATACTACGTTGTTCTTTCCAGCTGCGATATCGCTGCTGTCATTGTGTTGTACAACAGCAATTCGCTGTGAACCACAATCACCAAACTCGTCGCAACTAATTAGACCAATGATTCCAGGCCATTCTGAAACGCCTGCCATGAACTCACGGACACCTGCACGATCAACTACAAGATTGTCACCATCTGTAGATGATGCAGCCTCGATAGCTGAAAGAAGAAGTGTCGTAGCGTCATAAGCGTGCGCCCAGAAAGCAGCGGATGGTGCTTCACCATGCTCTGCTTCATAAGCAGCTAAGAAACCATCACCAGTCTGCTCAGTGGCAGCATTAGCGTTTCCTTCGAAGTCAAGATCTGGACCTGACATGAACACACCCTCAGATTCGGGGATTTCCATGTAATTGTCCACCAACATTCCGTCAGCGGCCATAAGAGTCGTGTTCTCAAGACCAGCAACCTCGCCGATCTGCTGTGAAATAAAGTTACCTTCCGGTGGGAAGATAGGGAAGAACAAAAGATCAGGAGAACCAGCAGCCACCTCAGTGAGAACTGGAACCATGTCAGTGTCGCCCTTATTAACAGCAGTTATTGTCTGCAAATCGCCACCAAGATCGCTAAAGGAATTAGCGAACGCACTAGCTAGACCCTCAGTGTAAGGATCACCATCATGGATGGTTGCAGCACTTGTAGCTCCAAGAACTTCATAAGCGAACTTCGCTGCAGCAGCACCCTGATACAAATCGTTGTGAGCAGTTCTGTAATAACCATCACTCCAATTGTCACCAGCAGTACCAGCCAAATCAGAAGTCAAAGCCGGAGAAGTGTTAGACCCGGAGATCAAAACCATTCCCGCACCCGTGATCAACGGAGCCGCAGCAGTAGCAGCACCAGAACACGAAGTACCCAAAACACCAACGACGCTTTCATCAGCGACGATTGTTTGAGCAGCAGCCTGACCACCATCAGAAGAACAAAGATCATCCAACCAGGTACCAACATTCACACTGAAACCATGAATGTCGCCATAATCAGCAACAGCCATATCAACAGCACGAGACATAGGTACACCCAAGAACGCAACATCACCAGAAATGGCATGCAACGAACGGATCTGAATGTCTTCACCAGCACCAACCTCAACAGTGCCTAAAGATCCATCACCCAATG
>Ga0206683_10000523_pt1 | contig 27745 bp, 23 predicted proteins | sample M280m12015metaG_FD_155483 | JGI IMG/M metagenome (GOLD analysis project Ga0206683, IMG submission 155483) | Ammonia-oxidizing marine archaeal communities from Monterey Bay, California, United States - M2 80m 12015 | ecosystem: Environmental > Aquatic > Marine > Intertidal zone | place: USA...
TGTCATTGTCAATCCACGCCAGAGTAAAACGGGAAGGCGGTTTCGAGCTCAACGTCGACGTTGCCTTTCCTGACAGGCAAGTGTCTGCACTCTTTGGTGCGTCGGGTTCGGGAAAGTCCACCATCCTAAGGTTGCTGGCCGGTCTGGACCATATCCCCGGTATTCGTGTGAGTTTTAACGATATGGTATGGCAGGACAAAAAGACCTTTGTACCACCTAATCAACGTCATATTGGCTACGTATTCCAGCACCTTAATCTGTTTCCGCACCTGAACGTATCCGCGAACCTGGATTACGCTGAAGCTCGTCGCCAAAGCGGCGGCGGATTAAGCAGGCAAGACCTTCTGGATATCCTGAACCTTTCGAGTCTTCTCGAAAAACTACCCCGGCAACTATCGGGCGGAGAACAGCAACGAGTCGCCATTGCGCGCGCCCTGCTATCCAATCCTGACCTGATCGTCATGGATGAACCACTTGGATCTCTGGACCAGGTGGCGAAGGATCGAATTCTTCCTTACCTGCAACGACTACACAGGTCTCTGGAAATACCGATTATTTATGTCAGTCATGTCCTGGACGAGATCCTATACCTTGCAGACACTGTGTTCGAAATAGCCGATGGGAAGATCACAGGAGAGAGCTCTGTTATTGATTTCTCAGTCTCTGGCACCCACATAAATCAGCCGGAAGCTGCAGCGATCGTATCCTGCCGCGTCAGGTCAGAAAATGAACAGTATTCCCTGACAGAACTGCAGTTCGAAGATGCACAGCTCCTCGTTTCTGCAGGCCAGCTGATTAACGGTGAATTAGTTCGAGTAAAAATTCCGGCCCGCGATGTCAGTCTCTCAAGACAGCGAAATGAATCAAGTATCATTAATGTTATTGCGACGACAATAGAGCACATTCATGACCCTGGTACCGGCGCCTCTGCTATTGTTAAATTAAAATGCGGAAACCAATTTCTACTAGCGCTAATTACACGAAAGTCGCTCCAGGAAATGCATTTCGAGATAGGTGAGCCCATCTTCGCGCAAATCAAAGGTGTAGCATTGATGACACAGCATGACTCATAACGAACATCCTTTTTCGAGGCTGAATCCCGACTTCATCATGGATGCGATTGAATCAGTCGGTTACCGGTGCGATGCCAGAAACCTGGAACTCAACAGCTACGAGAACAGGGTCTACCAGATTGGTATTGAAGACAGTGAACCAGTAATCGCCAAATTTTATCGACCAGACCGCTGGTCTCTTGAGCAGATAAAAGAAGAACACGATTTCACGATCGAGCTCAAAGATCACGGTCTGTCAGTGGTTGCGCCGTTAGCCATCAACGACAAGACCTGCTTTCAATATGACGGCTTTAACATAGCGATCTTTCCGCGTCGGGGCGGCAGGGCGCCCGCGGTTGACGACCTTGACTGCCTTGAAGTGCTTGGGCGGTTCATCGGGCGATTGCACGCCGTCGGTGCCAGTGATCGTTTTTCATATCGCCCGACCATCAGTATCGAAGAGTATGGTATTTCCTCTCGTCGCTTTTTACTCGATCAGAATTTCATTCCCGATGAGCTCCGGGAGTCTTACTCTACGATCACTGAGCCCCTGCTTAAGTTAATTCAGGATCGGTTCGACCTTGCTGCGCCAGGATTGATTCGACTTCACGCCGACTGCCATATGGGTAATGTGCTATGGAGAGAAGACCAACCTCATTTTGTAGATTTTGATGACGCAAGAATGGGACCGGCGGTTCAGGACTTGTGGATGCTCCTGTCAGGTGATGAGGGTTCCCAGTCGATACAAATGAACCAGATACTGAAAGGATATCGTGACTTTCGGGATTTCAATACCAGCGAGCTATTGCTGATTGAACCGCTGCGAACCCTGCGAATGATGTATCACGCCGCCTGGCTGGCCAGGCGATGGGACGATCCTGCATTCCCGAGGGCGTTTCCGTTTTTCAACACACAAAGATACTGGTCGGAACACATCCTGGAGCTAAGGGAGCAATGGGCTGCAATCGAGGCGCCCGCTATCTCCCTATATAGTTAAAGAAGGTATAGTTAGTCAGATACTTTCCGGGGTATCCGAATCTGAATTCAGGACCCGCTCACGATTAAGAACCGGGTTTGCATACATCTTCAACCAGTAGGACCTGTACTCCGGCGGACAACTTTTCAGCCGCTGCGTAAGTGTGAGCAGTTCCTTTTTCTCTATTGTCGGTACCCCGTGTGACAGGGATTGATACGCTGGGTCTTCCAGTCTGGACATGGCCCAATAGTTGATAGGAAAAAGTTGCAGGTTAGCTATGATCTGGCGATCAATTTCTGCCGCAACTTCATTAGCACTCTCAAACTCTCCATCCAGCGGCGTGCCAAGTCTCAGTATCACCTTACCCTTCTGGCCATTTAGCCCCCTGACGAGTGACAACAGGTCTTCACCGGCTGGTTTCCCATACTCACCATCTCTCTCAATCTTGCCGAGCTCTGTCGCCTTTAACGTATCACAAGGATCAAATTCGTATGAAATCGAAAGCGGAACAATATTGAGCGACCTGATGACTTCAGAGAGAGGTTTCTTTCGATCCGCGAGGACAAACATCTTGATAATGGCAGGATCAGTCACGTCAAGACCATTCTTGCTCCGGCCTTCACTCTGCGCAATCCAGATGGAATGTCCCGTCTGGATAGAATGCTTGATGTATTCGGACGCCTGAATCAATGCCGCATAAGCTTTCCTGACGCCCACGACTGACCGCTTGATAAAAAACCCCTTGTTCAGTCTCATCAACGATGTAACAAAGTCACGCTGGACCAGGTTATCCCCGATCGCAATCCGAACCGTTTCCAGGTTATTCAGGTAAAGCGCATAGTCGAGCAACATCGAATCACCTGCAATGTCACGGTGATTGCTGATAAAAAGGTAGGCCTTCCCGGGCTCCAGCGAATCAAACCCCTCGTAAACAAACTCTGTCAAACCATCACGGACAAGTTTCTTCGCATAGTTAGCGACGATTTCCTGGAAACCAGCAATATCATCTACTTCCCGGATGGCGCGTTTGAGATACAGTGATATTGCAGCTGATACTATGCCAGGAAAAAACCGGTTCAGACGAGGGGCCAGCCAGCCAGCGAGAAACTCAGTGAGCTCCGGATCAGCGACCAACTTTGCTAGCGCATCAGCGACTTCTTCGTCGTGATAAGGTCTTATATCTTCAAATTCACTCATACAACAATTAAGTAATGATTGAGCCCACAATTATCCAATGTTTCATTTCGAAACGCATGTAGTAATAACCATGGAGCGAACACCCACATAACATTGTGGACTCAAGTGCCTGTCACCCCATAATCAGGCAACAGACTCGTCGCGATCAGAAATATACCCGTAACTATCAATATAACGAACACTAATCTCCGCACCAGGTGATCGGGCACCAGCTGAACATAGCGGCTTGCCACCAGGGTCACAACAATCACCAGCGGGATAGCCATCGCGCTCATCTGCAAAATTGCCAGGTTGAGTTGACCTGAAACGCCAATCATCGTCGCCCGGATCGCAGTTGATACACCGAACACCGCCAGCAGGCTGAACCGGATCGTGTTGATTGATAGCGGTTGCCGATACGCAAAGTACGCAAGTGGGGCCCCACCGGCACTATACAGACCCGCCAATAACCCCCCCAACGTCCCAAATAAGGTAAACATCAAACCACTCGACCGGGCGCGAAAGGGTGCCAGGGCAATCATTAGACTGGTTCCGGCAAGAATAATGACGAAGCCCAGCAAGGTCTTCAGCAGCACGTAATAGTGTTCGCTTAGGTAAGTGAGCAGAATAATCCCCAGCGCCATTGCGGGAATCATGCCCAGGAGAATCCTTCTTACAAACAGCCAGTCAACATATCGATGCCCATGTCTAAGGGCGACGCCCGCATTCGTCAGGCTGATGAAACTTACGACGGCTGCTGCAAAAGCAATGTCCGTGATATCGAACAGAGCGACACCCACGATGATAATCAAACCCATCGCGAAACCAGTCAGCGTCTGAACCAAAACACCCAAGACGACAATGACCAGAAACAAAATTGTGTTAATCTCGGGCACCAAAACCTCAACTCTCACTACAACCGCGCAGTATAGGGGAATTTTTGGACCTTAATCTCGAAAACAAAAACGTTCTGATTACTGGCAGCAATCGGGGCACTGGCAATGACATCGCAAAAGCCTTTCTCGAAGAAGGCGCCAGGGTTTTTGTTCATTCACTATCAGAAGGTGCCAGTGAATCTGCCTGCGAAGCACTGGCGAATGATCTGGCTCTGCCACTCTGGGGGGATATAACAACTGACGCTGGAGCCAATCAGGTTCTTGCCCAGTACCTTGCCCATGAACACCAACTGGATGTACTGATCAATAACTATGGTGAGGCCAGGCGTGGAAAATGGAGCACTACGTCGACCGAAGACTGGATCAAGCTCTACGATATCAACACCCTGTCAATTGTTCGCATGGTGCAACGGTTTTTACCGCACCTGCCAGACAACGGACGGATTATCAATCTGGGGACTATCGGATCTACCAGGCCTAACAACGTTATGCCCCACTACTACGCTGCCAAGGGCGCACTTGCCACACTGACCGTCAGCCTGTCCAAGGAGGTCGGACCCCGGGGCATTACCGTCAATCTGGTATCGCCGGGGCTGATCCGCACACCCGAGGTTGAGTCTTCGTACCTGGAGAGGGCCAAAAAAGAAGGCTGGGGTGACTCGTTCGAGGAAGCGGAGGCGAAGATCACGGAAAACTACTTTCCAAACCCGCTTGGCAGGATTGCGACACGACGGGAAGTATCAAGCGTTGTGCTGTTTCTCTCAAGCAAACTGGCCTCATTTGTAAACGGGCAAAACATTCGCGTCGACGGCGGCGCCGTGGACTACGTCTGATGCTCTGGATCAAAACATTTCACCTACTGTTCGTGATGGCATGGATGGCCGGGGTATTTTATCTGCCTCGAATTCTCGTTCACTATGTTGAAGGTAAGGCGGCAAGTGAAGACACTCGCAGGCTTGTCACCATGGCCGAGAAACTTCTCAAGTTCTCCACCATAATGGCAGCGCTGGCCATCACTCTAGGCATGATTCTCTGGCTATATTACGGTATCACCGGCGGCTGGATGCACGCGAAACTCCTCCTTGTCGGGCTCCTGGTTGCCTACCAACTACAGACTTTTCGATACCTCTCACGAATGAAGCGAGACGAAGTACTCAACACATCTCTTTTTTTTCGCCTTTACAACGAGGGCGCACTAATTCTGGTCGTGCCAATCCTGATTCTCGTTGAACTCAAACCTTTTTAAAAACGGTCGACTGTGCAGGCACTTACAGAATTTATTGACGCCACTCTTAACCTCACTGAATCCGGCCTGTTGTCGTCGCCATTTCACGCTGACTGGAGATCACCAAGTGAACTCCATCAGGACTCGGGCCTGACCTACTGGAAACCCATCAGGCAGCAAGCACCTGTTTCTTTCGAAGGTGTATCCCATGCGCTGGAGCTGGAGATTCACGCGGACATAAAGGCGTATTACGCAAGCTATTGGTCAGGCACGCTGGAAGCGGATAGTTCGGAGGGCCGCGTCAGCCTGATCCAGTTGTGGAATGTTGAAGACTTTGATCGCCTGATTGCCAACCTGATCGGTCATGCCATGGTGAAACAGAAATCTCGCCAGGGGTTCACCGTGTTTTTCGCTAATACAGATCCTGACACAGAGATTTTTCTCTCCATCGACAATTCTTCGGGCGCAATACTTCTGGAAGAGCCCGGTAAACCTCCCCTGCGCCAGGTAGAAACCGATATACACACCTTCCTGCGAAGATTGAAACCGAAAAATCGTCCAGCTGACATATACTAGCGCCATGAACCGAAACCGAAACCAGAACCAGGACCAGTTAACGCTAGCGCCAATTCGACAGATCACCGGCGAAGTAACTTTGCCAGGTTCTAAAAGTCTGTCTAATCGAGCCCTGCTCCTGTCAGCACTCGCCAACGGGAGAACCCATCTCAAAAATCTGTTGCGGTCGGACGATACCGAGCGAATGGTGGAAGCATTGCGGCAGCTCGGGACAGGCATTGAACTGTCAGAGGACTGGAAATCTGGTGACGTGCTCGGGAACTCTGGATTATTCAACACCCCCGATGTAACAGACTTTTTCCTCGGAAACGCGGGAACAGCGATTCGTCCGCTAACCGCTGTTCTTAGCCTGATCCCTGGCGATTTCACCATTGACGGCGATCAGTACATGCGTGAACGGCCCATTGAACACCTGATCGATGCACTTTTGGCCCTCGGCGCCCAGGTGAGTTATCGCGAAAAGGCCGGTTGCCCACCTATCCAGCTCAGGGGCGGGTTGGTCAATGGCGGCAATGTCAGCATCCGCGGCGACATCTCAAGTCAGTACCTGACTGCACTGTTAATGGCTTTGCCGCTTGCGGCTAATGACTCAAACATCATGATTCAGGGTGAACAGGTGTCTAAGCCTTACCTTGATATCACACTCGGTATGTTGAAAAAATTTGGAGTTACAGCGAGCCACGAGAATTACCAGACATTCAACATCCCGGGAAACCAAGCATACCGATCACCAGGTGGTTTCCTGATAGAGGGCGATGCTTCATCGGCCTCGTATTTCTTTGGGGCAGCCGCTATTGGCCAGGGCGCGGTGAGAGTCCATGGGCTGGGCAAGCACTCGGTCCAGGGCGACTATCAGTTCCTCGACATCATTGAGCTAATGGGCGCAAAGGTGGACAGAGCGGATGATTGGACCGATGTCACGGGCGACGAGCTGCATGGCGTTGACGTTGATCTTAACCATATCCCGGATGCCGCGATGACAATTGCCGCCATGGCACTATTCGCGAAAGGGCAGACTGTCATACGCAACATCTACAATTGGCGAGTCAAGGAAACCGACAGAATGCATGCGATGGCAGAAGGCCTGACACGGCTCGGTGCAATCGTGCAGACTACCGAGGATTCCATCGCGATCGACCCACCCAGCGAAATTCAGGCTGCGACCATCGATACCTACGGTGACCACCGGGTTGCGATGTCTTTTTCGCTGGCGGCACTGGGTAACGCACCAGTCACGATTAATGATCCGGACTGCACCAGGAAAACCTTCCCGGACTATTTTGACGTTTTTCAATCCCTCTCCACGAATCGATGACTTCGACTTGAATCTCCATAAACTTCCAAGCGCTCTGCTCGTCACGGCTATCCTGGGATTGACGTGGTCGGATGCCTACGCGTGGGAAACACGGCTTGATGAAGATGGCATCCTGATTCAATCAAGGCTCACATCAGTGGCCAAATACGAGGAATTCCGGGCTGAAGTCGAAATCGATGCAACAGTCGCCCAGGCAATAGCGCTTCTTATCGATATCTCGGCATGTACGCGGTGGTTGTTCCGGTGCAAAGAAGGCCACGTTATTCGAGAAACCAGCGCCACTGAAAGGATCTTTTACCAAGTGACATCGCTCCCTTTCCCCGCAAAATCGCGCGATTCCATTTTTCATGCAGCAATCACGTTTGAAGGCCTGTCATCGGTACGAGTAACGATGAATTCAATTCCCGATGAAATACCCCAGACGAAACACGTCAGGATACGGGAGGCATTTGGAACCTACATTCTTGAGCCAACCCGGGAGAACAAGCTTCGGGTGACCTGGCAGCTGTACGTCGACCCGGCTGGCGCGCTCCCTGCCTGGGTGGTCAACTCAATGCTGACCGATCTACCGTTCAAATCACTGCGGGCATTCAGGGAACTGGTCCAACAATCACCCTACCGCGACGCAAGATTGGTCTATGGTCCAGACGGGACACCAACGGGGATCACCTTTACCGGCTCGCAAAACTAAGCCCGGGAGATTCAAGGTTTAACAGAAAGGACTTTGCCGCTAGCCCTCCACCAAAGCCCGTCAGGCTACCATCTGCACCGATAACTCTATGGCAGGGAATGACAATGGGCAGTGGATTACGACCATTGGCAGCACCGACCGCCCTGACCGCCTTCGGACGTCCAATGCTCTCTGCAATATTGCGATAGGTGGTTGTCTGCCCATAAGGAATTTCCTGCAGCGCTACAAGAACGCTGAGCTGAAACGGTGTCCCGCAGGGCTTCATCTTTAAATCGAATCGCTGTCTTTCGCCCTCGAAATATTCGTTAAGCTGGTCTTCGGCCTGTTTGAAAACAGAATCATCCTGAATCCAATCGTCCCCTGGGCAAATAATCCCCTTCCCTTCCGGAAACCCAATCATCTCAAGGATGCTGGTTTGTCCCCCGAGCAAAAGCCTCCCGACGGGCGATGGTATATATTTGTAGTACACAATCGATTCCTCTCAACGCTTCATTTTACGCTTCATTTCACTGCTATTCAGTCTGCCGAAGCCCGCCACAAATACATACCTGCGTATCCACGCCAGGGCCGCCAGGCTTCCGCTCTGTTAATAAGTTCCTTTTCCGAGCTAACACCCAGGATTTTCTCTGCTACTTTTCTAATCACCAGGTCACCATGCAGAAAGGAATCCGGGTTCGATAACGCACGCAAGCAAATATATTGAGCTGTCCAGGGCCCGATACCCGGAATGGCAATCACCTGCTCGTAAAATGCCCGTTCATCCATATCAAACCCAAGCTCACCATCCGCTACTGCAACAGCGAGCAGTTTTATGGCTCTCGCACGTTTTGAAGGCATTGGCAGCGACGCAGGATCCAGGTCAGCCAGAATTTCCGGGGTTGGAAACACCCGCCCAACCTCTGTCTCGGTGCCATACTGGTCAGCGACCCTCCCCATGACCGTAGTCGCTCCCTTAACTGAAACCTGTTGCCCGACAATCGCCCGTACTGCGATCTCAAATTCATCGAAGGCACCCGGTAGCCGCAGCCCAGGACGCTGCTTCACAAGCCTGCGCATAATCCTGTCCTCGCAGAGCACAGAGTTTATCTCTTCTGGCACAGCGTCAACGTCAAACATTGATCGGACTTTACCCATGATCCGCATCAGCGAACCCGTGCTCCCCCCCTGAACAGCACACACCAGTTGGTTGCCAGATTGCGACACTGACAAATGGCCGCTCTTGCCATCAAGCACAAAGGATCGTTCGTAACTTTCACACGCATTATCCTCACCCGCATTGTCCACACGTACATTTTCCACACCGGGAATCGCCCTGATCCGATAGAACTCGAGCAGGCTCTGAAAGTCATAGGGTTCCCGATACGAAATCTTCAGCTCGACACTTCCATCGGATGCTGATCTGGTTTTTCGGAGCGAGCCGGGCGATCGACTGTACGTTTTTGCGAAATGGTCGTTGAACCGCCCGACACTGCCATATCCGGATGAAAGAGCAATTTCAGTCATCGTAAGACCGGTTTCATCAATCAGCTTTTTAGCGAACTGAAGACGACGTGTCCGGGCAACCGTTTTCGGTGAGGCACCAAGATGGTTAGCGAACAACCCGGCCAGGTGCCTGGTCGTTACGCCCAAACGATCACACAACACGGCGACGCTCCCCTGATCCAGCGCACCATCGTTTATCAGCTTTAGCGCACGAGTCACCGTCGTGGACGATCCGCGCCACGTAGGCATTCCGGGAGCCGATTCAGGGCGGCATCGAAGACATGGCCTGTATCCCGCTTCACTTGCGGCCGCCGCACTTTCAAAAAAGGTGACGTTTTCTTCGCGAGGCATTGTTACCGGGCAAACAGGACGACAATAAATTCCCGTCGTCCTGACACCGATGAAGAATCTGCCGTCGAACCGAGGGTCTCTAGCCTTTCTGGCCTGCTCAAGTTTTCCACCTGCTGGTAGCATTCAAGAAGCCCAACCAAATAATTGATCCCATCTTAGGCGCTCATCGAGGGTCCTACTAGCCAAAATAGGGCCTCGTTATCGGCGCGTTTAGACATCAGCTTCGGTACAATAAGGCAATGAAATCTCTGGGTAAGCTTGAATCAGTATCGCCGGACCTGCTGGACATGCCGGGCACGTCTCATTTCTGCATCGAGCATTTCGCGGACTATCAATCGCAGCCGACATCGATCCAGCTACAGGTAATCCTGCTGCATGAGGGAGGTGAGATTTACACCATAATATCCGACCATGAATTTCCACCTGGGACCGATCCAGATAATCTTGGGGACCTGATGGAGGCTGCAAACAAAGTGGGTAGCGAGCCAATTTGTCTTACCCGACCATTTGAACTTGAAACCGTCAGCATCCAGAAACCCTGGGGACAGGAGGTCTGGTATTCCGGCATCGAACAACGAGGTGTATCCACGGTAAAAAGTGTCCCCCTCCCCTGGTTACTATCTGTATTCGGGGATTATCTTGGGTGTGCAGGCTCCCCCATGCTGCTAAAAATTCTTGCCCCTTTTCCTGAACCAAACCTGGGCGACCTGTATTTTGAAATGCACGAAAAGAAGATCGAAGTTTACGTGGTCACACAGATCGACCCAGAGGCATGGCCAACCGGTTCAGGAAAGATTCGCTACGGCTTCGATCAGGACGTGATCAAAGAGTTCGAATCAGTTGCTAGCTTTCGCGATAGCTACCAATTGGCCGTCACCGAATATCGACTGATCAGGATCGAAGTAGATGCACAGCTTAGGTCGCTAAAAAAACAACAGGGGCTTGTCGCTGGCGATCTTCTTGCGCCCGCTGAGTACAACAAACTTATTGCGCAGATTGATCCTGAACTTAACGCCAGGGAAGAGCAGTTGAGGAAAATCATGTATCGACACACCGGAATGCTGGATTTAAGCATTGGTGATGTCGTGACTGTCGCGCCGATGGTACCCCACTCGCTGCAACACGGCGTAAGAGTCATCGAGTTCCAAACCCCCCATTATGAAAGATACATCCTGTCGTTCGGACAAGAGGTCTTGACCCAGGATCACTGGGACACAGACAGCGCACTGGCAGGTGCGAGAACTGATATCTCAACACCTGCGCCTACCGCACAGATCTCGCCAGGCCTGGACCTTATAGCCGATTTCGATGCTTTCAAAGTAACCAGGCTCATGCTAGAGCCAGGCAATTCAGCAAACACCCAACAGACCAACTACACAATGATTATTGGCGTGGCTGGCGAAATGGCTCTGGACGATCTGACAACAGTAGGACCTGAACAGGCTTTTTTCCAGGCTCCAAAGGAAGTGCTTCGATTTACTAATCGGGGTAATGCCCCGGCGACTGTTCTCATCGCCGAGGAAAATACCCCTCCCCGCTAGGAAGGAAGGAGGTCCCTCACTGCGTCACGTTCTTCTGCGAGCTCAGTCTCGGTATCGTTCATTTTTCCTTGGCTGAAATCGTTTATGTCAAGTCCCTGAACAATGGCCCAGTCACCATCGGCACAGGCACACGGGAATGAATAAATCAATCCTTCTGCAATACCGTAACTGCCATCAGAATAGACTGCCATACTGACGACTTCACCATCAGTACCCAGCGCCCAATCGCGCATATGCTCAATAGCAGCATTAGCCGCTGACGCTGCACTTGATAACCCTCTTGCCTTGATGATCGCCGCACCCCTTTGTTGAACCGTAGGGATAAATGTTTCTTCTACCCAGGCCTGGTCAACCAGAGACTCTGCAGCTGTTCCGCCTACTGACGCATGGCTGATATCTGGATATTGGGTAGCCGAGTGATTACCCCAGATGGCCAGCCCTTTCACGTCTGCTACGTGATTGCCTGTTTTTTGAGCAAGTTGAGTCACTGCACGATTGTGATCCAGCCGGGTCATCGCTGTAAAATGCCTGGGATCAAGGTCCGGCGCATTACGCTGTGCAATCAGGCTGTTGGTATTTGCCGGATTGCCCACAACAAGCACCCTCACCTCTCTGCTGGCGTGATCATTCAATGATTTACCCTGAACAGAGAAAATAGCAGCGTTCGCTTCAAGTAAATCCTTTCGCTCCATACCTGGACCGCGGGGTCTCGAACCTACAAGAAGGGCATAATCAACATCTTTGAAGGCGACATTCGGATCGTCCGTCGCAACAATCCCCTGGACCAGGTCAAAAGCACAGTCATCCAGCTCCATGACCACACCGGAAAGCGCCTCCATGGCCGGTGGAATCTCCAGTAATTGCAGAATGACTGGCTGGTCTGCCCCCAACAATTGCCCTGATGCAATTCGAAAAAGAAGGGAATAGCTAATCTGCCCCGCTGCGCCCGTTACCGCTACCCTGACTGGTTCTTTCATACTGATCCTCATTTTACAAATTAACGTATTCAATCAAGCTTCAGGCATTACTTGTGCTTGAAGCGGGCGCAGATTATAACAAGCTTACTAATCACTGCATTATGAATTATGGGTTATGTTTTTAACTTCCCTAACGCTCGAAGATAAAAGCCTTCCAGACGATTTCCCGTTTACGGTACCCTGCATACAGGCCCTGAGAACGCTGGCTTTTGACTCCCCGGTAACAATTTTTGTCGGCGAGAATGGATCGGGTAAATCGACGCTGCTGGAGGCGATTGCCTGCGGAATGAAGTGCCCTGCCATCGGTTTGTCTGATCTTTCGAGAGATCCAATGCTCGAGGATGCCAGACGGCTGGCGAAGAAATTACGTCTGTCCCGATCTAGCTATCCAAAGGTAAAACTGTTTTTCCGGGCCGAGGATGCCATTGGCTTCACCCGTCGGATGACAGAGAACATCCAGGGCCTGGATGAACTAAAAAACGAGTTTAGCGAAAGCCTGTCTGGCTATGGAAGAGCTCTGGCAGTGGGTGCAATGGAAAACCAAAAGGCTGGCATCATATCGCGATATGGGGAAAACCCGGATGCACTCTCGCACGGAGAGTGGTTTGTGAACATCCTCCGGGAGCGGATACACAGCAAGGGGCTTTATCTACTGGATGAACCTGAGACACCACTTTCACCTATTCACCAGCTGTCTCTATTGTCGATCATTAAGGAGGCTGTCAGTCTTGGTGCCCAGTTCCTGATAGCAACGCACTCTCCCATTATAATGGCGTGCGAAGGCGCAACAATTTATAACCTGGACAACACAACCATCACAAAAACTGCCTGGGAAGATGTAGAGCACGTTAGTCTTATGCGGGCATTCCTCGCGGACCCTTCGAGTTTTCTCCGACATCTTTAACAACCTGCAAGAAAGTCCGTAAGGTTCGATATTAGCCACTTGGGACGCCAATTCTCCTGCCCCTGTTGAATGGCGGACTATATTCACGAAGAAATCAATCTCCATTAAAGTTCCAGTTTATAAATATTGTTTTATTTCAATGAGTTAGAATAAAAAGAAATGGCGTGGTACGTGCCTATACCCTTGACTTTCACCAACCGGATGCTATTGTTTTCGACCCGCTGGATAGCCGAGCTCGTATCCGGTGAACCCGTTGGGCATCTGCACTTTAAACAAACCAGAAATTGGGATTGGGTCAGTCCGTTTCTGGGTCGACTGACGCGTCGAATCGACAGGTTCAAAAACATAAAGCAGGACAGTTAAAGCAAATGAATAGCAAAAGAATCGATGGCAAGATCGGGTTTCCCGAAAAGATCGGGTTATATGATCCCGCCAATGAAAAAGATTCCTGCGGTGTAGGGTTCGTCGCCAATATCAAGGGTGTACCCAGTCACGAGATAATGACTGATGCCTACCATATCAACTCAAGAATGGATCATCGTGGCGGTTGTGGGTTTGAAGAAAATACAGGAGACGGCGCAGGTATTCTGACCGCCATTTCACACAAATTTTTCCAGAAGACGCTCGCAGACCTGGGGATCACCCTCCCCGAACCCCAGGCTTACTCAATAGGAAATGTGTTTCTGCCTAACAATCCCGAGGAACGGGCACACTGTAAACGGGTGATGGAACGCGTCATCCAGGAAGAAGGCCAGCAATGCCTGGGCTTTCGTGAGGTCCCCATAAGCCCTGAAGAAGCTAACATTGGCCCGGCTGCAAGAGACGCAATGCCATTTATCGAACAAGTCGTCATCGGGGGCTCGAAGACCACCGGCCATGCTTTCGACCGCGCACTCTACCTGATTCGTCGCCGATTCACCGTAGAAACAAAGCAGAACTCAAACCTGAAAGAGGCGCACCAGGTTTATGTCTGTAGCCTGAATTCGCGAATCATCGTCTATAAGGGCATGCTCACACCAGGCCAGTTGTTCCCTTTCTATCCGGATCTCGAAGACCCTGACTACGAGAGCCATCTGGCAATGGTTCACAGCAGATTCTCCACCAATACTTTTCCAAGCTGGGATAGAGCGCAGCCAAACCGCTTCATGAGCCACAACGGCGAAATCAATACCCTCCGTGGCAACAAAAATAATATGACCGCCCGCGAGGGCGTCGTCAGGTCGGAACAATTCGGCGACCGAATTAAAGACCTTTTCCCGATTGTACAACCGGATTATTCCGATTCTGGCACCTTCGATAATGTGCTTGAATTTCTGCTGATGTCTGGCAGAAGCCTGCAGGAAGCCGTGATGATGATGATCCCGGAGGCCTGGCAGGCAGACGTCAATATGCCGCAGGAAAAGCGTGATTTTTACGAGTATCACTCAGCCTTAATGGAACCCTGGGACGGCCCAGCATCTATAGTTTTCACAGACGGGCAATACATCGGCGCTGTGCTCGACCGAAATGGTCTTCGTCCTTCACGTTATTACGTGACCCATGACGACAAGGTCGTGATGGCGAGCGAAGTGGGTGTCTTACCGATTGATCCTGCCAACGTTAAAGAAAAGGGACGCCTGCAACCGGGTAAAATGTTCCTGGTCGATTTCTTTGCTGGCAGGCTCATCCCAGACGAAGAGCTGAAGATGGATTTCGCCACCCAAAGGCCTTATGGCCAATGGATCGAAAACCAGAAAATCGAACTGAGTGATCTGCCCAGTACTGGCAATGAACTGAACTATGAGCCATCAAGCCTCGTGCAGCGCATGCAGTCATTTGGATACACCTTAGAAACGATGGAGTTTATGTTATTGCCTCTCGTGACTGAGGTTCGAGACCCTCTTGGATCCATGGGTAATGACTCAGCACTGGCCTGCCTGTCAGACAAGTCACGCATGATCTACGACTATTTCAAACAGCTGTTCGCCCAGATTACCAATCCAGCAATTGATTCCATCCGTGAAGAAGTCGTGATGTCCTTGTCCTGCTTTATCGGCCCTGAGCGCAACCTGCTAGAAACAACCGAAGAACACGTGCACAGACTCAGACTGCCGCATCCGATCCTGTCCAATGATGAGCTCGCCAGCATCAAGAATATAAATAAGCGGGACTGGAAAACGCGGACCATCGACATCACCTTCGAGAAGTCGGCTGGCAAGACCGGCATGCTGGAGGCGATTGACCGTATCTGTCATGAGGCGACTACTGCAATCAAAGATGGGTTTCCCATTATCGTGCTGTCGGACAGGAATATCAGCGCAAGTCGTATGGCGCTCAGTTCATTGATTGCCTGCGGTGCCGTACACCATCATCTGGTGGAAACTTACCAGCGAACCCGTATCGGGATTGTGATTGAATCCGGCGAGGCTCGGGAAGTCCACCACCATTGCCTGCTGATTGGATACGGCGCTGACGCAATTAACCCCTACGTGGCTTTTGAATCACTCTGGCAGGCGCAGCAGGACGGTTTACTGGACGCCACCGAGTACACTGATATCCACAAGATAGTCGCCTCCTATAAGAAAGGCGTTGCCAAAGGCATCCTCAAGGTAATGGCCAAGATGGGTATCTCCACGCTCCAGTCCTACAAAGGTGCACAGATATTCGAGGCAGTAGGCCTCGCAAAAGAGATTATTGATCGCTGCTTTTCAGGAACCACCAGTCGTGTGCAGGGCGTCGGTTTTGATGTGCTGTTTGACGAGATGAAGGTTCGACATGAGATCGGTTTCCCTCCAAGAAACGAGAACCTGATCCCCGTACTACCTAATCCCGGAGATTTTCACTGGCGTCGTGGCGGTGATACACACATGTGGGATCCTGACACGATTTCCAACCTTCAGGTGGCAGCGAGAACGAACAACGAAGACGCATACTGGCAGTTCGCCAACCATGCGAACGGCGAAAGCACACGCAGAGCGACGTTCCGCGGTCTGCTCGACTTTAATTACGCAGAATCCAAAATCGAGCTCGATGAAGTCGAAGCTGCCAGCGAAATCGTCAAACGGTTTTGTACCGGCGCAATGAGTTTCGGTTCCATCTCTGCAGAAAGTCATGAAGCACTCGCCATTGCCATGAACAGGTTAGGTGGTAAGTCAAACACAGGGGAAGGTGGGGAAGACCCGATCCGTTTTGAAACCATGGAAAATGGTGACTCAAAGCGATCAGCCATTAAACAGGTAGCCTCGGGCAGGTTTGGGGTAACCATCTGGTATCTGGCCAACGCTGATGAACTGCAGATCAAGATCGTCCAGGGTGCAAAACCGGGAGAAGGTGGCGAGCTACCCGGTGCAAAAGTGGACAAAAACATCGCAAGAATCCGTCATTCTACGCCGGGTGTTGGCTTGATCAGCCCTCCCCCGCATCATGATGTCTACTCAATCGAAGACATCGCACAGTTGATTCATGATTTAAAAAATGCCAACCCCGACGCACGTATTAGCGTGAAACTGGGTTCCGAAATTGGTGTCGGCACGATCGCTGCCGGCGTCACGAAAGCAAAAGCTGACCACCTGGTGATCGCTGGCCATGACGGTGGTACCGGTGCTTCCCCACTGACCTCAATTAAACATGCGGGTCTACCCTGGGAACTTGGCCTCGCCGAAACCCACCAGACACTCGTCATGAACAATCTTCGCTCACGCGTCGTACTGCAAACTGATGGCCAGATCAAGACAGGTCGCGATGCGGCTATGGCACTGCTACTTGGAGCAGAAGAGATCGGCTTCGCCACGGCGCCTCTGGTCACTCTTGGCTGCATCATGATGCGCAAGTGTCACCTGAATACCTGCCCTGTCGGAATCGCAACACAGGATCCCGACCTCAGGGCCAAATTCACCGGCAGCCCTGATCATGTCGTGAATTACCTCTTTATGGTGGCCGAAGAGTTACGCCAGATCATGGCCAAACTCGGCATTCGCACTGTTAATGAGATGGTTGGTCGCGTTGACCTCCTCTCCAAAGATAACGCTATTGAGCACTGGAAAGCGCGTGGACTGGATTTCACCAGCCTTCTTACCCCGGCGAAGATCGTGTACGAAGGTACCGAAGTCTATCGAACGAAGGACCAGGACCATGGTCTGGAAAAGGCCCTCGACAATACGCTGATCAAGCTGGCAAAACCTGCACTTGAAAGCGGCGAAAGAGTTGATATTGAGCGTGAAGTGATCAACATCAACCGTGTTGTAGGTACCATGCTTTCCCATGAAGTGGCGAAGGCAACTCAGGGCGAAGGATTCCCTGAAGACACCATTAATATCAAATTAAATGGCTCCGCAGGGCAAAGCCTGGGTGCCTGGCTGGCAAAGGGCATCACCATTGAGATCGAGGGCGATGCAAACGACTATGTCGGCAAGGGGCTCTCCGGTGGAAAGATCATCGTTTATCCTCCCACCAACAGCAGCTTCGCCGCAGAACACAACGTGCTGATCGGTAATGTTGTGCTTTACGGCGCGACCTCGGGTGAAGCTTACTTCAGGGGAATAGCCGCTGAAAGATTCTGTGTACGCAATAGTGGTGCACATGCTGTTATTGAAGGGATCGGGGATCATGGTTGCGAATACATGACCGGCGGCCGAGTGGTCGTTCTTGGCTCGACCGGACGAAACTTTGGTGCCGGCATGAGCGGAGGTGTTGCCTACGTATGGGATACCGACGGTGACTTCAGTGGCAAATGCAACACCGGAACTTTCGAACTGGAAACGGTCCAGAGCGAAGCCGACATCAGTGAATTGAAGAACATGATCCAGAAGCATGAACAATACACAGGCTCAGTCGTTGCCAGACAGATTCTGGACGACTGGTCTTCTGAGTTGCACAAGTTCGTCAAAGTAATGCCTACGGATTACAAGCGAGTTCTAGAGGAGCTTGCAGCCGAAGACGCACTAACAGCCGCGGTAGGCTCCTAAGTAGTAAGTAGCTTCTTAAGTAATAAGTAGGTTTAAGTAATAAATAGAGTGTAGTTATGGGTAAGCCAACAGGGTTTAAGGAATTCGACAGGGAAGTAGCACCCTATCGCAACGCAGCTGAGCGATTGGTTGATTTCAAGGAAATCTATACCGACCACAACGATGAGCACCTGCAGACTCAGGGCTCACGGTGCATGGATTGCGGCGTACCCTTCTGCCAGTCTGGTCATGGCTGTCCAATTCACAATCTGATTCCCGAATGGAATGACCTCGTGTACAAAGGCCGCTGGCGCGAAGCACTGGACCGGCTACACAAGACCAACAACTTCCCCGAGTTTACCGGCAGGGTTTGTCCTGCCCCCTGTGAGGGAGCCTGCGTTCTGGGTATCACCAATCCACCGGTAACCATCAAGAACGTGGAATCGGCTATTATCGACAGGGGCTTCACCGAAGGCTGGGTTGTCGCAAACCCGCCCTCTACGAGAACCGGGAAAAAAGTCGCCGTCATAGGCTCGGGCCCTTGTGGACTGTCAGCGGCAGCACAATTGAACACGGCAGGCCACCAGGTAACCGTTTACGAACGCGCCGACCGGCTGGGCGGCCTGTTGATGTACGGTATCCCGAACATGAAACTTGAAAAGTCAGATATCGAACGACGAGTTCAGCTGATGCGCGACGAGGGTATTGAATTCATCGTCAGTGCAGACGTCGGTAACAATGTCGACATTAAAGAACTCGTTGACGGCAATGATGCTGTGCTTCTCGCAACTGGTGCAACTCTCGCCAGGGACCTTCCAATACCAGGACGTGAAGCGGAAGGTGTTCACCTCGCCATGGATTTCCTGACTGCAAACACCAAGAGCCTGCTGGATTCGAACTTTGAAGACGGCAACTACATTTCCGCCAAAGACAAAAACGTTATTGTGATCGGCGGCGGTGATACTGGAACAGATTGTATTGGTACTTCACTGCGACACGGCTGCAAATCACTCATTAACTTCGAGTTGCTGCCACGCCCTCCGGAAGAGCGTGCAGCCAACAACCCATGGCCACTGTGGCCAAAAATCTATCGAGTGGATTACGGGCACGCAGAAGCTGCACAGAAGTTCGGTGACGACCCTCGTGTCTATTCGATTATGAGTAAGGAGTTCCTGCAGGATGAAAATGGCAACCTCAGCGGTATCGTCACCGTCAATGTTGACGATCAACTAAAAGAGATCCCAGGCTCTGAGAAAACCTGGGAAGCGGATCTCATCATGTTATCAATGGGATTCCTCCAGCCAGAACACTACATCAACGAAGCCCTTGGGATGGAGATAGACGAGCGCGGCAACTTCCAGGCGACCAAAGACGATTTCAAAACATCTGTACCAAAAGTCTACGCCGCAGCGGACTGCCGAAGAGGACAGGATCTTGTCGTCAGAGCCATTAATGAAGGCCGTGAAGCAGCAAGGGAGATCGACAGAGAGCTGATGGGTTCTACCCAGCTACCCTGACACCGTTACTCACAGAGTCGTAACCCAGCCTCGAGTGTCTCCCTGAGTACACTCACCGGCACATCCTGGACGATCTCGGTCTTTCCAATACCACCTTCGATCAATACGAACCTCAAACCTTCATCCGTTGCCTTTTTATCCTTCGCCATAAAGGCCAACATGGCATCCGTGGACACCTCTGAGGGCCCTGCAATCGGCAACCCTGCTCTTTCCACCAACGTTTTTATTCTTTGACTATCGTCAAGAGAACACCGGCCAAGCCTGGCTGAAAGATCAGCGGCCATCACCATTCCAGCGCCTACCGCCTCACCATGCAACCACTGCCCGTAACCCATTCCGGTTTCTATGGCGTGGGCAAAGGTATGGCCAAAGTTTAACAGTGCCCGTCTGCCCGATTCTCTTTCATCTTGTGCAATGACCGCTGCCTTAATCTTGCAGCTGCCCTTAATGGCCCTGATCAGTGCCGACTCATCTTTTTGTCGCAATTGATCGATGTCTTTCTCCACCACCTCAAAGTAATCGGAATCCGCGAGCACGCCATGCTTGATAACCTCTGCCAGCCCCGCAGATAGCTCCCGTTCGGGTAACGTCTGCAACGTATCGGTATCGACATAAACTCCTTTTGGCTGGTAGAAGGCCCCAATCATGTTCTTACCAAGCTCATGATTAACGGCGGTTTTCCCTCCGACCGAAGAATCCACCTGCGATAACAAAGTAGTTGGTACCTGTACAAAAGAAACACCACGCTGGTATGAGGCTGCAGCGTAACCGGCAGTATCACCCACCACACCTCCACCCAATGCGACGATCGTCGTGGACCGGTTGTGACCCTTGGCAAGCAGATCACCAATGATTGATTCCAGCGTCTGCAATGTTTTGAATTGCTCGCCATCCGGCATCAGGTGCACATCTGTGTCAATCCCCTCGAACTGGTGCAGGAGACTATCCAGATAGTGGTCCGCAACCACCTGGTTAGACACGACAAATACCCGCCTACCCTGGATCTTTTCCCGAAGCACATTACCGGCTCGCAGCAGCCCCGACCCAATACAGATGTCGTAGGAATGCTCTCCAAGATCAACGCGAATCTTTTCCATTAGTCTTGTATTAATCCTTCTTTTTTCAGGTTTTCCAATATCTGCGATACAGCTTTCCTGTTGCTGTTGTCACCAATGAACACGCGAACATCTGACACTTCCCTATACAAAGGATCGCGGTCTTTCTTGATTTTTTCCAGGATCGCTCTTGGGTTGCCGTTCTGGAGTAGCGGACGTTTCTTATCATTGGCAGTACGTTTCACCAGCAGGTCAACTGCTGTGTCAAGGTGAACAACAATACCCCGCTCTTTAAGGTAACTACGATTTTCATCTTTCAGGACGGCACCCCCGCCAGTTGCGACCAAAACTCTATCTTCCTGAGTTAATTCATCAAGCACGTGAGACTCACGTATCCGAAAACCTGATTCTCCCTCTACATCAAAAATCCAGGCAATATTAGCACCCGCACGATGTTCAATTTCCTGGTCACAATCAACGAATCGCAACCCCAACTCATTAGCGAGCATTTTACCAATGGTGGTCTTCCCAACACCCATTGGACCGACTAGAAAGAGTCGCCGGGGTCTGGAAACGTGAATACGCATAAAATTAAACGAGAGGTGAGGAGTTCATCCCCACAAGTTATCTGGACGTAAGTGAATCACGAATCAACCGAGGCGTGATGAAAATAAGGAGTTCCTGTTTGTCATCCTGCTTAGTTTTGCTTCTGAAGAGACTTCCTAACCAAGGCAGGTCACCCAGGATTGGCGTCTTCTCCACCCCCTCTGACACAACTGTCTGGAAAACACCGCCAAGCACAATGGTCTCACCATTGTTAACCAGTACCTGGGTCTTAATCCTATTGGTCTTAATACTCGGTATACCAGAAAACACGGCCCCAATTGAATCCTGGCTCACCTCCAAATCCATGATAATCCGGTCATCAGGTGTGATCCTCGGCGTCACCGTGAGGCCCAGTACCGCATCAATAAACTGAGTGGCGGTCGCGCCACTGGAGGACGCTTCCTGGTAAGGAATCTGGTCACCCGATTCAATCGTCGCCTCCTGCTTGTCGGAGGTGATGACCTTCGGACGGGCAATTACTTCACCTCGACCTTCGGTTTCCAGTGCACTAAGCTCCATATCAAGAAGATAGTCTTCACCAATAATGCCAAACGCAAAACTCGACCCAGCACCAGGTGCAGGCAGGTCTACAATCAGGTTATCTTCCGGTGAGTAGGTGAGCCCTCCTCCCGCGGTGAGGGAATCACGAATCTCACCAATTGTGGTCAACGAGCCTCCAAACTGGGTATTAATATTACCATCATCGTAACTACCGTAACCTAATGCACCCCAACGGACACCAAGAGACTCGCCAAAGCTCGAAGATGCAGTAACAATACGCGCCTCGATAAGAACCTGGCGTACTGGTACATCAAGTCTATCCAGCACTTCACGGAACTTATTAATCCGATCAATAGTTTCAGTAATGATGATTGCATTGGTCCTCTCATCAACAATGACCGAACCACGTGCTGAAACAACACCTTCCCCGCCACTTTCTCCGGCGCTCTGGAACAGGCCAAAGATTTCCGCTGCACTGGCGTACTTCACTTCAATAAATTCTGTTCTTAACGGTGCCAGTTCAGATATCTGTTGCCTGGACTCCAGCTCCAACTGTTCACGGGCCGCCAACTCGGCTGCCGGCGCGATCATCAGGACATTACCTACTAGTCTCTTGTCCAGGCCTTTGGTCTTCATAATGATTTCAAGCGCCTGGTCCCATGGAACGTTCTTCAATCGAAGCGTAATCCGACCGGACACTGTATCGCTTGCCACGAGATTCAAATCTGTAAAATCTGCGATCAACTGAAGAACTGAACGAATCTCAATGTCCTGAAAATTCAAGGACAGTTTTTCTCCCTTGAAACGGAATGCCTGGTTAGAAAATTCAAAGTCTGCAGCGGACATCGGCTTAACTTCAAGGGTGAAAACGTTGTCGGCTTGATAAGCCAAGTAGTCAAAATCTCCTGACGGCTCAATGACCATCACGGTATTGCCATTTTCCGGCATCGAATCAACCGTTATCACCGGGGTGGCAAAGTCAGTCACGTCCAACCGACGCTGAAGTCTCTCCGGGATAATCGTGTTGGCAAACTCGACTTTGATGTTTCCACCTTCACTGGTCACATCAACGCCAATACCAACCTCAGACAAACGCACGATAACGCGTCCTTCGCCTGACTCCCCTCGCCTGAAATCAATTTCCTGAACGACCGGAAATTCGTCTCCGTAAAAATCTTCCTGGGGAGCTAAAACCTGCGGCTGATCGCTGCTGACAAGCGCTGAATCGTCTTCACCAACCAGAACATACAGTGAATTACCGATTACCCGAGCACTATAAGCAACCAGTTCACTCATGGAGACGATTACACGGGTTCGGTCTCCTGACTCCACCACCATAACACTTCTGGCATTACCTGAACCTAATGCGTGATGCTTGGCAGCAAGCGCGCTCGCGACTCCGCTCAAGTCCAACGCAATTCGTGCTGGTTGTTCGATGGTATAACCGGTAGGTGATGGAGGTGTACCATCAAATGTCATTCGTATTTCTGTCTTATCACCGGGCAGCGACGAGAACTCGATGTTTTCCATCGTCACACCAAATGCAGTGGATGAAAACATCACTAGCACAATAGTGAGTAATGATCGAGTGATCTGTGACGGCTTCGATAACCCGGATACGGCCGCTAAATTTATTCTCATTGTTTTCACCATTTGTGCACTGGTCATGTCAATGCCACCCATAAATTCCGATTACTGAAGACCCCGGAGTTCAACTACTCGCGGTCTTCTAAGCCACCCACCCGCACCATCACTCACAATTTCGGTGATATCGACTCGTGCGTCTTCAATACCTTCTATCTGCCCCCACTTGTCTCCCATGTAGTCACCGACCTGTACCCGGTGGACCCCCCCCTGGGAATCTTCGATCAGTGCGAACATTGAGTTGTTTTGCTGTAAGGTGCCTACCATCGCCAGCGATGCTAGTTGAAATCGTTCCAAATATTCTTTCACATGATTCTGCGGAGGCTTTAGGCCGATGTTCTTTTTCTGTTCTGAAGATTTTTCCGCCACTATAATAGGAGGTTCAAATGGGCTCCGTTGATTAGCTGCGCCGTAAGTAAACGTTGTGTATGACTCAAACTCCGGCAATGGGGCAATCGTCCCTCTTGGCTTATTCTCAACTTCATTCATAAAGCTTCTTAGATCCAAAAACTGATCCCCACCTGAGCATCCTGCCAGCAACAGCGTTGCTAACATTAATCCAAATAATCTGATTATCCCCGACATAGTCTGCATCACTTTGCTGCCATTAGCTCCGCTCATCGTTGTAGCGATACGTCCGCGCCAGTATTGACATGGTGAGATGACTACCCGGTGTGTCCGAACCCGTCCGCCGGCCAGCGGGCTTAATTGTAAAGTCATGTAGTGTCACGATTCGAGACAGATCAGCCACATCACTCACAAAAGCCCCAAGACTGTGGTAGCTTCCTGACACAATAATCGCGATCGGTTTCTCAATGTAAAATTCGTGTTTTGATTCCGGTTGAAGATTAATACTGGTGAACACCAACCCGTTCTCTAGCCCGACCAGGGTAATATCCTCGAGGAGCGCGGGGATTTCCGTATCGGATGGTAATTGCCTCAAAATCGCTTCAAACGATTCTTCCATCTCCCTTTGTTGCGCCCGATAAGCCTCAAGGTGGGCGGCCTGGAAAAATTTTTCTTCGTAATCCTCCTTGAGCACCCCCTCTGAAGCAGTAACAACTTGTAGCTCCTGTTGAAGATTGGTCACATGAAGGAAGTAGCCAAGGCCAAGGGCTCCAGCGAAACAAATTCCCCATATGATGACTTTGACCGCCAACGGCCAGGAGCCGACATTATTGACGTCGTTAAGCTGATCAAGATCAAAGCTCCGCAGGCCTTCCAGAAGATCTTCCATAGCCATTGCTATTCCTCCTCGTTCTTCTTCGGCGTTGTTTGCGCAACCGTCAGGCTAAACTGACTTGCTTGCGGACCGAACTTGGGATCAGCCTTGATCGCTGTGACGTTTGGCTTCTCAAACCAAACCGAGTTAGTAAAGTTCCGGAGTTGATTTGAAATTCTATTGTTAGACTCAGCGACACCTTGAATTGACAGGTTTTGAGCTTTCACACCCAGTGATATAAAAAAGACCCTTGGCGCCAGCTGGCGCGCGAGCTCATCAAAAACCCTGACAATAATGGGTCGATTACCCTGCAGCTCCTGAATAACCGTCATTCGGGAAAGCAGCTCATTTCGTTTCTGCTGAAGCAACCTGATTTCTTCAATCCGCTCTTCCAGGATCTGGATCTCTACCTGCAGAAAAGCGTTACGCGAAGTCTGATGATCAATTGCTCGATTGTAATAACGGTCAACGCCACCCACCATCGCTCCAGCAAGAACCAATATCGCAATCGTAATCTTGAGGAACTCCTTTTTCTGTTGCTCTCTTACCTCTTCCCTCCAGGGAAGTAAGTTGATTTTTATGTCAGTAATCATTATTCGGCTCTCATCCCCGGCGCTAGTCGAAACTACGCATTGCCAACCCGCAGGCGATCATCATTGCCGGGGCATCATTGTGCAGGTTGACCTCGTTCACACGAGACGACAACGACATATTGAGGAACGGGTTTGCGATGGTCGTCGGAGTACCCAGTTTCGCCGCAACCATTTCGGACAGACCCTCTATTGAGGATGTGCCACCGGCAAGAATAATATGATCAACATCATCGTAGGCGCTTGATGAATAAAAGAATTGCAGAGAACGGGTGACTTGTTGCACCACAGCCTCTTTAAATGGCTGTAATACTTCGGTTTCATAATCGTCTGGCAACCCACCCCTCTTCTTCGCAAGGCCAGCTTCCTCGACCGAGAGGGAATATCGGCGTTGGATTTCTTCCGTTAGCTGTTTTCCACCGAACAACTGCTCCCGAGTATAAGGTGCTCCGCTGCCGCTCAGCACCGAGAGTGTCGTCATGGTCGCGCCGATATCGACAATGGCAATGATTTTGTCTTCTTCGTCATCCGCAAACTGGCCTCGGACCAGATCAAACGCCCGCTGCATGCAATGGGCTTCAATATCTACGACCTTTGCTTTCAAGCCGCCAAGCTCAAGAGCCGCTTCGCGCATCTCGACATTTTCCCGCCGACATGCAGCGATGAGCACTTCGACCTGTTCATCACTTCTAGGAGAAATGCCCTGAACTTCAAAATCCAGTGCAACTTCTTCAAGGGGATAGGGGATGTACTGGTCGGCTTCCAGCTGAAGCTGAATCTCCATTTCGTCTTCGCTGAGGGTCGCTGTCATTTCGATGGTCTTGGTAATGACCGCTGAACCAGCGACCGCTACTGCAGCCAGTTTCACCTTTGTCTTGGAGCGCTCAACCAGACGCTCGATAACCTCACCCACACTTTCTACGTCGCTAATACTCTTTTCCACTACTGCGTTTTCAGGCAGGGGCTCTACACCATAGCTTTCAACTCTGTATCCACCGCCCGATTTACTCAGCTCCAAAAGCTTGACTGAGGTCGAGCTGATATCCAGCCCCAACATACTGGTGGGTCCTTTGTTTAGAAATGCGAACACGCTATTTTCCTAATCACCTGGTTTCCTAATTTCCTATGAAACGCGAGTACTTACAGCAACTTTATGCTGAATTACATTAAATAACAGGTTTAATCTCAGCGCAAACAATTTAAACGGAAAAAATGACGTAAAACGTTCAATTTTCGGCAATTTCTTTGTCCCGGTAACCCCGATCGGCACCCCCTTCTAATCACGTATAGGGTGAAAATGGACCAACTCGTATGATGCTTTTTACCAATTTCGCATGGCTGACCTTTCCACCTATAATAGAGCAGCTTTAAGCCCACTCGATACGCGCTGTCCCTGATGAAAAAAATATTCAACCTTACTTATTGGTTTCTGATTGGACTGGGGAGCACAACTTTACTGGTTCTAACCGCAGCCTTCCTGTATCTGAACCCCCAGATACCCGATACGAAGAGCTTCAGTGAGGTCGCACTAAAAGCCCCGCTTCGAATCTACTCTGACGATGGATTGCTGATCCAGGAATTTGGTGAACGCCTGACGCCCGTGACGTTTGAAGAAATTCCGCCCTTGTTTATCAAGGCCTTGCTGGATACAGAGGACAAACGCTTTTTTGAACACGGTGGCATTGACGTGGTGACACTGGTTAACGCCACCTTGCAACTGGTTCGCAACCGGGGCCAGATAAAAACCGGGGCTTCGACTATTACCATGCAACTCGTCAAGAACATATCTGGTGACATAGAGGTCAGGTTTCTTAGGAAATTCAAGGAGATGCTCCTTGCCGTCAAGATTGAGAGGGAGCTTTCCAAGGAACAAATACTGACGCTATATCTCAACATTATCCCGTTCGGGAAACATGCCTTTGGCATCCAGGCCGCTGCGAATACCTACTATGGGAAGGATGTTAACCGACTGAGTCTCGCGCAACTGGCGATGCTCGCCGGAATTCCGCAGGCCCCCGAAGCAGGAAACCCGATAAACGGTCCACGTCGCTCAATTACCCGCCGTAACCTCGTACTGCTCCGAATGCTGGAGCAGGGCTCAATCAGCCAGGTGCAGTACGACGAAGCTTTCCAGTCCCCTATCACGGCCCAGGTATACGTTCGGAATGTAGAACTTCCTGCACTTTACGCAGCAGAAATGGTACGTAGGCACTTACTTAAACAATACGGTAGCGATGCTTACAACCAGGGAATGATTGCCCATACGACCCTTTCCTCCCAAATGCAGCGGTCCGCAGAAGTTGCAGTGAGCAAGAAGTTACTCGAGTACGACCGGCGACACGGATATCGGGGACCGGAATATCGAAGAATCCAGGGAACAGACGAATACCTTGCCGCGCCTGAGTATGGCTACCCTGAGAATTGGTCCAGGACACTGTCTGTAATGGCAGTCTTTGGTGGCCAGCACCCAGGCATCGTTACACGGGTTAGCGAAACCGAAATCAGCGTTCTGACCCAGGACCTCGA
>Ga0206683_10000524_pt1 | contig 27725 bp, 35 predicted proteins | sample M280m12015metaG_FD_155483 | JGI IMG/M metagenome (GOLD analysis project Ga0206683, IMG submission 155483) | Ammonia-oxidizing marine archaeal communities from Monterey Bay, California, United States - M2 80m 12015 | ecosystem: Environmental > Aquatic > Marine > Intertidal zone | place: USA...
AGAACAAAAGGAGAACACCCTTTATTTCCAATGGTTTTTGACCCATTCTATCGTTTTTGGGTCATATGATTCGTATGGGTGTGGATTAGCGAGTTGGTTAGGATCAGGTTTACCGTGAAATACTGCGACTTTAGCATCTGGAAACCTTTGAAAGGTCCATCTGGACTTTTGAAACCTAGGATTTTCTCTATCATACCATTTAGCAGAGAAAGTCCACTCATTTGGAAAACACTTAAATTTATCAGGTGTTTGTTTGATACAATCTGATATAACATTTTGGTCACCTTGTAATTTACTAAATCTTTTCTTTTCTTTTAAGTAAGGTAACCATACATTTGGCGTCATCACTTCGTTATTAAATCTCATTACACTTGAATTAAACCCTTGTGTTGTTAAATTGAAATCTCTCATTAATACAACTTGTGATTGTTTTTCGTGTGTGAAAAAGCAATCTATATTTTCTAAAATAACTACATCTAAATCAAAGTATAAACAATCACCTTCTAGGTTTGCTTCAGGACTAAACAAAGTAAGTTTATTCCACCAACCTTCGTAGTCGTGGAATGGTAATTTTCTTACTATTACATTATCACCTTTTACCAATTTTTGCATTTTGGTGTGATCTGTATAGATAATAAAATTATGAGGTATGGTTAAATGTCTTTGTGTCATATTGTATAACACTTGGACATATTCCCATTTATACTTGTTTCCCCAATATAAACAAACTATATTAACCATCTATCAGATACTTACTGCAAATTGGAAAATGGTCTTCCATATGTTTTGTTATTTGATGTGTCACCATTCTCGTTTCTGATTGAGCATTACTCTTATTTCTTTGATTACATACTCTACTAAAAGCATATACACTACCTGACCATATCCACTCGGTCATCATACATTGTGGTAATACCATTCTGGCCATTTCAGGTGCTATGCCATCTTCTAACATATCACTATAAGTTTCTTTAGCAACATTGATTAGGTGCATAATATCATATTCAACTTCTTCATCACTTGAACCTTGTTTAATACTCTTGTCTGGTCTCTTACGCCACATAAATGGTATATAAAATTCTGGTTTATCATCTACATATCTTCTACTCACTTCGTTCCAACTTAAACCAACTTGATGTTTAACTAATTGTCTTGCAACAAATATTGGTGCCTTAATTCTAAATGATAGAAAGGCGTGAGCAAATGGTGACCAATGTCCAAATTTTGCTAGGTATTTAATTAACTTCTCATCTTTTTCATCAAGTACATCTTTAACTTTAGCAAATGATACTCTAGCAGCATTTACTACTGATAGGTCTGTTCCTAATTTATCTATTATATTAACTTTCATTTTGATACCTCAAAATTTCGTATGCTTCTCCACTTGCTATTTCTTTAAGTGTAAATTGATTTTCTGCAACAAACTTTAACCACTCTTCCATAGTTTTACCACCTGGTTTTAATGGTTTCTCTATCTTCTTAATATCTCTACTAGTTACAGGACCCATTACACTATTACCTTCTGCGAATACTGGTACATAATTAAATAAGGCGTCAAAAGCAGATAAACTATAATTGGTAACTAATGCGTGGCAACCTTTTAAATCATTTTTTATATCTGTATTCCACCATTCATTACCTGGTCTAGGTTTGTTTCTAAATCTAATCTCTCTATCTGTATATTTGCTTATCTCTTGTCTTGCTGTTGCAACCCATTCGTCTTGTGATATACCATTAAGGTGATAGGTAACTGTTTGTGATGATGGACATACTAATATATGTTTACCTCTATCGTCAGCACGCCAACCTTTAAATTCAGCGTCTATACCTAATTTTCTTAATTTCTCTATTCTAGCAGGTGTATTTACTCTACCAATATTTGTATGAAAACTACCTTTACATATTCTAAAGTAAGTTCTTTTCTCGTCTAATATTTTAGGTTCAGGATATCTTGTTATAGGTTTTGATATATAACCTGTATCTATAAACCACCATTCTTCTTTTTTCTCCATACATTTTCTAATGTCAGCAATATTACTACCTGCTAATCCCCAAAAAAAGTGTATAGGTTTATCTTCATCTTTCCAACCTTTTTCTATAAGTGGAAAAATTTGATGTGATAAACATTTACTCCATCTTAATTTATGTGTTATAATCATAATTTTCAAATACTGTATTCAATGGTTGGTTACATCTAACAAAACTAGCACATTTAGGAATATCTTTCAATCGTCTTGCACCAATATATGTACAACTTGACCTAACACCTCCTAATATATCTTCTATTGTTTCTTTAACAGGTCCTCTATCAGGTAATATAACTGCTCTACCTTCATTACCTCTATAACCGTCTTTTCGTTTTCCGTGTACTTCTCTTGCTCTATCGGAACTCATACCGTAAAATTCTCTTTTACCATTTTTACTTTCTACTTCACTTTCATTATGTCCTGCTAACATACCACCTAACATAACAAAATGAGCACCTGCTCCAAATGCTTTCGCAATATCTCCTGGCATATTACATCCACCGTCTGCCATTATATGTCCACCAACTCCATTGGCAGCGTCAGCACATTCCATTACTGCTGAAAATTGTGGTACACCCACACCTGCCATTGTTCTTGTTGTACATACACTACCTGGTCCAATACCTACTTTAACTACATCTGCACCTTGTATAATTAATTCTTCAGTCATTTCTGCTGTCACCACATTGCCTGCAATAATAGTTTTATCTGGATACTCATTTCTAACTACACTAATAAAATCTGAAAAGTTTGTATGATATCCATTTGCAACATCTATTGTAATAAATTTAATGTCTGGAAAACTCTTTAATACTTCTTGCATTGTAGTATAATCTTCAGCATTATCATCCCATAACTTACCTGTACCAGTACATACTGATACATACTTTAATTTAATACCTTCACCTACTGCTTTTCTCCATTGGTCTATTGTTGTTGTCTTCGTAATCGTGGTCATCATCTTATACTCTTGTATAACTTTCGCCATACTAAATGTTCCCACTCCATCCATATTGGATGCTATTATAGGACAACACTCATATGTTTCTCCTGAATTTTTAAATGTAAACTTACGAGTCATATCTACATCACGCCTTGATGATAATGTTGATCGTTTAGGTTTCAACAATACATCTTTATAATCTAATTTTATTTCATTATCTAGGTGCATATAATAACTCCGATTTAATTGTTAATACTTGTTTATAATTAATACTTTTAAAATAATCTTCAATATCGTTCATTGTAATATTTTGTTTTACCATTACTTTCTTTTTTGCCTCTATGTGTATAAAAGGTTTACACTTCTCAATAAGTTTTCTAGCACCTATTAGTGCTTCTATTTCATATCCTTCTGCGTCTATCTTTATATAGTCAATAAAATTTAAATCAAAACTATCTAAAGTTCTAATCTCTATATCTAAATTACCTCTATCGCTGGAGTGTGTATTACCTGTTTCTTTAGGGTCATATAATACTAATATATTCTTTTGTTCTCTACCTAAACCGTAAGGATATAATGTGTAATTAGTATTTGTAATATTTCTTTCATAGCATTCTCTTACTTGTGGTATAGGATCAAAGGCATATGTGTGATTAAAAAGTTCAGTAAAATCTTTAGACCAGAAACCTATATGTGAACCTACATCTACACAATTCATTAAATTAGGTTTCTTACTTTTTATATAATTTAATATTGTAGTTCTATGAATAGTCTGATAACCACCATCTTTGATATAGTGTTCAAAGTGTGTATCTGAATCTGGTAGATACCAACCCTTTACAAATTTCATATCTTTAACCATCTATCATTATGTAGTGTCCATTGAACAACTTGATTTATTCTTTCATCTATACTTATTTTTGGTTCCCAACCTAGTTGTTTCATTAAACCTCCATCTAACGCATATCGTAAATCGTGTCCTGGTCTGCTAGTATGAAAGTCTACCAATTTATATTTTAATTCTTTATTTTGTGCCCTAGCAATCTTTTGTGCAAGTTCTAAATTATCCCATTCAACAGGTCCTACTAAATTAAATTTAGGACACTTTGCCCCACCATAGTCTTGGTCTAATTTATCTATCTTGTTTTGATTTTGTAATAAGAATAAACAACCATCAGCAACATCTTTTGCGTGTATATAATGCCTACTGCCTGGTACTTTCTTATCTCTATCACTATGAATAGTTACCATATTACCTTCTCTAACATTTTTAATTGTCATAGGTATAAATTTTTCAGGATGCTGTCTTTCACCAAACACATTCATTGTGTGGGTAATATAGACTGGCATATCGTATGTGTTTTGAAATGCTACTGCAAGTTCTTCACCACCTGCCTTCGTAGCACTATAAGGATTTGTAGAATTGTATCTATCTCTCTCTTTATAATTAACACCTTTAGGTGCTGGACCAAATACTTCATCTGTTGAGAAGTAAATAAATCTTTCTAAATTTTTCTGTTTACGACCAAAGTTTAATATGTTGCAAGTAGCAACTACATTGTCCAGAACAAAGCACATTGGATCCTTAATTGATCTATCCACGTGGGAAGACGCTGCCAAGTGTACTATGTAATCAAAGTCGCCTAAATCTGCGGTCAACATTTCATTTAATTCTGCTCTTAAATCGTGGTAAACTATTCTTACTCTCTTTTGAGTTTCTTTATCAAACTCGTTCATCATATCTGCAATTCTATTTAAATTGCCAGAGTAATCTAGTCTATCTAATGAAACTATTTCCCAATCTGTCTTTTGTAGTAAATGTCTTATTGTATGATGTGCTATGAAACCTGCTCCACCTGTTAATAATATTCTTTTCATATCAATATCCTAATCTTCCAACTTTATTTTCCAATTCAATCCATTGTTTACCTATAACTTCAGGAGAGTGATTTGCTGTTATATAATTTTGTCCTTCAATAATTCTTTTATTGATTTCTTCTTTAGGTTTATTTATTAGATTCCTTAAAGCGGCAGCATAAGCAACATATTGAACTGATCTTGCCCAACCTGTAAAATCTGCATATCTTTTAAAAACATTCCAAGTATCAACACCGTGATTTGTAATTACAGGTTTACCTGAATATATTGCGTCTATAATTCTATTAGGACTTTTTGCTTTTATATTAATTAAACTATCCATACTGTTTATTTGTATAGGTAAAAAAACTACATCTGATTCTTTCATCAATTCATATTGTTTTTTAAGATCAAATTCATATATTTCTAATCTACCCTTTTCTATTTGATCTTTGTACATTACTTTAAATTTTTTACTTCTATCTAACATAGCAATTATTTTATACTCCATTCCTACATTGTTAAATTCTTCAATTAATGTATTCCAATGTATTTTATTAAAATGTTTGCTATTACCAAAAGTAAATATATTAATATATCTTCTACTCTTTAAAGCAGTTCTAGGTTCTTCTTTTGTTGCTTCTACTGGATCATTAACAATTATTGAATCTCTACCTATATGTTTTTTAATTAATTCTTGCATACCTGAGCAAGTAGTTATAAGTGCATCCGCATTTTGACAAAGGACATTATGTGGTTGAATTACTCTTTTAATCCATTTAAGTGAGATATATTTTTTCCATCTATTATCGCATATATCATAAACACATTTTATACCTTGTGATTTTAAATAAAATAAATCTTTAGGAGTTGACTTCTTTGCTAAAACAACTATGTCATCTTTAGTTGCTTCTTTTAAATTTTTAATTATACAATCTCCAGGTCTCATACCTTGTAAAGGTATCGCTGCTCTAAATCTATATGAGGCACGATTAGAATTATAATTAGGTATATAAAATTTTATCATACTTGTTTTACTAGGTCTCTTGCCCCATAAGTTATCATAAAGTCTGCACCTGCTCTTTCAAAAACTTTATATGTTTCTAATAAACTACCAGGCGCACCTATACCTAACCATTCTCCAGATGTTTGATATACACCAACAGGAGTACCATAATTAAAATGTTTTATATCACTAATTAAATCTATGCCAGTCATACCTGGTTTAATCATTAATTCATCAGCACCATCTTCTCTATATTTAATTGATCTATTAATAGCACCTTGTCTATCATCAACATCTAATTGATATGGTCTGTAAATACCTTTTTCTATCTTCATTGCATTACGCCAACCTCTATAAAATGTTGAACGGAATTTGGTACTATAACTCATTACTTCTATATTACCATCTTTTAATGCTTTAATATTCTTAACTGTATTATCTTGGCAATCACTTGGTGCTATAGTTGCTCCAGACGCCGTGTAAATACTTTTTGCATTGTCTAATAATAGTTTATCTGTTTTTTCTTGGTCTCCCATTATACAACAATGACCGTCTTGTGTATAAGAACATAAACATACATCTACAATCAATCTACATTGTGGTTGTATATCTCTGGAAAGACTAGCAGCAGTTACACATACTTGGTCAAACTTATGTGAATCAATATGTTCATTACCTCTACGAGTATCTGCTTCTTCACCTAACTTAAACTCTGGTATATAAAATAAAAGAAATTCTTTTACTCCTAAATCCATATCTTTCTTAACACGCTCATTAACTTCTTTCCACGCATTATAAATTTTGTTATCTTCTCCAAGTCCTGTTGGTCTTGTAGAATAACTAGCGAATATTGGTTGTATTAATCTCATATTTAAACTTATAATATTTTTGATCGTGTTGTAATTGTTCTACCATCTTAACTGCATATCCATTTAAAAATTCTGCTCTACTAAACTGACACGCCGAAAGATATAAACTATGTTCTCTTATCTTGTCGTCATCTGCAAAATAAGGTTTCTCTATATTCTTAATTTCTTTTTCTGATAAAAAACTAGCAGCATTAGGACCCAATGTTATTGCTGGGTAACCTTCTTGTATTGCTTCAAAGGCAGCGATACTAGTAAATGCTACTAAACAATGTACTTTATCTTTAATCAATTGATCTTTTAAATTCTGACCTCTTTTAGTTCTTTCATCCCTATTAGGTTTTTGTCTAACAATAATTTTTCTATCAGTATATTTTCTAATTTCTTTAGTTACAAAATCAATATATTCTTCTTGTGTAAAATTTGTATGTCCATTTAGAGTTAAACATCTTAATACTTTTGCTGATGGAGGTATGATTAAAATACTCTCACCTTTAACTGGTCGTTTAGGTTTATAATCATCATAAGATACATCCATAACCCAAGCAAATCTTTTCTTTAATTCCTGTACATCTGTTAAGAAATCTAATTGTTTATAATTTAAATGATCTAATGTTTGAAAATTATTTTTAGTAAATCTATGCCAATTCTTTTGTGGATAACAACCCATATATCCTGTATCAATATAATAAAAATCTATATTGTTATCTAAACATTGTTTGATTGTTGCTATACGAGTAATACCTCTAAAGACACGAATAGATTTGTCTGATACATCTATCGTATCTCTTTTTAGATATTTGTTTTGAGGATCTGATTTATAAATTAAATCTAAAAATTTATCTGTTTTTTTTCTGACTCTATCAACGCAAGTTATCATATCAAATTCTTAACTTTACCAAAATAATAACCACTTGATAAATCTTTTAAATTATAATGAGTAGCAGCATAATTAGCAAACCACTTATCTCTCTTATCCTGTACATTAGGATTTTCAATATCTTTTAAATCACCACTATTCATATCATAGAAGAAACAATTTGAAGATTTTACATACAAAGGTTTACCTTCACATATTGCTGGTGTCGCTGAAGATGATGACCAAGTACATACAGCATAAGCATTTTGTATTACAGGTATAATATCAGGATAGTTGCCATTTGCTTTTGATTGTATTGATATATCTTTTTTATCTTTAATATATGTAGATAGTGTTTCAAAATCTTTGTGTTGTGTACCTGATAATGCTCTATGAAATCTAACTATAATAGGTCGTTTTGAATATCGTCTTATTTCTTCTATTGTTTCTATAGCATATTCAGTTGCATTTTTCTTTTCTGCTGAATAACCTTCTGTTCCTCTATTACAAGTAATTAATATATGTTCACCTTTACCATTATAAGGTTTTACTTCTATGTTCTTCTTTGTAGAAATATCGTGCCATCTTTGCATAGCATTATCCATAAATTCTTTTTCAAAATATCTTGCACCTTTACTAGGATAGATACTGCCATATGGTTGTCTTGTCCATCTTAAATTTTGTAGTGTCATTCTGTTTATAGTAGATTTACTTAATTCAAAACCATCATAAGATATTAATACATCTGAATCTAAAAAGAATATCTTACCTATTGGTTCGTATTTGTCTATAATTTGTCTTCTATGACTTTGATCGCTTTGTTTAATATCACCTTTTACTTGATATGCAAAACACCAGGCATATTCAGTATTAAATAATTTAGTATTACTAATATAGTATGACTTCCAATCTGTATGATGTTGAAGACCTTGATAAAATGCTTTCGGCCATAATTCTTTATATGACCCAGCAGCACAAGTTCTAGCGTATATAGCAATTTCTTTCATTATTATCTAATCTTATTTGCTTTCACTTTTTGTCCTAGAACATAATACTTCTTCCTCTTCGTAGGTTTTTTAGTTGTAAAATCTAAAGTATAGTTTTTATATGGAGCAAATAATTCGTTCCACCATTCTTGTGGTCTTACTGTTGCGTGTGCATTTAATCCATTAGGTAAAGTCTTACCTGCCTCTTTTACGGCAGCAGTAGCAAATACATACTTACCTGAATAATCAAATAACTCTTTTATAATTCTAGGTAAATCTGTTTCTGGTATATGTTCTAATACATCTATACAAATTACTAAATCAAACTTACGACCTGCCTCTGGTTTCTTTTCAAATTTAGGTACGGCAGGATCATATTTGTAACTATTCCAACCGTCAGGATGATGTTGTGCTTTACCACAACCATAATCTAGTATTGTATCTACATTATACTTTGTTATTATTTCTTTTATCTGTGGCATATATCTTTTTATCATATGCCCTTTCCAAACTTTTGGATCCTTGTGCATTATCTTTGCCTGATCCAAATATATTTCATACATATTTTCCATTACATATCCGTTCTTGTTGCGTCATTAAACATATCAAACCATTCTTTATTATAATCACAATTTTTGTAATCTTTAAAGTAAGGTCCACCTTTTGTAAAATGTACTAACTTGGCGTGTGTATTATATTCATACTCACCTACTAACCAGTTCCATTCCTCATCTATCTTACCTATTAAATTTTCATTCTCTAACCATTTGTATTGATGAAGTTCTAATCCTGTAGCACTATTCACATAATCAGGTGTTAATGCTGTACATTTAGCATTATTAAATATCATCATACTAGACCAATTCTTTTTAGGATAAGGTGTTTGTGTTTGATTTAAAAACTTAACTGTACTGTTTGGTGTATAATCGTGTTGTACACATTGAACAGCATACTTTGTAGTTCTTTGTCTCCATAATAATGATATATCAGCACGAGATAACATATCACAATCCATAAAGATTGCGTGTCCTGAATAATTACAAAGATAAGGTACTAGAAATCTACTAAAAGCAAATTCAGTAGATTGTATTTTTATTCTTTCTCTAACAAAAATATCTTTTATATTTTCTAATCTTATCGGTGTAATAGCAATAGGTTGCGTTGAGTGTTTGAGTAAACTATGACTCAATGTACTAAATGCTACCTTCTCGTTATTATCATATCCTATAAAAACTCTAATCATTACACTTTCATTCTTATATTCTTACGCAACGCTCTTATTAATTCTCCAATTTTATCTATAATCGCAATCATATTTGGATCAGTAATATAATGTTGTTCTTCTTTTAACTTATCATATTCTGATAACGGTATTGTAACTGTTCTTCTGGAAGTTACTTCGTTTTCATAACTCGCTGCTTCTGCTCTTGCTTGGTCGTCATCTTGGTTCGTCATATATTTTTACTCCTTCATTGACTTCTTCATTTACATTATGACCAACTGATTCTCTTTTTATATCGTTGTGGTCAAATTCTGCCCAATATAATTCAAATGCTACTCCATCTTCTAGTCCTATAAACTGATGGTATACGCCTGGTTTAACTTGCATAAAGTCTCCTGCTTTTAATATTGTTTCATCTATTAAGTTATAGTCTTTTTGCCATACCTTTACCATCAATTTTCCAGACTCTACAAAGAATCCGTTCCATTTAAATTCGTGTTTGTGTTTAGAACAGGCAACATTTTTTTTGTATTCAATTCTATGAAATTCTAAAACACCATTTGCGTGGATCAATTCTGTTTGACCCCATATTTTACCTGCCTTCATAATCTGCTCCGTTTACTTCTTTATCTCTTTCATCTATCCCAGCATCTTTTTTTCTTTTTCCTTTTAAGTGTGCTGTGTACTGTGCTATTTTGGATTCAGGCCAAACGTGGCCGTCTTTTCTTCTACCTGTTAAGTCTTGCTGAGGTTGACCTGACAGACATCTTTCTCTTACTTTATTCCAAACAAAGGAATCGTGCCATTGACTCTCGTTAAAGAGTAAATCTTTTTCGTATGTGTTTCTTAATTCAGAAACAAATTTTTGTGTATGTTTATTAGTTAAATTATAACCTACAAAACCACACTCTGGATAAAATGGTGGGGCAGGTCTATGTAAATAACAAATCGCCTTATCTTCAGGTAATATATCTCTTAATATTATTTCTTCAGTAATAGGTTTCTTAAACATAACATCTGCGTCAATCCAAAAAACATAATCATAATTACCTTCTAGCATTAAATGTGTCTTGGCAAACATTTTATAACTAAATCTTATTGCGTCTTTTATAAAATCTAAACCATATACTATTTGACTATTATCAGTACCTTTAATTGTACTAAAAATATTTTTACTATCGTTTCTTGTTATGAAATCTTTTAATGTAGGATTTGTGTCGTGTATATCTCTATGTATGATAGGTCGCATTGGATCAATTTCAGGTATCCATCCTTCGTGGTAAATATAACAATCAAACGGCCAATTGTATGTAGAATAAAATCTATGAGCGTAATACTCGTATAGTTTTCTATTAAGACTTGTTACTATTGCTATTTTCATTTCCAACCTTTTGTATAAAATAACTATCTGCAATATCTGACACAGGATTGCCTACCTTATCAGTATCAAATAGTTTTTTCAAATCAATTTTTGTTTCTTTATTAAATGCTTCGTACATCATATCCTTATCGGCATTACCTTTACCTGTTGCACCTTTTTTAACAACACTTGGTACAATAATTTTATAAGGGTATCCCTTTTCTCGTAATCTATGTTTGAGTATGCCACAATTTTCGGCAATTTGAAATAATGCTTGACCTTTTGAACCGTAAGAATAACCTTCAATATAAGTCTGTGGATTATAACATTGAGATAATATATCAATAACAAATTCCGAGATATTTGTAAATCTCTCAATCGGGTCTGTCCATTCTTTATGTTCATATCCTATAATATCTTCACTCAACTGTCCTATGTGTTTCTTTTTCTTTGTTAAAAAGAACCACATTAAATTACCATTATTAATACATACACAAGGACTAGTTAGACTATAATCAATTCCAACTATCGTGTTCTGCTTCTTCTGGTACTTCATTTCCATTATCTTCTTCATCATCTACTTCGTATCCACAAAATGGACAAGTCCAAGGTTGTTGTCCCTCGTTTTTTTCTTCATCCCAAGTTATGCTATATTTAGTGTTGCAATTTGAACAATGCTTTTCTACTTTTTCCATTATAGTTTAAACTTTTTAAATTGATCCTTTTTAACATCTTGTTTAATACCACCGATTACATAACTTTCTATTTCTGTTTCTTGTGGTGCATTCTGTGTTCCTTTACTATTCAACCAATGATCTACCCACGGTAAAGGGTTAGTCTTTTGTTCGTAAGCAGGCGTCAATTGTATTGCTCTCATTCTTCTATTTGCCATATACTCTACAAATTTATGTAAAAGTTTTTCTGATAAACCTATCATAGAACCTTTTGAAAATAAATAACTTGCCCAACGCTTCTCCTCTTGTACTGCGTCATCATACATTTTATAAACTTCTTTATTTGTTTCTTTAATAATTTTTAAAAAGTCTGAATCTTTTTCTACATCTTTCCAGTTATTAATTATTCTTTGCGACAATGCTAAATGCTGACTTTCATCCCTAGCAATAAAAGATATAATCTTAGCAGAACCTTCTAATTTCTTTAACTCACCAAAAGCAAATGAACAAGCAAATGATACATAGAATCTTAATCCCTCTAATATATTAACTGATACCATAGCAAGATATAATTTTTTCTTTAGTTCATACAAATCAACTCTCTTATCTATTGTCCATTTATATCCCATTTCAATTAAATCATCATAAGTTTTAGTTACCGAGGTTGCTCTTTTCTCTATCTTATCATCTTTTATAATTGTATCAAATACATCACTTGGTTGTGAGTATAAATTTTTAATGATGTATGTATAACTTCTACTATGAATTGTTTCCATAAAGTCCCAAGTTATAATAGCACTTTCTAATTCTGGTAAAGATACAAAAGGTAAAAATGCTAATGCTGGTCCTCTACCTTGTACACTATCTAACATAGTTTGATACTTTAAGTTAGATGTAAATATAAATTTTTGTTCTTCTCTTAATTCTAGGTAATCGTTTCTATCTTTCTGTAAAGATACTTCTTCAGGTCTCCAGAAATAACCTAATTGTTGTTGAGTTAACTTATCAAAAATAGGATACTTCATAGTATCAAATCTTTGTACTGCTAAATCAGGACCAAAAAACATTGATTGTTTTGTTGGGTCTAAATTTTTATCTTTATTAAATACTGATTTCATTTATATTTCGCAAGTATCACAATGCTCTTCTTCCTCTTTACTTTTGTTTTCATCTAATATAGTTTCTTCTACATCATCTTTCCAACCAACAGGATGTACTGGTTCATCATAATCTTTCTTACTATCATATGTGTTTTGATAATAAGAAGTCTTCCAACCTAGTTTATAGGTAGTCAATAAATCTTGTACCATTACTGATACAGGCACTTGATTGTCTTCATAATTTTCAGGATTGTAAGACCAGTTTCCACTAATCGCCTGGTCAAAATATTTTTGTATAATCGCAACGATATTTATATATCCTTCGTTTTCTTTCATATCCCACAACAGACTATAATTATTTTTTAATCTTTTGTAATCAGGAACAATTTGTTTCAAAGGACCTTTTTTACTTTTCTTAATACTTAAATAATCTCTAGGTGGTTCTATGCCATTTGTAGCATTGGAAACCACACTAGAGGATTCTGATGGCATTTGGGCCGAGAGTGTGCTATGTCGGAGTCCGTGTGTTTTAATTTCTTTCCTTAACCATTCCCAATCGTATGTATATGTACGATTGTTAACTAGTTCATCAACTTCTTTTTTATAAGTGTCAATGGGAAGAACACCATCTGAATATTTTGTTCTTTTAAAGTATTCGCATTCACCTTTTTCTTGTGCAACTTCTTTACTTGCTTTTAATAAGAAATATTGAAATGCCTCGGTTAACTTATCTACTTGTCTCCAAGCAAGTTTATGTTCATACTTGTATCCTTTTTTAGCAAGATAATGTGCAAGTCCTATATAACCTACACCTAAACTTCTTCTTTTCTTTGTAGAAATTTCTGCTGCCTTAACTGGATATTTTTGATGATCTATTATTTCATCTAAAGACCTTACTGCTAAATCACATAAGTTTTCTAATTCATCTCTTTTGTTTATTAATCCTACATTGATAGCAGATAAAATACATAATGCAATTTCACCTTCTTTGTCAATGTGTTGTATAGGTTCAGTAGGTAAAGTTATTTCTTGGCATAAGTTTGACATTGTTATTCTGTCTTTAAAAGATGAGTGAGTATTACAATGGTCTATATTCATAATGTAAATACGACCTGTTTCTGCTCTTTCTTTTAATATGTCAAAGAATAAATCTTGTGCTGATACTTTCTTTTTAGTTATTGATATTTTTCTTTCTGCCTTTTCATAAAGTTCATCAAATTCTGGTGTACCCCACGCCTCATATAATTCAGGTACTTCGTGTGGTGAAAATAAAGTTATATCTTCTTCATTAATAAATCTTTCATAAAATAATTTAGATAGTTGTATAGAATAATCTAATTTTCTAACTCTATTATCTTCAGTACCTTTATTATTTTTTAAAACTATAATATCTTCTATCTCTTGGTGCCATATAGGAAAGTGTACTGTTGCTGATCCACCTCTTACACCGTTTTGTGTGCAACACTTAACTGTTGCCTCAAATTTTTTTAGAAATGGTATAACACCTGTGTGTTGTACTTCTCCACCTCTTATTCTACTATTAATGCCTCTAATTCTACCAGCATTAATCCCAATCCCTGCTCTTTGTGCCACATATCGTCCGATTGCCATATCACTAGAAAAGATACTAGGTAAAGTATCATCAACATCAACCAGCACGCAAGAAGCGTATTGTTTGATAGGTGTTCGTACACCCGCCATAACTGGCGTTGGTATATTGATTTTGAATTGCGATATTGCGTCATAATATTTTTTAACATAACTCATCCTTTTTTCTTTTGGGTATTTTGCAAATAGTGTAGCAGAAATCATCATATACATAAATTGTGGTGTTTCAAAAACTTCACCACTTGATCTATCTTGTACTAGATACTTGTCCAAAACTTGTCTTAAACCAGCATAAGTAAAATCATAATCTCTATTGTGATTAATCCAATTCTCCATTCTATCAAAATCTTTTTTCTCATATAGATTTAATATTGAAGGATCATAAACTTTTTTATCAATACATTTTTTAGTGTGTTCGTAAATATGTGGGTGATCCCAAAGTTTATCTATAACTTGTTTTCTTAAACTATAAAGTAATAGTCTAGCAGCAACATATTGATAATTTGGATTTTCTAAAGAAATTAAATCTGAAGCAGACTTAATTAAAATTTGTTGAATTTCATCTGTGGACATTCCATCATAAAATTGTAGACCACTATTCATTTCTACTTGTGATGATGATACACCTGTTATATCTTCAACAGCATACTCCACCATATCGTGTATCTTATCTATGTTTAAAGGTTCTTTTCCTCGGACACCTCGTTTTACTACATTAATAATATCTTGTACCATTTAAACCTTTTTCCAATAACTTAATTTTGTTAATGCCGATAATTTGTTGTAAGTATTTTTACTTATAATACTTTCAACTTCAGGAATACTTTGACCATTCATAATCATTTCGTTTACATCTTTAAGTTGTACTTCATCTGGCCAAATAACAATATTATAATTTTTTTCAATCACATCATACATTCTTTTTATAATTTCTTTATTACGAGGTTCGTTGTCAAATATATATGTAACTTTTTCATTTAATATTTTGTTTTTTAAAAACAAATCTGCCCCAGCAGCAGCAAGACTATTATCAATAAATAAACTATCAATCGGACCTTCAACGATTTTAATTTCTTTTGTAAAATTAATTCGTTCAAGTCCGTATATTTTTTGTTTGTTTTCATCTAGTTTGATCGTTAGATATTTTGGTTCTTCTTTACCGAAAGCACGACCTTGAAAAGCAAACAACTTTCCAGTTGTATCAAAAAATGGTATAATAAGTCTTGGATGATCTTTAATAACTTTGTAAGTATTAGGTTTTACTTTGTTAACTAAAGTCATAAACTTATTACATAGATATAAAATATCAAAATACTTTTCAGGTATCTTTCTTTTAATACAATATAATCTAGCAGGATGATTTTCAGACAAATCAGTTATAGATTTTAGATCATCTAGTATTGTCTGATCTTTAAACTTCGTTGGTTTAAAATCAAACTTTGGCGTTGGTGTCGCAGGTGCCGATCCCTTGTATCTCTCTAAAATATATTGTGAATATAAAGTAGAGTCTACAAATTTTAAAAAATTGGCGAAATTTTGTCCTTGACCACAATTGTGGCATTTAAAGAACATATCATTTTTTACTCTATAAAGATATGCTCTCGCCTTGGTTTTTGATTTCTTCGAATCTCCACAATGTGGACATCTGAAGTTGAATAGATAATCAGTTTTCTTTTTAAACTGCGTTAATCTACCAGAAACATCATTAATAAATTTTAGATCAATATAACTTGACATAGCAATATAAACAATATATCACCTTTACCCAAAAAAGTCAAGTCTAATCCGTTGCCGACTTTTTGAAGTATAAAAAATGCCGAGTTATTTCCACCCTCTAAAAAAGTGTGGTTTTCGCCTAGTTTTCCACAGGTCTAATTAATACCAGTTCCTGACATCATTTGTATGATAAATTTGAAATTTTTTGATAGAACCCACCCTATAGCAAGGAATCCACCTATGATAATCCATCTATATTTCTCTAGGACTCCTACTCTTCCAGTTAAATCATTACGCAAAGACCTAATTTCATTTAATAATCTTTTCTCCACTTGATCCATTTCTCTTTGTAAATCTCTAAAAACATCATCTATTTCATTATCTCTTTCTTTAATTTTCTTAAAGATAATGTCATCTACTTGTTCTTGTTTATTGATTTTTTCTTCGTGTACTGCCAACATAGACTTAATAGATGTAGATACATCTGTTAATTTATCTATTGCTGTGTCTAAACGACCTTGAATACTATTCACATTCTGAATATCTTTTTTAAGTGATTCTAATTGTACTCTAATTTCTGTATGATTATTTTCTGGCATTAAAATTCCCTATCTATCCAATTATATATAGACCAATTCATATAGATAAGTATTCCAAATATTAAAAATAAGTTAAGTGTTCCCCAATCCATTTTCTCTCTCTATTGTGTAAATTGAAACTTTGTTTGATTTCCCTTTTACTTTGACTGTATCAAGTTTGTTAAATTTAAATGATGTAGATATATCACGGTAGGTATCTTCTCCTACTACCAATGTGGCGTCATAGTTTTTAGAAACTCCCTCTAATCTACTTGCCAAATTAACAGCGTCACCTATAACTGAATAGTCAAATCGTTGTTCACTACCCATATTACCAACAATACATTTTCCTGTATTGATTCCTATACCTATATTTATTTTATTTAAATCTCCAAACCCATTATTATTATTTAATTCTTTCAATTTATCAATCATTTCAAGTGCTGATTTGATTGCTAATTCTTTATGATTTGGTGTGTCAATTGGCGCATTCCAAAATGCCATTATACAATCACCCATATATTTATCAATCGTACCTCCATTTTTCATAATAATATTTGTCATTGGTGTTAAAAATTTGTTTATGACTTTTGTTAGATCAGCAGGATTACTTTGATACTTTTCTGATAATGGTGTAAAACCTCTTATATCACAGAATAAAAAAGTTAATTCTTTTGTTTCTCCACCTAGTTTTAATAAGTCAGGATTTTGTTGTAGTTTCTTTACCATCTTTGGTTCTAGGTAATGTTCAAATTGTTTTTTAATTTGTAATTTTAATCTATTCTCTCGTGCAAAATTATTATATATTAAGTGTACCCATACTATACTTCCTATAAATGCAATAGATGACCAGTCTGTAAGTATCATATGTTTCTGCCATAGATAACCACTTGCAATTGCTAGATCAGAATAAAAACCTACTAACCATAATGCTGACCACAACAACCCAACTCTAGGTATAACTAATAAAAAGAAACCTAATGCTATTATTAAAATTGCCCATTCTGCTATTGGCATCCAATCAGGTCTTGTAATAAACTTACCTGACAATAATGTTTCAGTTGACAATGCCATTATCTCGTGTGTATTTTTTAAACCATTAGGTGTTAATACAAATGTTGAACCTTTAAATGTAGTACCTATAAAAACTATTTTACCTTTCATAGATGACCAATCTTTATCTGTATAATCTACTCTAGGTATTTGATGTCTGAAATCAATCCATATATTATCTTGTTTAGGTATTGGAAATTTTATGACTTTCATTATAACACTTGGCACAGATTTGTCAAGCGGTAATTTTCTAATAGTACCATCAACATCAATAGGTACTTCTACATTACCTACACCTAATACTTTTCTTTCTATACTTTTTAAATTTTTTGCGTCTTTAGTTTCAGTTAAGATAACAGGATACTTTGAGATCATTTTAAGAAACATCTCATCACCACCCAATCTATCTTTATGTACAAAGACTACATTTAAGAAGACTAGAGCGGCACCGTTTTTATATGCGTTGATTATAGTACGACCTAATATATCTCTCTTCCACGGCCATTGTCCTTGTTTTTTTAATGCCTCGTCTGATATGTCTAACAACACCAAACTTTTAGATTGGTAATTAGTACCAAACTTTTGGTATAAATCAAAGGTTTTTAATTGTAGGGTTTGTAAAGGTATAGGATTATATAGTTTTAATGCTAATAATATAATCACACTTACCACTACTGCCCAAGTGGAAGTTATCTTGTTCATAATAATTATTTAGTTTCTCCATTGTACTGGTAACCACCACTCCTGATACCAATGTTTAAATTGTGCTGGGTGTCTTCCAATGATAACTATATGCCAGAAACCTTTTATTAATTCTTTTATTGCTTTTACTTTTTCCATTAGTCTGTCTGTATAATAGTGATTTCGTTTTGATTAGCAGACTCTCCTACATCAAGGTGTTGTGCTTCTGCGTCTTGTAAAATCTGTATATCTGCTTCTTTACTCGTTTCAGTTTTGACATATGCTCTATGACTATCGTTGTATCTATTTAAAATTGTGTAATCACCACTTGTACTTGCCGTTGCGTCAAAGTCATTGTCTATTGTTGATACTCTTCCTGTTGAAGTAGCACTTGAAGTAGCACCTGTTAAACCATCTGTTGTAGTTAAGGTTTGGGTTACATCTCCAGTAGTATAGTTTAATGTTTCACCACTAGCAGTTACCTGTACTTCATTACCTTCATTATCAACCCATTCAGTACCACAAGATTGATTAGCAATGTCCCAATAGTATCCATAACTTAAACAATCTTCTTCGTCATAACTTGCTAATAATATTTCTAATTCTGCGTCCAGGTCATAGTCATCTTCATAAGCATATTCATCTTCCCAATTAGACTCATCATCTTCATTATTGTAATCGTAACCTGTGTACCACCAATCGTATAATGCGTCCCAATATGTGTCCCAATCTGCCCACTCCCAATCAGTTATGTAAGTCTTCTTTAAATCTTTCATCTTCCAAGGTTTAGGTTGGTCATCACACATTTTATAATTCGGCCACGATCCACACCAACCATATAGTTTACCAAATATCTTTTTAGATTCTTTAGTCCAACTATCATTGGTTACTTTTAAAGTCCAGTCATCTGTATACCAGTCATTTAAGTAATCAATATAGTCTTGGTTGCACCAGTAGTCTTCGTAACCATTGTACTCACAATAGTTTTGTACAGTTAATGTTGGAGGTCCACCTTGTGCTTTGTATTCTGCATTGTTATAGTAGTCATCATCTAAAGCAAAATCTTCCCAAGTATATCCTTCAACTGCTTGTACTTCTGTTTCATCTTTTGTATCTTCAACTACATCTTGTTCCTCTACTTCTACATTCCAAGAAGTTAATCCATAGTCTTCTAATAGGTCGTTATATGCGTCTGAATAAGCATCCCAATCTACCTCGTCCCAATCAATAGAATCCCAATCAATAGTATCCCAAGAACAATCTGAACAACCAATGGCGTCAAAGTATGCTTGATCCATTTCTGCATACATTTTCTTTGCGTCATCCCAATCCATAGTTTTTTCACCTTCGGCATCCCAAACTGAAATCTGGTTGTCTTCATCTATATAACCCCAATCTTTTAAATCTTCTTCCCAGGAATCATAATAAGATGTATCAACTTCTTCTACTTCAACTAATGCTGTTTCTTCTGCTGATTTTGTTTCAACTATTGCGTCTGTTTCACCAACAGATAAGTCTGTAGCAACAATTGTATTACTGTCTTCTACTATACTTGCTTCTTCATTAATTAATGCCTCTTCCATTGCCTGTGCTTCAGATTCTTCTTTAGACATTTCAGTTTTCATATCTACATCACCAAAATGTTTTTGAGATTCATCTTTTATTTCTTCTTCAAATTCATTTAACTCAATTATATCTGACTTATTAGTTTCTATTTTTGGAGGTGTTGGTGCTAAATCATTTGTATAAACGGTTACTGAATTGTAAGCGTTAGTTATTGTTTGAGAACCTGCGTCATTGGATACGGTTACTTGACCTACTGCACCATTACTATCAGGCAACAAAGTAATTGTTGCTTTACCTGAAGTATCTACTGATCCTGAAAAGGCAGTACCTTGTACTGTAATTGTAGCATTACCAGCATTAATATTAACTTCTCCACCTAGTGTAGATACTTGACCTGATTCATATGTAAATGTACCTACATTAACCGATATGTTCATTGCAATTTCTATTGGTACAACTGAAGTATCAAAAGCAAATTCATCAATAGTTAATTCTGTATTCGGACCCATTGTAAATTTAGTATTATCAACATATGATAAAATCATTCCACCATCTTCTCCAGTTTGGAGAAAGTCATTCATCTGTAACTCATAACCCATTGAAGTGTTTTGAGTTTGACCATCACGCTCATTCCAACTAGTACCCATTTGACCTATGACTTCGCCAACTTTAGGACCTGTTATTTGTGCTAATGAAATACTAGTACAGAAAAGTACCAGAAAGGATACTAAAAATAAAAACTTCTTCATACTTAACATCCATTAGATTGCGTATCGGTTACATCTGCTGTTTGATTGTTTCTATTGTATGAATATGTACAACTATCTGAACCGTTTTGCGTAAAGTTTAATGTGTAATCGTAAATTGAATCACCTGATATAGTAACTATACCTGTGTTACCTCCACCTGTTTGAGCAAAGTTTATTGCTGAATCATCTGTATAAAGATAAATTTTAGCAGTATTATTTCCACCTGCCATATGTAATCTTATTGTATTATCATCTCCAGATATGTATGTTCTTAAATAATTACCGTCACCTAATATCAACATAGTATCTCCATATGGATCAGTATCAGAACCAGTATAACTAGAATGAATATCTAATAGATTTGAACTGCCTATAATATCGTGGAGTTGATAGTTGCCTGTACCGTATGATGAAGTGTGTAGTGTATTGGAACTACCAATTATATAAATGTCGGCACTTGCACCTTCACTACCTGAACTGTCTGCAAATTGTCCGTGTGATGTTGATTGTGGACCAATTGCTTTGTTAGAGTTTGTATTGAACCCTACTGAATCAGTTGTGCTATAAAATTGTACATTATTTGAATTACCTGACATAAGAACATATAAGAAGTGATTATCACCTCTATTTCTTACCCAAAAAGTATTTGAGTCACCTGTAATATCTAAATCAACATTGAAATTTGCTGTATCATCTCCCCAAGTATCATAATCTACTATATTATTATCACCTGTAATATCGTGGTCCAAATAATGACCTGTAGCATCCGTATCATCACTATCTATTCTTAATTTATTACCATCACCTGTTGCTGTATAATCTAAAGTCATATCCTCACCTTTAAAACTCTGGTGATTTGAATAATCCATTTTATTATTATCACCTATTTGTTTTATAATGATTGTGATGTTCTCTCCATCTATTTTAAATGGATAAGATGTGCTATACCCTACTGTATTACCAGTACCATCTTGTTTTATAAAGATGGAACCATCGCTGTCTTGGTTGTCTTGTTGAATCCAAACTGAATTACCTGCTAGGCAATTACTCGTTAATGCTATTAGAGTCAACAGAATCATCATTATTTTTTTCATCTACTTCCTCCCAGGCTTTTTCGTCTTCTATTTCTTCTTGTTTCTTTTTCTTGTTATCTTCTTTTTGCACTTCTTTTGTTTTAAGTGCCTCTAAATGTGCTAAATGTGCTTGAAGTTCGTCCCAAGTTTTAAACTCGGTATTATTTTCTTTGTTATAATTTTTTACTTCAAGTTTTCGTGCCTTCTTTAATTCTTTTTTTGCCTTCTTTTCTTTCTTAAAATCTTCGTATGTTTTCTCTGGTTTCACTTCGCCCATATCAACTGTAATATCTTCTACTACTTTTAAATCTTTTGTAGGTTCTATTACTACTTCCACCATTTCAAATTCCCATATACCTTTTTCAGCACCTTGATTAATTAATTCTACTACACCTTTTTCTATTGCTTTTCTTACTGCATAGGTAACAGGTTCATTTCTTGCTACACCTGCTTCAATCTCTACTAACATTGTATCAGTATCTAAATATTTAAATATATCGCTGCCAGTTTCACCTGATATTATAGTCTTCTCAACAGTAAGTGATACTATTACTTCACCTGTTTGTACATTAACAAGTCTTAATATAATTGTAACTACATCTTGTCGCCATTGTTTATGTGCTTGTATACCTAAAATTCTAGCACCAAACCCACCTGTTTTTACATCACTATCATATCCTACAATACCACCTGTGATATATGCACCAGCAAATAATAATGGAGGTAATGGTTCTGCACCTTCTCCATTAACTTGTTGTCTTGTAGAACGGATTAGTTTTCGTTCTTGTAATAGACTTGGTAGACTTGCTCTTTCAACAACTCTAAACCATTTACCATCACCTGCGTCTGCAAGTGCTTTAATTAAAAGTTGATATGAACCTTGAGTTACTGCTGTACTCATAGAAGCAAAGTTGCCACCTGGTTTCTTTTGACCAGTCATATCTAAAAAGTCATAGACTGCAATGATAATAGGATCACCTTTAGGTGATTTAACTTCCGTTAATTCTTTATACTGAACAGGTTGAGTCCTAATATCAAAATCAGGTTTCCCAGCACAACTAACTAACAATAATGTTAGTAATAATATAACTATACTTCTAAACATTACGAGTTGTCTTCCTTCGGCATTGTAAATGTCGTTACAGTACCATCTGATTCTGTAACAGTTACAACTACATTACCAGTCTGACCTGAAGCTGGTGTTGTCCAAGTTACAACTTCTCCACCAACTGGTGAAGTAAATGTTCCTGAGTCTTGTTGTAGACCATCAGTACCAAATACATTATCTGTAATTTGTTTTGCGAGAGCAGTATAGAATCTTGCCTCTACATTTGCTTTGAATTTTGCTATTGCTGTTGATTTAGCGTCTGCGATTACTTTATCTGCTGCCGCTTTTTCTGCTGCTTTGATTGCGTCTTTACGAGTCTTCTCAATATTCTCTATCGTTAGGTAATGTGATGACTTTCCTACACCTGAAAACGATGGACTATGAAATTTAAAACTCAATTCACTTGCGTTTGCCTGTGAAAATACCAATAATGCTGCTAGAATCCCTAGTGATTTTCTCATAAACCTCTCTCTTTTACAGGTATATTTATAAGAATTACTTGCTGAATTTGTCTGTAATTTTATTGATTAGTTCAAAAGCGACTTTGATTTTCTCTTCCAATACTTTAATTCTATAATGTGCTTGTGCCAAGGTGACAATCAATAAGATAAATGCCACAAATATCGGCCACAATCTACTCAACATTAATACTGCTTCACTATCCATTATTTTTTAAACTTTGTTGCCTCTTCGGAACCGCCTGTTGCTGTTCCTTTTGTATAAGAGTGAGCACCCATACCTGCAAGGTCTCCATCTTTAACAATTAGATATTGATTTCTAATTTCTGAACCATCAAAAAAGCATTCAAGTATTTCTCTAACACCATCTGCATATCTTGTTTGTGCTGATAGTGAAGTACCTGAAGTGTGTGGTGTCATACCGTGGTTAGGCATTGTTCTCCAAATGTGGTCGTTAGGTGCTGGTTGGGGAAACCATACATCACCTGCGTACCCACTTAATTGACCTGACTTTAATGCTCTTGCAATAGCATCCTTATCACAAATTTTTCCTCTTGCTGTATTAATTATGTATGCACCTGGTACACACTTACTAATTAATTCATCATTAAACATATGTTCTGTTTCTGGATGTAAAGGACAACTTATATTAATTACATCACACCTTTTAACTAAAGATTCTACTGAATCGTGATAAGTTAAATTTAATTCTTTTTCTTTTTCTTCTGGCAATCTATGTTTATCAAAGTAATGTAGGTGTACATCAAATGGTTTCATTTTTCTTAACATATCATAACCAATTCTTCCAGCAGCAATTGTTCCTATGTGCATACCTTCTACATCATAAGATCGTTTAACTGCGTCAGCAATATGCCAACCACCTTCGTTAACTATTCTATGTTGATTGTGATAATCTCTTACTAAAGATAAAATCATCATAACAATATGTTCAGCAACTGACCGTGAATTACAATAAGTTACTTCAACTACATCAACTTTATGATCCATCGCTGCTTGTAAGTCCACGTGGTCTGAACCAATGCCTGCTGTAATTGCCATCTTTAATTTTGGCGCACTCTCAATTCTTTTTCTATTTAAATAGTACGGCCAGAATGGTTGAGATATAACTACATCTGCGTCAACTAGTTCTTTGTCTGCAACGCAACCATCTGCGTCTTTATCCGAGGTCACAACTAAAGTATGTCCTGCGTCTTCTAAAAATTTTCTTAATCCTAATTCACCAGATACACAACCTAATAATTCTCCTGCGTTGAAATCTCTTCCTTTAGGTGATGGTAATGTCATACCATCTGGATACTTTTCTAATTTAGGTATGCACTTAACTGGATATGATTTTGGCATACCATCTTTTGGGTCGTCATATAATATACATAATATTTTCATTATCTACTCTTCCTTTTTATGTTTTCCTAATATCTCTACAATCTCCCAAGTTCCATCCTGATAATGATGTACTTGAGCGTCAACTAAATCACACATAAATGCTAATGATTCACCGTCTATCTTGTAAGTGATACCATTTATTTCTACACTATCTGTTCCTTCAGCTTTGTTTCTCCACTTTTTCTCAACTTCTCTTTTTGTTTTTAAGCAATCACTCATACTATTTGCACCTTTATGGTCTATTAATTGACCATCTGCAAATACACATACTGCAAACACTACCTCTGGTGGATGTTTGTGTTCATTGGCATCCAAAGGACATTGTTCGTGTCCATCTTTACCGCAACCTGTACAGTCTGCTTTAGCATAACTGAAACCAACTGCTAATAAAAACAGAAAACAAATAATAAATGCCCATTTCTCCCAAATGTTATTAAAAAATTTCATACTTCTCTCCCTATCTTATTGGTGGAACATACATAACGCCACCGTTCTTCCAAAGATTATTTAATCCTCGTTCTAATGCAAGTGGAGTATTAGGTCCTACATTTCTCTCAAATGATTCCCCATAGTTCCCTACTTGTTTAATAATATTATAACCGAATTTCATACCAAGTCCTAACATTGGACCGATATAACCTTCAACACCTAGTATTCTTTTAACTTCTTTATTCTTTGAAGTTAACATTAAATCTACATTGTACATTGTGATACCTGCCTCTTCAGCATTTATCATAATAAAATGTGTCCATCTAACTACATCTTCCCACTCTTGGTCGCCTTGTCTTACAAGTGGACCTAAAGGTTCTTTAGATATAATTTCAGGTAATACTAACCATTTACTTGGGTCTTCTGCACCTGCTCTAGCACTTGCTAAACCAGAAGCGTCTGTTGTGAATACATCACAATCACCAGCAAATAGTTTTGCCTTTGCGTCTTTGTTACCTTCAACATATACTGGCACATATGCCATATTTTGTTCTGCAAAGTAATCGTTTAAATTTAATTCAGATGTTGTTTCTTTTGTAATACATACATACGCACCATCTAATTCTGTGGCACTTTTAATATCTAAATCTGTTGGTATTAAAAATCCTTGACCGTCATAGTAATTGACACCAGCAAATTCAAACATTAAGTTTACATCCCTACTGATTGTCCAAGTTGTGTTTCTTGCAAGTACATCAATATTACCTGACGCTAATGTTGGAAATCTTTGACTAGCATTTAGTCCTACAAATTCTACTTTACTTGAGTCACCAAATATACCAGCGGCAACTGCCTTACAGAAATCTACATCTAAACCACTCCAGTTTCCACTCTCGTCTTGAGCAGAAAATCCTGGTAAACCTGCATTAACTCCACAAATAACATAACCTCTTTCTTGTACGGTTTTTAAGAGACCGACTTCTTGTTCTATTTTAATAATCTTTGTTGTATTACAACCTACTAAAAATAAAGCAACCAATAAACTCATTAATATTTTTTTCATATCACCTATCCTATTGCGTTAATACTTTTGTTTTCTTTTCTTTTTTCTTTTCTGTTAAAGACTTCGCTGTACCACCTAATTTTAAACTACCAGATTGGTCAGGCATTTTGTTTTTAATACTAACAATGTTGCCATCTTTATCTACTTCTGCCATAGATGGACCACAAATAACTCTACGACCATCTTTCATCTTCTCAATTTTTCTTTTGTCCTTTAAACAGTCCATTAATCCATCATACTTAACAAACTCGCTTGAAGTATTGGTCACAATAAACATTGTGATGATGGTGACTAGTGTTGTTGCGTCCATACCTATTCTCCTGTTGAGTGTCCGTTCTTAACACTTCTAATTTTGTCTTTTAATTTTTCAACATCTGCCAGAACCTTCTCCATATCCTTCTGCAATCTCTCAATGTTAACTGCATTGTTCATCATATTCTGCAAATCTTTTTGAATTGATTCCACTTGACCTGATAAAAATTCAATCAACATAAACTGCTCGGAATCAGCAGGTGGGGAACCTAAATCTCCCCTTGGCCATTTGATCCTAAATTCATTATTCTTTTCTATATCAGCACCTAGAGCTTCTTCTGATTGTGTTAAATCTTTTTCTAATAATGTTGTATTAGTTTCCAATTTATTTAATCGCTCAATCACACCAAAATATGCCCATACACCTATAGCAACTGCTCCTATTATAGCAATTAGGTTTTTCATTGGCATACTTACTGCCGATTCACTTGATATATCTATTCTATTCTTACTCATCTTTATTCTCTATTTTTTTTTCAGGTTCATAATACTCTTTATATTTATCTAACAAATCATTGGTGATTTTAAGTTGATTTCTAATTCTAGCGAAGTTTTTTGCAAGTAATTCAAAGTCTTTATCTGTTAGACCAAATATTACAGGATCAATACCCTCTTCCTCTAGTTTTTTGAATACTTCCTCAGCATTCTCACTAGTAATAATGATCCATCTTAATTGTTCTAATTGTAATGGTGTAGGTTTATCTAAATTGAGTTTTTCACGCTCAACTTTTTTCTTAAATATCGTTAACTCTTTTACACCCGAACAATTAGTAAGGGATGTAATTAGGATTAGCGATACTAGGACACTCCCTATTAATTTCAGACTTCTTTGTAGCATTTAATTCTTTTTCTGTTAGTTCTGCTCCACTTGCTATTTCAATACATCTTTTAGCATTTTCGGAACCTTTGTTCATTATTCTTTCAATAACTTCTGTTTTTTCTATGGCAAGTTTGCCAAAATCTCTATTCTTTTTATTAAATCTTTTATCTAAATCGTCTAGGTCATTCTTTAAATTACCTATTAATT
>Ga0206683_10000528_pt1 | contig 27636 bp, 24 predicted proteins | sample M280m12015metaG_FD_155483 | JGI IMG/M metagenome (GOLD analysis project Ga0206683, IMG submission 155483) | Ammonia-oxidizing marine archaeal communities from Monterey Bay, California, United States - M2 80m 12015 | ecosystem: Environmental > Aquatic > Marine > Intertidal zone | place: USA...
CCCGGATACCATGAGTTGGCCCAAAAATCGCATGAACCCTCAGCCATAGCTGTGAATGCATTCGATGGTCCAAGCTCAATCTCAGCCGGATCAGAAACCTCGAAACCAGCTGTCTGCAATATCTGACGCACAATCTCGGCCTGGATATAACCAGAAGCCCAGTCAGCACGACACATACTCAACGAAACACCCTCACCGGGTAAAGAATCGTCAGCAGCAGCTGGAGCTGCTGGAGCGGCAGTTGTTGCCGCAGCAGGTGCAGCAGTAGTAGCAACAGCAGCTGAACTGCTATCCGAACTACTCGCACCATCATCACCGTCAGACCCGCAGGCCCCGGCAATCAACCCAAGCGCCAAAACAGCAGAAACAATCCGCCAGCTCCGACGCCTAATAAGCGTTTCCATAAAAGAAATCCCCTCCATTAGTTAACAAAATCCAGCGGTCTGATGGTCTGACCATCTGGTAATTACACCTTACAAGCAATATTTGTTGCTCTCAAATCCGAGAGAATTAATGCAAAAAAATATATAAGGTGCCTATATCCAAAGCCTTTTCACTGCATTTAAGGCTTTTTTTGGCATTTACAGTTTTGGCCAATGCTCTTTGTATCGTTGAACCAGCCATTTATTGAACTGAACATGACTTTCCTCTTGCCATGAATATTTTCCACGAGGAGCAAACCGGGAGTTCAAACCATTTTGAACCTTCGTAGTTGCGTCTTGATCTTGATTAATAAACACTTGCACACCAGCGTCACTTGCTTCAAAAAGTTCATCAAACAAAGGATGCTCTAATGCAGTTGGGTGAAAAAGGTAACCAATCTCGACATCGATAGTTCCTGCTGTAACCGGATTAACAATGAAAAAGAAAGCCTGATCAGGAGCAGTACCAATACACAAGTTAGGCGGCAAAAGAGCAAATGTTGATCTCCAACGCTCTTCTTCAGTCAATTCAGGATAAACAGGTAAGAGTGCCTTATGAGTTGGATTGAAACCGGCATCAATATGCACGTAACCACTTTCACGGAATATGACGTTACTACTGTCCTCCCAAGGAACCGGAAAGCTACTCATGTCACTGGGGCAAAAATCCTGCACATACTGATGTAAACGATTCGCATGATAGCCGTCATTAAAATTCTCAAACATGATCTTCCAATTCCACGGCAGCGAGTCCAAGGTAAAAGTGCCTGGACATACAGCTTCATCTAATTTGTAATTCTCAAGATAAGAGTCATACCTGCTAAGTGTTGGTGTTAGAGATTTAGCTTCAGGGTCTAAATTGACAAAAATAAAACCCTTCCAAATCTCTATTTGAACATTAGGTAAACCCCATTCCGATTTATTGAAATCTTTTGTCTTCTCCATGGCCGGGGCTCCTAAAAGACGACCATCAAGGTCATAAGTCCAATGATGGTAAGGGCATTTGAATTTTGAACTATTTCCAGAGCCTTCACAAATTTGCATGGCGCGATGTTGGCAAACTGCTGAAAAAACCCGAATCTGATGATCCTTGCCTCTTGCAATAATAAGAGGTTCACCATTTATAGTCTTCGTGAACCAATCTCCCGGGTCAGGTATAGAGTTTGCCAAACCGGCACAAAGCCACTCGTGATCAAAAATTGACTTTCGTTCAAAATCTAAAAACTCTTCAGAAGTATAAATCTCAGGCGGAAGAGTTTGTGAATCATCAAAACTTGAAATTGAAATTTCGAAGGACTCCAAAAACTCATTCGTCAATATTGTCATCAGTTTCTCCCTTCCCTAATAATAGGTATTTTCTGATCTTCCCAACGCTTGTTCGGGGAAGTTCGTCTAAAAAAGTAATCTGTTGTGGCCTTTTCGCCTTAGTCAATCGTTTCTCACACCACTCAAATAGATCTTCGAGAGAGGGGGGGTCTTCACCCGGAGCAGGAACAACAAAAGCAACAGGGACTTCGTCTCTCATATCATCAGGCTTTCCGACTACCGCAGCCTCAAGAATTCCAGGGTGCTCTGAAAGGACCGACTCGACTTCAACAATAGAAACGTTCTCACCAGAAACCTTCAAGACGTCGGATCTGCGACCGTCAAAGAAAAATTTTCCAGCGAGATCACGTTTAGCTCTATCTCCAGTCAAAAACCATCCATCACGAAAACTCTCTTGAGTTATAGCAGAGGCATCTAAATATCCGTTAAAAATATTTACGCCTCTTTTACCTCCTACAACAATTTCGCCTACTTCATCTGGATCCACAGATGTACCATCCGGCCTTTGTACATCAACTAAACAACCACTCGTCACAAAACCCATGGAAGAGGGGTCGGGATTCTCTTTTTCATCAGTTAAAACTGCAGGAATGGTCTCTGTCATTCCATAAAGTTGTCGAGGTTTACAGCCGAACCATTTAGTTACAGTCTCGTACTGTCCTTGAGTGATATTTTGAGCAAACCAGCAATGCCTTAGCTTCAATCCTTTCACTGGTTCTCCTCTTGCTAATATCATCCGGATAGGAGCTGCAAAAAGACTCGCTGCTGTTACCTCATATTTTGCTGCTTGTTGTAAAAACCGACTTGCTGAAAAAGTTGCCATCAAAGCAACACTCGCTCCCACATAAATTGCTGAAGCAAAAGAATAATACTGAGCGTTCGCATGGAACAAAGGCAACACCACAAAGTGACGATCATTATTGGTTAAAGAAGCTGCTGACGCCATCACTTGTCCTGCGAATGCATAGTTGGCTTGAGTAATTTCAACCCCCTTGGGCAACCCAGTTGTGCCGGATGTAAACATTACTGCGGCCCTATCAAGAAAATTTGGAACTGGCCATGACTCAATCTCAGAAGAGTCGCAGAGTTGCAAGTCCGTGCTCATCTCATCTATCTCTATGAATGGCAAATCTCCACAAGCTTGTTCATAGATCTCAGAACGGCTCTTCGCACAAAACCCTACTTTCGGATTAGTTCTTTCTATATGAGATAAAAGATCTTCTGAACTACCCATTGGGTCTGAAGGAACTATCCACGCCCCAAGTCGAATAGCCGCTAACCAAACCGCAATAAAAACTGGACAGTTAGCCAAAGCCAGATGCACCGAATCACCAGATTTGACACCATGTTGCAATAAAAGACCTGCTATTTTAGATACCTCTTTATCGAAATCTTTATAAGTCCACTTAACAGAGAGGCTTTCTAAATTTTCAAAAATTAAAAAAACGTCTTCAGCGTGATCTTTTACGGTCGTCTCCCATACTTCTGAAAAAGAAACAGGGGGAAATTCAGGCATCAGGATTTTCCGTAGCCTCCGCCACCAGGTAAATCAAGACAAACCACATCTTCAGACTCAAGCTTTATACGGTTCTGGGTCTCAACAGATTTACCATTTACCTGAAATGAGCCGGCGGCACCTGAATCGCCACCAAAAATTCCTTGAGGGGGCTCCGACAAACGACTAGTCACAGCATTAAGTTCCCAATAATTAGTTGTGTCGACACTAAATTCAATCGTTTGACCCAGTCCGCCTACTTGTGCTCCTTCACCACCAGACCCTTGTCTAAGTTCTTTTCTATGAAAATAAATCGGTGCTGAGGCTTCAACTACTTCTATTGGCACCGCTGCTACTCCAGTTGGATAGGAACAAGCAGAAAGACCAGGTTTAGATTGACGTGCACCCACACCACCCGCATAAGTAAACATTGCAGTTATAAATGGAGATCCGTTTTCATGCGTTCCATTTACTTGCATAGTCCAAACGGCACCAGAACCTTCTGCCATAGAAGACTCAGGTTTAACTTGTGCTAGTGCTTTCAATAATGCATTAGGCAAAAACATGCCGACTACATGTCGCGCCGTTCCTGGTTGAGGCAACACTGCATTAACGATCGAACCTTTCGGAGCTCTCATCTTTATTGGTTTAAGACTTCCAAAGTTATTTGGGATATCTGGGTTCAAAACAGACCGTACTGTAAAGGTCGTATAAGCGTGCGTGTAATTCTCGACAACATTTATACCCCAAGGACTGGCATCTGAGGTTCCCTCATAGTCAACAATAATTTCGCCTTCTTCAGTATCAACCTTCATAGAACACACAATGTCGATTTTGCTGCCATCTGCAAGATCCAATAGAGCCGAAGCTGCATACGTTCCTGCCTTCAACTCCTTAATACTTGCCCTTGTGGCCTCTTCAGAACGCTGAACTATCTCATCAGAAAGACCTTCAATGTCTTGAATATCATGATTTTCACAAAGTGCAAGAAGTCTTTGTGCCCCGACCTCACCTGAAGCCATCTGTGCATGCAGATCACCTGCCATGTGATCTGGTTGACGGACGTTTGAAAGTATAAATTTCCATACGTCTTCGTTGCGTTTTCCATCTTTCATTAACTTGCAAATAGGTATCCATAGACCCTCTTCGAAACAATCCCTACCCCCAGCTCCAATTCCATATCCACCTACGTCTGTATGATGTATAGTCGAGCCGAAGTAAGCTATCGGAACTGATTTTTCTTTACTCTTTTGCTCTTTCCATACAGGTACTAAAACAGTTACATCCAGTAACTGGCCAGCAGTTTTGTAAGGATCATTTGTTATCAAAACATCGCCTGGATTTAATTCCTCTGGTCTGATCTCTTCTAGCATTTTGGAAGCACCAATTGCTAGTGAATTTATGTGGCCAGGTGTACCTGTAACCGCCTGAGCCACCATTCTCCCTCTTTGATCAAAAACAGCGTTTGCTAGATCTCCAGCTTCTCTCACAATCGGGCTAAAGGCAGAACGCTGAAGAGCGCGTGCCTGTTCATTAACTGTCGAAATTAATGACTGCCAGAGTATTTCTAATTCGATCGGGTCAAAAGTACTCATTTTGAATCCTTTACTGCTACGAGACTTCCGTTATCTCCAACTTCAACATTCCATCCTGGGCGAATTACAGAAGTCGTCTCTCTCTCTTCTACAATTGCTGGACCGTTAAAGATCATTCCCGGTTTCAACAATTTCCTTTTATAAACCGAGGTTTCGACGGGTTTTTCACCACGGTTAAAAATTACTGAACGCTTTCCATCCGAAATGGCTTCCTCAGTTTTACCTTTCACTCTTTTGTGCGGCTGCATCAAAAGTAAATCAGCTGACGCTGACAATCGCCATGTAACAACCTCTATGCCAACATCTGGGATAGCTAACCCATATATGCGGCGATACTCCTCTTCGAACATCAAAGTAATCGAGTCAGAGTCGACTATCCAAGATTCACCTTCGCCCACCCAGACAGTTATCTCATTTCCTTGACCGACATATCTTGCATCAATTCCATATTTGAAATTGACTGCATCTTCTGAAACTCCTGCAGCTGTTAAAACTCTTCTACCTTCTATTCTCAATTCTTCCAGAAGAGAGTCCCGTAAACCTTCGTCTAAATTATTGAGCAACATGGGCTTTGAGCGAGCCAAATCAATTCTCACAGGTGAAACTAAAGTTCCGAAAGCAGAAAGAACACTGGCGTTGACGGGGAAAATGACTTTGGTCGATTCAAGCAATTCTGCTACTCCACAAGCATGAACAGGTCCAGCTCCACCGAAGGCAAGCAAAGTAATTCCTCGCAAATCTATGCCTCTCTCAACTCCATGCATACGTGCGGCTGCTGACATGTTCTGATTAACAACTTCATGGATACCAGCTGCCGTCTCAATTTCTGAAAGATCTAATTTCTCAGAAATCACAGATACCGCATCTTTTGCTTTCGCCGCATCTAATGGCATATCGCCACCCAGAAAACTGTTTGGATCAAGCATTCCTAGCAAGACGTCCGCATCAGTAACAGCAGCAATTTCACCACCCTGTCCATAAGAAGCGGGTCCGGGCTCAGCACCAGATGATTCTGGACCTACCTTAAGAAGTCCAAACTGATCTGCCTTAGCTAAACTTCCTCCCCCTGCGCCTATTTCCACCAGATCAACTGAGGGAACGGAAACTGGAAAGCCAGACCCTTTCTTAAATCTATATATACGAGCGACTTCAAAAGTATTTGTTAGTTCAGGTTCAAATCCATCAATCAAAGTTGCCTTAGCTGTTGTGCCTCCCATATCAAATGCCAACAGGCGACCTTCATCTAAACTTTTTGCAAACCACCTTGCTGCAAGTGCACCAGCAGCTGGACCGGATTCAACTAACCGAATCGGTGCTTGTGCCGCATCTTGTGCTGAAACGACACCCCCATTAGACAGCATCATCAGAACTGAGCCACCAAATCCTTCTTCTTTTAACCAGTTTTGCAATTCATCTAAATAAGGGCCTATAAGAGGCATCGTTGCGGCATTGCAAGCAGCAGTGATCATTCTGGGGTATTCGCGTATTTGAGGAGCTATTTCGGCTGACATGCAAACCGGAATGTTCAAAGATCCTCTAATTCGATCAGCGATGAACTTTTCATTTGAAGAATTTATATAAGAATTAATAAGACAAACTGCAACAGACTCAGCGTCGGCACTTCTAATCTCACTTATTAAATTTTCAAGAGCTTCATCTGATGGCTCTTCTATTAAATCTCCATTTGCATTAGTTCTTTCAGAAATTTCAAATGTCATATGCCTAGGAATCGGAGGTTCAGGAAATTCAATTTGTAAGTCATACATGTCATAGCGATGCTCGTCACGAATCAAAAGGGTGTCACCGAAACCTGAAGTAGTCACCAATGCAGCACGACCTGTCTTGCCTTCTATCAGAGCATTAGTGATCAAGGTTGTAGCGTGCACTATAGGAGCTGTTATATCTTTAGGTTCAACCTGTGTTGCGTCCAACAAGTCTTTTATACCTTTTCTTACTGCCTCTAAAGGGGACTTTGGAGTAGTCAATGTCTTTTCCACGCTGACTTCACCAGTTGAGTCATTAAGAAGTACAACATCAGTAAAAGTTCCACCTATGTCAACAGCTAGACGCCAATTATCTTTACTCATTATTTTTTCTCAAATCATCTCGAGGTGGAGAAAAAATATCCAAGATCCAACACTCATCCAATTCTTCATCGCCTATAAAAATGCTGTCTCCATGCCATACGCCTTTTGGAGCTACGTACACATCGCCAGTGTTTAAATAGGATCTCTCTTGCGTGTCTTCTTCACCTATTCGGAAATCCAAAGCGCCTCTAAAAATAATTCCAAGCTGTTCATGACTATCATGTTTGTGCATATAGGAACCTTTTGCGCCACCCTCTATTCTCCAAAAACATAATTGGGTTTGTTCACCGTCAATTACACGTCTTCTGAAACCAGATCTATCTGTTTCCTCAAAGCTTTCGTTATCAAAGAAAAATAGAAGATTTGAAAAATCTTGATTCAGCAACTCATACCAACTTTTCAAATATTTGATCTTCGATCTCAGCTACATGGTCTGCGGCCGCTACAGATGCCGCAACTGCATCGCCTTCAAAAATTGCTCTTGCTATTTCCTTATGTTTTTTGGCGACTTGATCAACAATTTTTTTTACTTCCTCAGGCTCTAAACCTCCATACAAGAGAGAAGAAAAAGCAGAAGATTCAAAAACAGCCTTAAGTACACGGCCATAGAGTTCTTCAAGGAGCGGGTTTGAACAACATTCACCAATTTTCATATGGAAACGGTGGTTAAGACTCCTGAATTCTTCAGGATTCATTTCCGCGTGAAATGAATCAGCCAATTCTAAAAGTTCTTTGCGTTGTTGATCAGTTGCTCTACAAACAGCTAATTCCGTGACAGAAATCTCTATAAATCGGCGAGTCTCAACTAGGTCTTTAAGTTTTTTAGTTTTCTCATCTGGAACATCTATAACACCTATGTGGTCAACTACGTACAATCGATTTGTTTGACGTTCCAAGACCCCTAAGGAGACAAGTTGTTGTATAGCTTCTCTCAGAGTGGTTCTAGCGACTCCAAAATCTTCGCATAATTGTCTCTCAGAAGGCATTCTTTGTCCGGGCGTGAATTTCCCTTCACGGATCAACTGAAGCAACTGTCCACTTACCTGATCGGCAATGGTCGTTCTTTCTATTGGCTTTAACGAATAAGACTCCCCTGAAAAAGACATTTAGTTTCTTCCTTTAAGCTCTCTACCGAATTTTTCTATTTCCCCGGAAAGATTAAGAGGTTCAATTATCGCAGTTGTTTCCGCATCTCCCCAAAACTTTTCTGGTGTTAACCACATAACTTCAAATTCAAGACCATCAGGATCTACTGCATAAAGACTCTTATTCACACCATGATCGCTCGCCCCTACAAGACAGTTTTCTTCTTCGAGAGTTTTTTTGACTTCTTCTAGTTCTGCAAGTGTCTCCACTTCCCAAGCAATGTGATAGAGGCCAACGTTTTTTTGTCCAGCATTTGAAGGAAAGGCATCTCCTCCGATTGAGAAAAAAGCGACATCATGGTGATTGTTTGAATTAGGAGCACGCATAAAAACAAACTGGCCATTTCTATCTTCAATATTTGCTGTAAAACCTAAGACTCTCGAATAGAACTCTTTGTGGACACGAGCATCTCGAACATAAAGAACTGCGTGGTTCATACCGATTATGCTCATTTTAGCCTTTCAAGATTATGGTCTAATGGTCAGACCAAGATACAGCTTGATTTGAATGGACACCAACTCGAAAACTAAAAACTGTTATTCATTCAACTAATCTCTGCCAACAAAGATCTTGTTTTCAGCACATCATCCTGCAATTGTTCGACCAGTGAATCAATACCATCGAATCTTTTTTCACTTCGTAAAAAATATAAAAAAGCAACTCCACAAAGTTCTCCGTACAAATCATCATCAAAATCAAGTAAATGGGCTTCTAGTAAAGAAGTATCTGCATGCTCATAGAAAGTAGGTCGTCGACCAACATTAATTGCACACAAGTGATTAGAAGAATCTGACCTTGTGAAAATACCTGCGTACACTCCATCAGCAGGCCAAGCTCGGTCAGAAGATAGGACTAAGTTCGCAGTAGGAAAACCTATAGCTCTTCCCCTCTGATCTCCGTATACAACTTCCCCGGAAATACTGTAAGGACGTCCCAACATTTGCATAGCGCTTTCAACTTCGCCACCCCTTAGAGCCCTTCTAATCGCAGTAGAAGAAATAGCTTCAGAATCTCCTTCGCTTAGCAATATCGGGTTAATTTTTCGAACTTCAAAATCCAATTCCTTGGAAACTTGTTCCAAAAAAGCAAAATTACCTTCTCTGTTGTTCCCAAAGTGCACGTCGTGTCCAACGATCAGCAATTCAACAGAGAGTTTTTCTACCAATACTTCTTTCACAAAATCTGTAGCAGATCTTTCGGACTCTTTCTGATCGAAAGGAAGAACCAAAAGATGATCGATTCCACAATCAGCTATTAAAGAAACTTTGTCTTCAAATGATGTCAAAAAATAAGGCACGCTCTCTGGGCGAAGCAATTCAGCAGGGTGTCGATCAAATGTCACAACAATACTTTCACCCCCACGTTTCCTGGCCTCATCAACCAGGTCGGTAATAATTTTTTGATGCCCTAAATGAAGCCCGTCAAAAGTTCCCAGAGTAACCACGGTAGGAGTTTCGAAAACTAGAGGATCTGAAAATTGATGAACTTGCACAACAAAACGTTATTGGAAATTGAGCAAAATAAGCACCTTAAAAGAAAAAGAGTTCAAAGGGTAAGAGTCTCAGTTGTTAAGAATATGACCTAACCGTGTTTTCTTTGTTTCTAAATAACGTAAGTTTTCCTCGGTTGGAGATATTTCCAACGGCACACGCGAAACAACATCTATGCCGGAACTCTCCAATCCGCTTCTTTTCTTGGGGTTGTTTGTCAAAAGTCTTATTTCCGAGACACCCAAATCTTGAAGAATTTTAGCTGCAAAATAATAATCTCGAGAATCAACCGGTAAGCCTTGTTTTAAATTAGCGTCAACCGTATCGAACCCTTGATCTTGAAGAGTGTAGGCTCGAAGTTTTTTTCCCAAACCAATACCCCGACCTTCATGCCCGCGCAGGTAAATAAAAATGCCGGCTCCTTCTTCACCAATCATCTCCAAAGATGCCTGTAATTGAGAACCGCAATCACATCGGAGAGAGCCGAGTAGATCTCCTGTCAAACACTCCGAATGAACTCGAACTAATGGGATATCAACAACTTCTATATCACCTAAAACTAAAGCTATATTTCCTTCGTTTTTAAAATTATTCCTATACGAATAAGCCGTAAATTCTCCAAACTGTGTTGGAATTCGCGCAGATGAAAACCTCCTTAAAAAGTAAAGCTTTCGAAAAATTTTAGGAAAACCCATTACTGCGAAGCAAGCAATTTCATATCAGATCTTGCCTTCTCTCAAGAAAAACGAATTTATGTTTAAAGGGTTCATCGTTGCAGACTATCTAGCAAAATTATGAGTCAACAATAACAACCGCTGGTTTAATTTTGTCACCGTGTTCTTTGTACACGGCCAAAAGTTCTCCGCTACGATCAACTAGGGCCCAAGGACCTTCTTTTTTTATCTCTAGTCGGTCCCGTGCAAAAACCCTTCCATATGAAACTTCTTTTCTAGTCTCTTCATTAACTTCCACTACCTCAAAGTCTCGCATACCTACGATAGGCGATTGTAAAACGATCTTTTCCACTGGCAATGCTTCATCTTCTTTAAAAGAACCGACTCCTGTTCGTCGTAAATTTCTTAAATGTGCTCCTCCTCCTAAAGCTGAACCAAGATCTGCCGCTAAAGACCTTATATAGGTGCCAGATGAACAATCTACAAAAACCTCATAGACCATAGGGTTTTCAGTTGGATTAACCTCAAAACGATCGACCCTAACGTTTCGAGAAGGTCGGTCAACTTCGTTTCCCTCTCTAGCAATTTCATAAAGACGTTTTCCTTTTACCCTCACTGCAGAAACCATCGGTGGGATTTGTTCTATTTCTCCCAAAAAAGATTTCGTTGCTTCTCTAACTCCTGATGGTCTCAAGTTAGTCATATCGTAGGTAGCAGTAATTTCTCCGGAAGAATCCAAGGTTGAAGTATCTTCACCGAAAACTATTTCCCCTTTATACGACTTGGGTAGCAGAGTAAGAAACTGGAGCAACCTAGTAGCCCTACCAACCCCTAAAATCAAAACTCCCGTCGCGTCTGGATCTAACGTTCCAGAATGTCCGACTTTTCTCGTTCCTAATACTTTTCTCGCTTTGGCTACTACGTCGTGACTTGTTAAACCTGCTGGCTTATCAACAACTGCAATTCCAATAGGTTGCTTTGTTTCTTTTGCCATTAACTTTCTATTCCTGATTCAATTCACGAAGCAGGTTTTCAATTCTTTCCGCTGACTCAGCGGTGTCGTCAACAAAAAAAGAAAGAGAGGGTACTCGCCGTAATCTGGACTGCTCATTTATCACTCTCTGTAAACGTGACCTATGGGTTTCAAGTCGGCTGCACAATTCTTCGTCATCAAGTTCACCTGTAACAAAAACTTTTGCTTGAGTGAGGCTTTTGTCGGTTTGGACACCAGTTACTGTGACAAATCCTAAAACCTCATCGTCAATTATTTCTAGTTCTTCAGCAAGAATCCTTATTAAAAGTTCGTTTAGTCGATCAGTTCGATCGTAACCACGCATACAGTCACACTATTCCGGCTCCAACTTAAAGACGACCTACATGTTTATGTTTCGTAATGACTAGAGTCAAGATATGAGTTTTATGGACCTTCCTAAAAAATTCACATCTGATACTACGGCCTTCGGTTGCTGGCTTAAAGTCCCATCTTCTGTAACAGCCGAAATCGCTGCCCTATCTGGATTCGACTATGTATGTATCGACATGCAACATGGTTTTAGCGACCGAAATGACCTTATCTCAATGCTTCAAGCGATTCAGCCCCACTCTCTCAGAGCTATTGTTCGTGTTCCAAGTAATGAACCCTCAGTAATCGGATGGACTCTCGACGCGGGAGCCACTGGTGTGATAGTTCCACTTGTGAACTCCGCTGAAGAAGCAGAACAAGCAGTTAGAGCTTGCTTATACCCTCCAAAGGGAAATCGAAGTATGGGACCCACAAGAGCTGTAAGGGTGTTCGGTGAAGAATACCCTCGAGAAGTAGAGAGTTCGATTCAATGCCTTCCAATGATTGAAACACTAGATGCTTTAGAAAACATTGACTCGATTCTTTCAGTGGATGGTGTTGACGCTATATATGTAGGACCCTCTGACCTGTCTGTGAATCTTGGTTTACCTAAAGGCAACAATGATGGGAATCCCAAATTCGATGAAGCATTAGAAAGAATTGTAAGTAGTTGCGAGAAGCATAACGTGACTCCAGGAATACACGCCAACTCATCTCTGGCTGCTACTCGGCAACAACAAGGATTTCGTGTTTTAACCGTAGTTGAAGATGATGGAGCTATGGACGCGGGATTTCAAGAAGTGTTTAAAAAAGTAAAATCTTAAGTTCTCGCTATTTCTCTCTCTTCGTAAGTTTCAATTACGTCACCTGCTTTTAAGTCCTGAAAATCTGAAAGTCCAATACCACATTCAAAACCAGACTGAACTTCTCTCACATCATCTTTAAATCTCCTCAGAGAACTAACCTCACCTTTCCAAATGATCGTTCCCTCTCTAAGAAATCTGACTTTAGACCCTCTAGTAATTGTCCCATTTGTCGCGTAACAACCCGCTATCTTACCGATCTTTGGCACAGAGAAGATTTCCCTAACCTCTGCATCACCCGTAACTATTTCCTCATACTCTGGTGCCAGTAGACCCAACATTGCAGCTTCTATGTCACCTATTAACTCATAGATGACTTCGTAACTTCTGATCTCTACTTGTTCTTCTCCTGCCAGGTCTCTAGCTTTTTTTTCGGGTCTAACGTTAAAACCAATAATTGTTGCATTTGTAGTGGAAGCAAGTTGTATATCGTTTTCACTTATTCTTCCTACACCACGATGGACAAAAGAAAGCTTCACATCTTCTCTCTCAAGTTTTCGAAGACTTTCACTTACAGCTTCCAGTGAACCATGCATATCGGCTTTGACGACGAGATTTAAATTTGCTGCTTCGCCTTTTTGTATCTGTTCGAAAATATCTTCAAGTCTGGCTCCACCAGATAAAGCATGTGCATCTCGACCCAGTCCTGTTTGCCTACGGTGATGGCTACGTTTCTCAGCAACTCGACTAGCTAATCTCTCACTAGGTGCGACCATAATCTCGTCCCCAGCGTCAGCTACTTCATTCAAACCAAGCAATTGAACAGGTGTTGAAGGACCTGCCTCTTTGATTTGTTCTCCCGAGTCGTTTATCAAAGCTCTTACCCGACCCCATGAGGCACCTGCAACCACAGGTTCACCTACTTTGAGAGTTCCATTTTGAACTAAGACAGTAGCTACTGGCCCTTTGCCGGCATCGAGATTTGACTCTAAAACTACTCCTCGCGCTCTTGCACTCGGTTCAGCTCTAAGATCCTCCACTTCAGCAACCACGGTTAAGTTTTCTAGCAATTCATCAATACCTAAATTCTCAAGAGCTGAGATTTCGACAGTTACCGTTTCACCTCCCCAGGACTCAGGAACTAAATCATTCTCTGCTAACTGGCTCATGACTTTTTGAATATCAGCGTTTTCGCGATCGATTTTATTAATAGCTACCACAATCGGCACTTCTGCTGCGCGAGCATGATTAATAGCTTCCAAGGTTTGTGGCATAACGCCGTCATCTGCCGCTACAACCAACACAACAAGATCAGTGGATTCAGCTCCGCGTGCACGCATTGTGGTAAATGCCTCGTGTCCAGGAGTATCTATGAAAGTCAAAATACTTCCATCTTTCACAATTTGATAAGCCCCTATGTGCTGAGTAATGCCTCCCGCTTCACCATCCGCGACTTTTGCATTTCTGATCTGATCCAACAGTTTTGTTTTTCCATGGTCAACGTGCCCCATTACCGTAATTATCGGGGGGCGCTCTGGGGCATCTTCAGGAATCTCCTCCTCGTCAATTTCCAAAAGCGCTAGAAGCTCAACTTCCTGTTCTTCCCCTTGGTCAATCAGTGATATTTCTGCTCCTATCTCTGCAGCAAAAAGCTCAATCATGTCATCACTCAAAGTTTGAGTGGCTGTGACCATCTCGCCTTGTTCCATCAGAAACCTAATGACATCTGCTGCTGTACGATTCAACTTTGGAGCGATTTCCTGTGCAGTGCTTTGCCTTTCCAAAAGAACAACCCCTTCTGGGACTGCTGCATCTTCGGGTGTCAAAGTAAGAGGCGGCGCATCCATAGGTTGTAGTTCTTCTGTTGTGCGACGTTTACGACCCTTTTTCTTTGGTCTACGTCTTGCCCCTGATCCTGGTCCACGTTTTTGCTCACCTGGTTTACCAGCAGATGGCGGTTTCGAACCTCTAGAGTCATCTTGACGTTGTCCAGCTCCAGGAGTAGTGGAGGTCTTACGATCTTCTCCACGCGGAGAAGGTCTTTTCGTGTCTGACATTGGCGGTGGAGTCGAACGTCTCCCAGGTGCGGGACTCCCACTATCAGGTTTAGATTTTTGTTTGCTCTTTGCAACCCCAGGAGGAGGTGGAATAGGTTTACCTGAAAGAGATTTAGGAGATCCTGGGGGTGGAGGAATTTTTTTTCCTGAAGGAGAAACAGGTCCCTTTTGTTTTTTAGTCCTAGTTTCTTCTTTTCCTTCGGTTTCTACAATTACTTTTTCTTCTTTTTCTTCTTTTCCTTCGGTTTCTACAATTACTTTTTCTTCTTTTTCTTCTTTTCCTTCGGTTTCTACAATTACTTTCTCTTCAGTTTCTATTGCAGATTCAGAAATTTCGGTTTGATCTGATTCTTTCGTGACCTCTTCATCAATTTGAAGAGATGAAGAAGAACCACTTGATGAAATAATACGCTTTGAAGAGGATTCTATTTTGATCTCTTTCTTTTCTTCTTCCAATATTTCTGTTTCGACTGGAGAAACATCGTCTATCTTTTCTTTATTTTTTTCAATATCTTTATCGGAAGACTTTGAAACTGTTTTTTTAGAAGAAATTGACTCTGCCTTTTTCTTTTTTGGGGAAGTTGTTTCTTCTTTAGGTTCGCTTGTGAGACCTTCACTCTCAGCTTTACGCCTCACGCGATCTGCCTGCGCTTCAACCATTCCAGATGAATGACTTTTCACATCAACGCCTAGAGATCCGCAGAGTTTAATAACCTCTGCGTTAGTCATGCCCAACTGTCGGGCTAACTCATAGACACGGACACTTTTAGCCACTAATTAGTCTCCAAATCTTCTTCTACAACTTCTTCTACAACTTCTTCTACAACTTCTTCTACAACTTCTTCTACAACTTCTTCTACAACTTCCTCTACAACTTCCTCTACAACTTCCTCTACAACTTCCTCTACAACTTCCTCTACAACTTCCTCTACAACTTCCTCTACAACTTCCTCTACAACTTCTGGATTTTCCTCTGCGACCTCGTCAGAGTTACCACCACCATCTGAATCTCCGGCCACTGCTGCAGACCATTCCTCAACTGACATTGCAGTCCCACCATCTGCAGGTTGCCAAACTTGTTCTCCAGTCACTTCATCTACTGCCCATTCACCTTCGGCCCAATCAACCTGTTCATAAGCGACCTCGTCTGCAACTTCAGTCTCACTTTTGATATCAACACGCCAACCTGTCATACGTGCTGCTAAGCGCGCATTCTGTCCTTCTTTACCTATCGCTAAAGAAAGTTGGTAATCAGGTACAACTACTGTTGCAGTTCCAGACTCTTCATCAATCATTACCTCTTTAATCTTTGCCGGAGACAAAGCTCTCGTAACGAACTCACCTGGATCATCTGAAAAAGGAATTATGTCTATCTTTTCGCCTCTTAGTTCATTAACCACCATACGAACTCGAGCTCCACGGGCACCGACACAAGCACCAACTGGATCAATAGTCGCATCATTTGAACTAACAGCAATTTTAGTCCTATGCCCAGGTTCACGTGCACAAGCTTTGATCTCAACTATTCCATCAGAAATTTCAGGAACTTCTAATTCAAAGAGTCTCTTTATCAAACCGGGATGAGTTCTACTCACCACGATCTGAGGACCCTTTGCGGTTTTTCTGACCTCCACTATGTAAGCCTTTAATCGAGAGTTAGGTTCTGGTCTTTCGAAGGGAACCTGTTCAGCTTGGGGTAAAAGCGCTTCAACACGACCAAGATCAAGCAACGTATAACGCGAGTCTGTTTGTTGAATCATGCCGGTAACGATGTCACCTTCACGTCCCGCATACTCTTCGTATTTTAGATCTCTTTCAACTTCGCGAATCCTTTGTGTCATCACCTGTCGAGTTGTTTGAGCAGCGATTCTCCCAAAATTCTCTGGAGTTACATCAAACTCCGTCCCTGTGGGTTCACCATTCTCATCAACGTCTTGAGCAAAAACTCTGAATTCCATACTGTCAGGATCGATAGTGACCCAGGAAAATTCGTGAGCATCAGGCATTCTCTTATACGCCGACTCCAATGCGTCGGCTAATGCTGCAAGCATGTCTTCGACAGTTATTCCTTTATCAGATGCAACAGCCTGCAGAGCTTCCAACATTTCGGAATTCATTGTTCTATCCTTCCATCTAAAATTTTTTCTTTCTCGCCAGAAGAACTAATCGATTTAGACTCTGACTGCCAAACAAAAACCGTTCTAGCTTTCTGTATTAACTCAAAAGGCACTTCTTGAAAAGATCCATCCTCTAGTTCGACAGAAATTCCTGACGAACTAGTTGAATTTAAGGTACCTTCTACTCGTCTTTCGCCCGTAGATCCAGGCACTTTCTTGAGTGTTATAAGACTTCCCAAGGCTTTTTCGAAATGTTGTGGTTTTTTTAGTGGCCTTTCAAGACCTGGACTTGTGACTTCCAATGTGTAGGAACCTGGAACAGGTTCTTCGTGATCTAATTGACGTGAAATCTCGCGAGTCATATCCGCCAATACTTCTGTGTTTAATCCTTCAGATTGGTCGATGACGATCTTCAACACGCCGCCATTTAACTCGATATCAACAAGTTCTACATTTGCGCTTGAACACAAAGGAGACACCAAGTCACTTACTTTTTCAGTAACACTCATGGCACCTCCAATTCTTCTTATTAAATTCTCTAGTTGGTTCATGCCCACGCCCAAAAAGAGGCGTGGGCAAAACCCACGCCTCGTCCTAAGAAACGAACGATGCACCTCAATTAAATCATATCGTCAGTGATCCACTCCTACTGCCCGATTTTAATGAAGCCTTTTAAGCTCTTTGATTTCTTATTGCTCCTAATTTTTGCTCTATTTCATTTACATCTTCACCTTGCTCCTTTAAAAGCTGCTCTCTGTCAAATAACGCTTCTCTTTCAGCAAGTTTGGTGTCAACCCTCTCAAGGGCTGCTTCCGCCCCCTCTGCCTGTATTATTTTTGCCCAAGAAACCAGCGCTTCGACCATTTCATCCTCTTTAACAACTTCAACGTTTTTACCTTTTACAAACAAATGTCCCCTACCACGACCAGCCGCAATGCCAAGATCTGCATCACGTGCTTCTCCCGGTCCATTTACAACGCAACCCATCACAGCCACTTGCAATGGAATCTCTTCGTCTGCGAAAGCTTCCATTGCAGCTTCTGCTACTGCTACCACATCAATTTCAGCTCTTCCACAACTTGGGCACGAAATTAGATCTACGTTTTTCCTCTCTCGTAAACCCATCGCTTCTAAGAGCTGTCGTCCTGCCTTGGCTTCAATAACAGGGTCAGCTGTTAGTGAATAACGAATCGTGTCGCCTATTCCCTCGGCGAGCAAGGTCGCAATTCCTGCTGTTGATTTAATTACCCCTGAAGGTGGTGGTCCGGCTTCGGTAACTCCTAGATGTAAAGGATGATCAGTAATTTCGGCTAGTTGCCTGTAAGCATCAAGCATTAAAGGAACATTTGAGGCTTTTACAGAAATTTTGATCAAGTCAAAACCGACTTCTGAAAAATACCCAATTTCCTGTAAAGCCGATTCGACCATTGCTTCAGCGGTAACCATACCCCCGTACTTGTTGTAAAGATCTGGGTGCAGAGAACCACCATTTACTCCTATTCGAATTGGCACATTTCTATCTCTTGCTTCCGCGGCAATAGTTTTTATATGTTCAGGTTTTTTTATATTTCCAGGATTTAAACGTAGACAATGAACGCCTGCTTCTAAAGCCGCTAAAGCCATTCTGTGTTGGTTGTGTACATCCGCAACAATAGGCACGGGGGATCTCGGTACAATTTCTGCTAATCCCTCTGCAGCGGCGATGTCATTGCATGTGCAACGTACAATATCTGCTCCGGCCATAGCTAGGTCGTAAATCTGTTGAAGAGTTGCTTCAACGTCAGATGTTCGCGTGACTGTCATGGACTGAACGCTTACAGGTGCAAAACCACCTACTGGCACGTCTCCAACCAGTATTTGACGGGTTGGGCGTCTCGGAAATGAGGACTGTGTATCCACTATTTAAAAGGCTATCGGAACTTTTTAATCTTATGAGTTGCTGTCATGGTCACCCAAAATTTGGCAAGTCCACGATGTCTCTATATAGAGCAATTAGAGCAATTCCTACTAATACCGTTATAACTGCCCAAGTCACGGGAATCAACTTGGTTATATCTGCCACGTATCTTTTTTCTTTTCGTGATCTAAGTCTCTCGTACGTAGCAATAGCTGCATGTCCACCATCAAGTGGTAGTAAAGGAACCAAATTAAAAATTCCCACAAACACATTTATCAAAACTAAAAACCAGAGATAATTGTGTGTGCCTTCGTCCAACATCGCACTACCTAAACGCGCTGCTCCGTAAATAGAAAGCAGACGATCATCCTCACTTTCAACTTGTGATTCGACTTGTTCAGTTAATGATTTGTTTTCATTGTTAAAAGTTCCTTTTACGAAACCTGTCAAACCCTCTGGAGAAAAGAACCCTGTAAGACCTTCTACAGAAGCGACTGAAATTTCAGCAAACCTGTCAAATGTAGCGGGAACTGAATCAGCCAAACTCAGCGACTCAAAACTCCGTTGAGGACCCACTCCAAAGAAACCTCTAACGGCTACTTGCGAGTCTGGGAGTTCAGTTGCTTTCAATTCAAAAGTTTCTACTCTCAATCCGGACTTATTTACTTTGACTTCATGAAAATTTCCATCGGTTAAAATGGAAGAAAATTCTTCCCAATTCAAATAAGGGAGTCCATCTACTGAAATCAGCTGATCTCTTGCATCAATTCCATCAAGAAAAGAAGCTCCTTCAGGAGTTAATCTTTCACCAATCGTCGCGAATTTATTTAATTGTTGGCCTTCTCTTTCAAATTGGATTTCTAAAAATTTTCCTGGGTTTTGACCAACTGCTTTTCCAAACGAGTCGAAACTGTCTATTTGCTGACCCCCTACTGAAAGTATTCGATCACCTGTAACAACTCCGACCTTGTCAGCGGTTGAATCTGCTACAACCTGTCCTACATCCCACTTTGTCGGATGAGGTTCTCCTATTGTCACAAAAATTACCACTAATAAAAAAAGTGCTAGAAGAAAATGGGTTGCTGAACCTGCAAGAGTGAGAGCTAGTCGCTTAGGGTAGGTCTGTGCCCTGTAAGTACGGTTTTCAATTGCAGGGTCTACAACCTCAAGATTATTCATCCCTGTAACACGTACATATGCTCCCGCAGGAATTGCTTTTAAACCGTACTCAGTTTCACCCCGATGAAAAGAAAAAATTCGCGGCCCGAAACCTATAAAAAATTCTGTTACTTGCATTCCACTCATTCGCGCTACTAGGTAGTGGCCAAGTTCATGAAAAAAGAAGATGAGAACGATTGAAAGAACTACAACAACAGCAGAAATCCCTCCTAGAAAAGCTAAAGATACAAAAGCACCAAAAAGTAGCAGCAACTTAGAATTTTGGTCTCTGTTCATGGTTCTAATTCCGAGATTTTATTAACTTAGAAGCTATTAGACGGGCGTCTGAGTCTGCTTTCAAAACAGTTTCTATGCTGTCAACATTTTCACCAGACCACTGTTGGAGAGTTGCAGAAATTACTTCTGGAATTCCCTTCCATGGCAGTTGACCTGAAAGGAACGCTGATACTGCTTCTTCATTCGCAGCATTCAACCATGCGGGAGCTGTTCCTTTTTGCTTACCAGCTTCGTAAGCAATATTTAAACAAGGGAAAGCTAGTTGGTCTGGGGGTTCGAAATTTAAATCAATTATTTGCGACCAGTCAATCTCACCAAATGGGTTATTGATCCTGTCAGGGTAAGTAAGTGCGTACGCTATACAAAGTCGCATATCTGGATTTGACATCTGAGCCAAAGTTGCACCATCAGAGAACGTGACCATCGAATGAACGATTGATTGAGGATGAATAACAACGTCAATATCTTCATATGAAATTCCAAATAATTCATGTGCTTCGATAACTTCCAAACCTTTGTTCATAAGTGTTGAGGAATCAACGGTAACTTTAGGACCCATGTTCCAAGTTGGATGAGATAAGGCATCTTCTATCGAAACGCTTAAAAGCTGCTCAGCAGAAAATCCTCGGAATGGTCCACCTGAAGCGGTTAGGACTATGCGTTTTACATTCTCTTGCGTTGAATTCAAGCCAAGGCATTGATGTATAGCACAATGCTCACTGTCGACGGGAATCAACTCTGCTCCTTCTGTTGAGCGAAAATTTTGAATTAGAGGACCGGCAGCAATCAACGATTCCTTATTTGCTAGTCCAAGTCTTTTCCCTGCTTTCAATGCTGACAACGTAATAGGGAGTCCTGCGAATCCGACCACGCCGTTTATTACGACGTCGCTCATTGATGAAGCATTTCCTAAGGCTTCAGGACCCGAAATTACATCAATTTGTGAGGGTAGTTTTTGTCGAAGTTCCTTTTCTAACGACGGATCAGAAATTGCGACTACCTGAGGTTTGTGTTTTGTTGCTTGTTCGACCAAAAGTTCGACAGATTTGGCCGCTCCTAAAGCAACCACTTCAAATTTGTCCGGATGGTCTTGGATGATCTCAAGTGTTTGAGTCCCAATAGATCCCGTCGATCCCATTATGGCGACGGTTGTCGCTAACATCTAATAATTTTACCGGTTAAATCAATTATCGCTATATGAAATCAGGTAGCGAAAAGATTCAGCAACCGAGCTGCGAAGTAAGTGGCTGGTAGGACAAACAATAAGGCATCAAAGCGATCAAGAAAGCCGCCGTGTCCTGGCAATATGGAACCCATATCCTTGATCCCTAAGTCCCTTTTGAGCATGGACTCACACAAGTCTCCTAGTGGTGCTGCCAGTGCACCTACCAGACCAAGAACAAAAGCGGTTCCAAGGTCACCTGGGTCTTGACCAAAGGGAGTTATCTGACCAACAACAATCACACCGGTAAGAAATGAGATAGCCATACCACCTAATAGGCCTTCCATGGTTTTATTAGGACTCACTGAAGACAAAGGAGTTCTACCAATCAGTCTTCCCACCAGTAGTCCTCCTGTGTCGTAGCCGACAGTTATCAGAACAGCCGCAAGAAGCATTCCTATACCGTTTTTGTCGTTGAGCATCAGTCCAATAAAACAACCCAGTAAACCTATGTACCCGACACCGAATAAAGTAATCGACGTGTTCGCTATAGGCATATTGCGATCTACCCCTGTTAGATACCAGAGAAGTGTGAAAGTTACTGTTAACGCCAATATAAGAGGAATAGCTGATTCAAATCTCCAATATGCACCAAGATTCAATGCGGCGATAGCCGTCATTCCTAACAAACTCGCTGGCTGATAGCCAGCACGCCTTGCAGCTAAGAAAAATTCTGAACCTGCAAAAACAAGTAGAACCGTGCTGAATACAAGAGTGACTGCGGCGCCAAGTGCGCATACTGCTAAAAAAATTGCTCCAAGAGTTATCCCTGTAGCAAGTGCTTTTGGCATATTTCTGCTTTGTGAACTTTGAGTTTGAATATTTGGTTGACCTTGCGGTTGAAAAACCGGAGGTTTTTCTTCTACCTTTACCTCTTCAGGAGGGAGTATAGGCGGGTTAAACTCCCCGCTGAAAGGATCGCTCTCTGGGAGTTCTTCATCGAAAAAGATTGCTGCGGTAGCTTCATCTAAATCCCCTACAGGTTGCTGTGATTCATGATCAATCAATACTTCATCCGACCACTTGGGCTTTTGATCGATTTCGGACCAAAGGTCATCATTTTGGCTTTTTTCAACGGGTTCCTCAGTCCAATGAGGCAATTCTTCAGAAGAATCACTTTCACCGCCAAATACAGAGCGGCCCGGCTCTACAACATCCTCAGGAGTATCAAGACCAAGAATTCGAATCTCGTCAAATTCCTCTGATTCTCTATCACTTGCCACGAGTCACCTCACCATCCATTTAAAACTAAACATCTAACAGTTCTTCTTCCTTAGCAGATCTTGATTTCTCTATCTCGCTTTCATTTGAATGAGTCAAATCATCAAGTTCTGAAGACAACCATTTAACGTTGTCTTCAGACACTCCACCACTACTAGCTAAATCATCTAAATCTTTCCGAGAACTTCGTCTGATTCCTCGTAAACGATTCTTTCCTTCTTCAGCCATTCCATTTACCATTCGTACCAAATCTTGACGCCGTTCTTGTGTCAGTTCAGGGAAAACTAGTCTAATAGTTCGTCCATCAGTACTTGGGGTCAATCCAAGGTCAGCCTGATTTAGACACCTTTCAATCGCCTCTACGTTTCCCTGATCATGCGGGGTTATCAGTAATTGTCGTGCTTCAGGAACAGAAAAAGAAGCTAATTCCTGCATGGGCATGTCCACACCATAAGCTGCAACTGTTAAACGCTCGACAATTGAAGAAGAGGCTCTACCAGTTCGAACTGTTCCGAACTCACGCCGGACATGAGTTACAGATTCAAGCATCTTTTCTTTTGCTTCATCCAAAATCATCTGGAGGAGTTCTTCACTCACCGCTACCTCTTTCTTCTAAGAGACTAGTGTACCTACGGTGTCTCCAGCGAGTATGGACCTTACATTACCTGCTTGCATTAAATCGAACATAACGATTGGAAGGTCGTTATCCATACAAAGAGTTATCGCAGTCGCATCCATAGCTTGCAATCCTTTTTGAATAACTTCTAGATATGACACTTCTTCTAACAAAGTAGCAGAGGGATCTATTTTAGGATCCGCTGTGTATATCCCCCCGGTGCCAGAATGGGTCCCTTTCAACACAACGCCCGCTTCTATTTCTACAGCGCGCAGTGCAGCAGTTGTATCAGTAGTAAAGAAAGGATTTCCTGTTCCGCCTGCAAAAATAACTACTCTCCCTTTTTCTAAATGCCGAGTGGCTTTACGTCGAATATATGGCTCAGCGATCTGGGCCATATGCACCGCTGTTTGTACGCGAGTTGGTTGACCCAACTGTTCCAGGGTGTCCTGCAAGGCAAGTGCGTTGATTACAGTAGCCAGCATCCCCATATAGTCAGCCTGAGCTCTGTCCATACCGGCTCCGGCTCCGGCCATTCCGCGCCATATATTTCCACCACCAACTACTATCGCTATGTCAACTTCATATTCGGATCTGACCTGAAAAATTTCTTCAGCTATTACACCAACGATGTCACCATCAATTCCAAATCCTGCGTTGCCAGCGAAAGCCTCTCCAGAAACCTTTAAAACAATTCGATCCCATTTGGCTTTTTTGCTTTTCGACGACTTGTCAGATATAGAAGGTGTCATACTTAATCACCGATGAAGGCTTGCTCGAATCTGACTATCTGACCTTCTCCGATTGTTTCTTGAACAGTCGTCTTATCGCCATGAAGTCCTTGTTCCAATAGGACTGACTCTTTGTACCATGCAGTCAGCCTGCCGTCAACGATCTTGTCCCATGCTTGTTCTGGCTTGCCTTCTGCTTTAGTCACTTCTAGTAGAGAGTTTCGTTCTTGTTCGACTAGATCTTCTGGTATTTCATCTCTACTAAGAGCAGTTGGCTTAGCGAAAGCAATATGAAGTGCAACTTGGTGAAGCGTGTCCTGATCAACTCCTGATCCTTGCACTAAAACTCCATTGACTCCACGTCCATCTTGTACATGCAAATATGTGTCTACTAAATGGTTATCGCTACCTTCGATTAGCGCTACCTTTCCAACTGAAACGTTTTCTTTTATCGATAATCGAACGTCGTCAATAACTTCAGCTCTAGATTCAATTGCTTGCTCACCTTCTTCTAAAACTGCTTCAGCGAGACTATTGACTAGTTCTACGAAACCCTCAGACTTTGCTGAAAAATCAGTTTCGCAACGTAAATGCACCATCGCCGCTTTGTTTCCATCTGTTGCTATGGCGACGGCTCCCTCACTATTATCTCGATCAGACCGAGAAGCGGCTTTAGCTAAGCCTTTCTCTCTTAGAGCTTGAGCTGCCGCTTCTGCATCTCCACCACTCTCAACTAAAGCTTTTTTAGCATCCATCATTCCAGCGCCAGTTAGGTCACGGAGCTCTTTTACATCTTTTGCGGTTATTTCAGTCATCCTGAGACTCTTTATCTTCTGTTACTGACGCATCATCTACTTCTTCCACAGAATCACTACTCTGCTCGGCGTCTGAATTTTCTTGAGAAATTCTCTTATCTCTTTCAGTTTCAGCAATGGCGGCTTCTTCACGAGCTTTAACTTGTTCAGATGCTTTCTCTTCTGCATCAAGTGAAGGAGATTCAGGTTTTTTTGAACGCGAGTTATGTATGTGTCTACCTTCTTCAACAGCTTCTGCAATCATGTGGCACATCAGTTGGCTAGCACGAATTGCATCATCATTACCAGGTATCGAATGTTGAATAACATCTGGATTGCAATCAGTGTCAACAATAGCAATAACAGGTATGCCTAGCTTGTTGGCTTCAGTTACGGCTATGTGTTCTCTTATCGTATCTATCACAAAAACAGCATCCGGAAGTCGTTTCATGTCTTTTATACCGGTTAGGTTACGTTCAAGTTTTCCAAGCTCACGGTTTAACATTAAGGCTTCCTTTTTGATCATTGCATCAAATTCACCTGACTCACGCATGCGTTGATATTCCTGCATTTTGCCGACTCTTTTAGAAATTGTTTGGAAGTTGGTTAACATTCCTCCTAACCAACGTTGGTTCACATAGGGCATTCCGCATTTGTTCGCGTAGGATTCAATCGCTCCTTGAGCTTGTCTTTTTGTACCAACTAGCAACACTGTTCCCCCATTGGCAACTAGTTCACGTGTGAAGACGTAAGCCTTTTCCACACGTTCAAGGGTTTGGTTTAAATCTATTACGTAAATACCAGATCTTTCACCATGAATAAAACGCTGCATTCTAGGATCCCAGCGTTGTGTTTGATGCCCGAAATGCACACCTGCTTCGAGCAACTGTTTCATTGTTACGACTGCCATGTCGTCATTCCTTTCCCAACGGTTTAGCTGACCTCTACCAAGCGCTTAAGCGACCGTGGGTAGGTAGAGATGAAATTTTTTTACCTATTAAAACAGGCGTTCAAACTCTATCTTGTGTTCGAATCGAACACTATGATTAGTCTATTTTGTGTATTTCTAATATTTAAGAAATCACACAGTCATCGTTGCGAAGTGTTCCATCAACATAAATACTGCTGCACCAGAAAGAACGACGTTCTACCATTTGATCAGCAAGCGCTCCACTCATATTTACTGACTTAAGATCAGCCTCCATAAGAACAGCAGCTGTCAAATCTGCTCTCATCAATTGTGCATGAGATAGATTCGTTCTAAAGAAAAGTGCTCCTGGGGCTTTTGCATCATTGAGACTTGCACCTGCAAGGTTGGTATTTGACAGAGCCGCTCCAGAGAGGTTGGCTCCGTCAAGGTTTGCTCCTGCAAGCATCGTTCCATTCAGGAGTGCTCCTTCAAGATTTGCACCCGAAAAATTAATTCCAGGAAGAATCATTCCAGCAAGATTTTCTCCTGCCATATCAACATCTGAACAATCGGCGTTTGGAGCGACAAAGCATGTCTTTTTTACTTCTTCAGCTACTTCTTCTTCAGCTGCTTCTTCCTCAGCTGCTGCCTCCTCGGCTGCTGCTTCCTCAGCTGCTGCTTCCTCAGCTGCTGCTTCAGCTGCTTCTTCAGCTGCTGCTTCCTCAGTTGTGTCAGCTTTATCTGCTAGTGGTGTTTGTTCGTCATCGCCACCACCTCCGCATGCGCCGACGACAAGCATTAGGATTAAAGTTCCTAAAGCAATCGCCTTTCCTTGTCGTCGACCCATTTGGATGTTCATTTTTTCTCCTGTTGTAGTTTCTGTATCAATTTTTTCCATGTCGATCACTACCCTTCGAATACCAGTGTCAAAGCCACCAGATCATCTATGGTGTAAGGCTGCCCATCAGCTTTAGTAGCTACTGTGCCATCCTCGTTGTAATAAACTGGTGCATCGTCATCAGCAGAATTTTTTCTAGCAATTAGGGTTTCGCCGCCGGCTGTTGTTGCTCTTTGAAGAGCTCCTACAGCCAAGTTGTCCATTGCTATCTCAATCGGTTCCTGATCCATGGTGATTGTTACACCCGTGTCTGTTGTAATCGACGTGGCTGTGAATCCAGAAGCGTCTTTAATCTGCATCTGTGTTCCATCAGCTGAAACTGTAACTGTTGCAGCTTGTGCTGCCTTCTCAGCTTCTGCTTCCGCTACTGCTTGAAGGAATGCTGCTACATCGGCTGCTGCCTCTTCAGCTGCTAGTTGAGCTTCTTCTGCTGCGGCGATTGTTGCTTCGTCAGCATCAGGCGCTGCTGCTGCCAGCTGAGCCATTTGAGCTTCAACTGCTGCTGCTCGAGCTGTTTCCTCAGCTTCTGTAGCATCTGCAGAGGCTTCAGCGGCTGCAGCGTCTGCAGCTGCATATGCTTCTGCATCCATTGGTACCTGAATTGCCATACCACCTGTGTCTGTGAATGTTGACTCAATCAATAACGCTCCACCCTCTGTAACGCCTCCACCTTCAGCAGGATTGAAGACAACCACACGTGCTGAGTCAGTAGCCGGTGGTGCCCCTTCAGCTGCTTCAGCAGCAATGGCTGCTGCCGTCGCTGCTTCATCAGCTGCAGCTACAGCTGCTGTCGCTTGGTCCTCTAATGCTGCCTGATAGGCATCTTCATCAAGATACTGCTCTGCTGCCGCTTCAGTGGTTGTTGCGGCTACCTCAGCATCTGCGAGAGCTGTTGTTGCCGCAAGTAAAGCTTGCGTGTCGGTCGGATCAACTTCAACGAGTGCTGCTTGAGCGTTTGCCAGAACAATTACGGCTGCGTCTGCTGCTGCAATTGCTGCTTCTGGTCGAGCCAAGGCTGCCTGGGCTGCTACTGCCAGTCGGGCTGCTTCTGCTGAATCAGCTACTGCTTCTGTCTGAGCAGCGTTTGCGTCGGCTAGCGCTGCCTGTGCATCCGCAACTGCTGATGCTGCTGAAACTGCATCAAAGTCTGGGTCTGCAAAGGCTGTAGCTACAGCTGTTGCTGCGTCTTCAATTGCTTCTGATGCATCCAATCCAACTTGAGCTGCATTAACTAATGCAGATGCTTCTTGGACGGTGAGCATAGCTGCCTGAGCTGCTTCCATATCTTCTGGAGTTGCACCTTCAGCTGAAGCTGCCGTGACAAGTGCTTCTGCATTA
>Ga0206683_10000532_pt1 | contig 27452 bp, 23 predicted proteins | sample M280m12015metaG_FD_155483 | JGI IMG/M metagenome (GOLD analysis project Ga0206683, IMG submission 155483) | Ammonia-oxidizing marine archaeal communities from Monterey Bay, California, United States - M2 80m 12015 | ecosystem: Environmental > Aquatic > Marine > Intertidal zone | place: USA...
CGGATTCGGGAGGGTTGGTTCTCACATGTGGGCCTTCCAGGAGGGTGTGGTCGTGCCAGACATCGTAGTGATGGGGAAGCCAATCGGGAATGGCCATCCAATGGCAGCGGTCTTCACGACCCCTGAGATCGCTTCTTCGTTCGGTGGCATGGAGTTCTTCAGCACGTTCGGGGGAAACCCGGTTTCGTGCGCGATTGGGATGGCAGTCATGGACGTGATCGAGAGGGACGGGCTCATGAAAAGGGCGAGCGAGCTAGGGCTCCGGTTCAGAGAGGGGCTAGAGTCCCTCAAGGAGTCCCACGAACTGATTGGAGACGTCCGAGGGAGGGGGCTCTTTCTCGGGGTAGAGATGGTCAGAGATAGAATCACCCTCGAGCCCGCCTCGCCGGAGGCATCGGAAATCGTCGACTCGATGAGGCAGAGAGGAGTTCTCCTGAGCACAGATGGACCCCTCCATAATGTCATCAAGATCAAGCCCCCAATGGTGCTGAGCGAAGAAGATGTCGACGAAACCCTCTCCAAGCTCGGTTTGTGCCTTTCCGGGAACTGATGTAACAACACTTATGCATGATTGAAGCAAGCGAATTTCAATGGAAGAAGCCCCACAACAAGGACAACCAATTGCAGCGCCTGCATTCAGCCCCCGCCCACAGCAGATGATGGGGTTCGTGGATGCCCTAACGACAGTGTTCAGGAATAAGTACGTCACTTTCTCCGGAAGGGCATCAAGATCCGAATACTGGTGGAGCTACCTAGGATACTCCGTAATCGCCATGGTAGCATGGATTGTCGCCTTTGTTGTCGTATTAGCCGTGCCCGACCTAGCAGCAGTCTTGCTAGTTCCAATGCTGGTCGCGTTAGCAATGATAATCCCAATGCTTTCCGTTTCCGTTAGGAGATTGCACGACACTGGGAAGAGTGGCTGGATGATTCTCATCATGATGATCCCTTGCATCGGAATAATTCTTTGGATCGTCTGGATGGTTGAGGACGGACAGGCCCACGACAATGCGTATGGGCCAGTTCCCACGAACACGTTGGAATAGTCAGAACCCGCAAAAACACCCTTTGCGGCTTTTTGCGCGGAATACCGAGCATTTGGGCCTGATTATGATATGGTTTTGCACCCTCTGGCACTCCAAGGTGAACAGGAAATGGAGCCAAACAAGAGCGATAGTACGGAGCAAAACAGGAAGAACGCCACGATGGGTGTAATAGCGCTCGCCGTGGTATCCCTGCTGGCCGGCGCCTCGGTAGCAGCGACCCTAGAGGAGTACGCAGCACCGGTGTACGCAGAGGCCGACCCCTTCGAGGGTGCAGTCGACGATATGACCGGAGAGGACACCTGGGAGGCGAAGGACACTGACGAGAAGCCAATGGGCAAGCACATCAGGAAGGCAATGAAGAGCCGGATGAACGACAGGATGGAGGATCGGACCGAGCACCTGGAGGAGAGGACTGAGATTGACACCAACCTAATCACGGCCTTCCAATTCTGCCTTTCTAGCGATGAGTGCACGGCCGATGCCGAATCACTCTCAGACATGATCGAGAAGCTCACCCGGGCCGTGGATGGCATGCAGGCCAAGGTAGACGCGACCGACTCCGGGGACGACGAGGACAGCAGCCAGGACGCATGCGAGGAAGCAGGCGGTACATGGACCACCGATGATCGAAAGGGTGAGTACTGCGCTTCCTCCGGGGACTACAAGGACTGGGACGAGAGAAAGCACTGGGACGAGACCGAGAGGATGGAGTTCGCAGAGGAGAAGTCCACCCAGCTCAGGGCCGCCCAGGAAGCAATTGCATTCTGCATAGAGAGCGAGGATTGCTCGGCTGACTCAGAGACAATAGAGACTGCCCTGGGACACATGCTCTCTCGGGCAGAGCATCACAGGGAGTGCGCAGACGATCGAAGATGCGATCGCGACCATGACATGAGGAAGGGATTCCGAGGCAGAATGGGCGGCGCACTCTGCAAGATGGTGGACAGGTGCGAGAACCGTGAAATGCACGGTGGCCCCCCTTCCATAGAGATCACCCAGGAGATGTGTGAGTCTAGGATGGGAGTCTGGACAGAGGCCGCAGACCGTGGTGAAGGCGTATTCTACTGCGATTGGAGCGAACTGGATGAAGAGCCAGAAAGAGAGGACAACTCAGAGGAAGACGACAGAGGAGATGCGGGAGAATCCCCTGACAACCAAGAGGAGTGCGAGTCCACCGGTGGAACATGGTACGAGGACAGGCAAGAGTGCCACACCGAGTAATCCCAGGCAACAATGGCGACTCGGTGTGTCCAACACACCGAGCCGCCCAACATTCACATCTTCGCTAGTGGCGGGAAGTCCATGGATGGAACCTCGGGGGGTGCACAGGGAGCTCCCATGGACAGAGTTGCTAGGATTACTCTGTTATTGGGCGGGTTCATGTTGTTGCTTCTAATCGCAGTCCCATTCACCTTTGAATCCGGCACATCTGGTTACTTCGCTTCGTACGTGATTTACTCGCTTTTCCTTACTAGCGTCGGCATCATCATCGGCGTCTCGCTGATGTGGCTAAACGATCCACGCAGAGAGCAGACTTCCGCAAGGCAGGAGCCGGGTAAGCCCACTCGCATGCTTTCGGGCGATCAGCAATCTGTAGTCGGAATCCTTTCGGAGAGAAACGGTTCGATGTGGCAGGCCGAACTAGTACGAGAGACCGGGTTCACCGACTCCAAGGCAAGTCGACTCCTGTCCCGCATGGAGTCAGAAGGCCACATTAGGAGAATCAGGGACGGAATGGGCAAGCGCGTAGAGCTAGTGGAGGATGAAAGCTGATGTCATCAAATAACAATAGCAATACACGGATGGCAATAATTGCTGCCTTAGCAGTAGTAATCCTAGCAATTTCTCTGCATGTCCTCATGTCCATGGAGACATCTCTAGAAGAGGGCAGAGGGCCACCGGGAGGGATTCTGTCCGCAACCCCCCCAATGATGGTGCTAATGGCAGCCCTGATTGTCCTAATGCTGACGCAGATTCGAAGCGGGCCCATCGAAATCACGGCAGACCACCTTCGAATAGCCGCTCTGATGGCGGCTATGTTCGTCATTGGGATGCTGATAGAGCCTGCAATACCCAAACCAGAAGGCCCCCCGGGAGATGCCTTCGGAGCCATCTTCATCCTGATCCCGATATTGCTAATCGCCGCTATGCTGGTACCAATGATTCCGAGTCGAACAGACGAAGAGGAGTAGGAGATGCATCCTCCGCACCGAGACACGGACTTGGAGGTGGCTCTCCAAGAAGCCCTAGAGGGGGAATCATCAGTTTGGGCGGTGGGCGACATCCATGGCTACAGGGAAGAGTTTGAGGCCCTTCTGGTAAGGCTCCGACTCGTCGAGGGGGACATGGTGATCTGTGTGGGGGATCTGATCGACAGGGGCCCGGACAGCCACGGGGTCCTCTCGATTGTTAGTGAGAGCAAACGTATCTATTCGATAAAGGGAAACCACGAGCTATTGATGTCCGAGGCACTCAGTGGGACGGACCATTCCAGAGAGGCCTTCTGGATCGGCAGGGTGGGAGGTAGGGAGACCCTCGATTCCATGGGCACCAGCGAATCGGAGAAGAGGGAGCAAGCGAAAAGATGGCTAGACTTCACGGACAGTCTCCCCACCGAGGTAATCCTAGACCGCTTCCGACTCGCTCACTCGGGGTACAGGGCAGACACGCCTCTGGAGGAGCAATCGGACGAGGACCGACTCAAATCCCGAGAGGTCTTCCGAGCAACCTCCCCCTTGGATCCGAAGAGGCAGATTATCGCGGGACACACTCCCGTCCAGATGCTCTCAAACTTCGATGTAGAACCACCTGAAGGGGGTGTTTGGAGGAGTCGGGTTCTCATGGACGATGACCGTCCATCCGCAGTCCTAATCGACACAGGAATCGTCCTCAGTGATCCGGTCCACCAGCCCAGATTATCTGCATATGACCTTCAGACGGGTAAGGTCGAAGAGGTCCACAGGATCAACCAGACCCTGACCTGAATCCGAAGATAACTACGCTCTAGTTCCTAGGTCCTTCCACGAACTCAGCCACCATTCCGCCAACCATGCTACTGCCAGTTGGCGCGTCCGTAATGACCTCCACAGACACGCCATCATCGGACAACAGGCTCTCATCCAATGCAGATAGCCTCAGGCCTACTCTCCATCTCTTTAGCCCTTCGAAAACCACGTACGAAGCGACCCCGAAAAGCACCATTGCAGAGCAACCCCACGCTACCATGCCTGCAGCGGCCATCCTATCTCTCCAGTAGGGCTCCCCATGAGGATGTAGCGTACTCCCGTGCTGCTGAGATCGGGTCCTCTGACTTGTGAATCCCAGAGCCTACTATGATCGCATCAGAACCAGATAGAACAGCTTCAGCGGGGCGTCCATACCTCTGTCCGAGGACACCCTCCTCTGCACTGAGATTTACACCAGGGGTCCAAATCATTCGCCCCTCTCCAACCTTGGAACGCAGCATCTTCAACTCAGATCCAGAACTCCCGTTTCCGATATACCCCATCACGTGGGGGGAGGCCCTTCCAATCTCCAAGGTGCTTTCCGTGTATGGCTCCTCTAGTAGGTTCCCCGAGCTGGACATCTGTGCTAGAAGTAGAACGCCACCGACTCTTTCGACATCGCCCCAAGCTGCAGCAAGACCGTCGACGACATCAGGGCCACTCACACTGTGGGACGTGACCAAGTCAGCCCAAGATCGAATGTCGTACAAACCCCCCATCTGGGTCTGGGCCACCCGTCCAATGTCTGCGAATTTTCGATCTTCAAACAGCAACATTCCCTTGGAACGAGCGGACTCCACGACTCTACCCCAATCTTCCATGTTGAATTCCTCAACCATGTCCACATGCGTCTTTAGTGCACAAACGTGATCCCCCACGTCCTCGATTAGCTGCACAATCCCATCGATGGTCGGCAAGTCTGCTGCAAGGACAACCAAAGATTCCTTATCGCATGCAATTCGCATGAACTCATGCGACAGAGGATGCGCGCAGTTGGCCCATCTGGCCCCCCAAGCATCCTCGGCTTTCATCCTACAGCCCTATACTCGCCTCTTTGTCAAGTCTTCCCCCCATCTCAGAAATATGAAGCCCCGCCAGTTCCCGCCAGCACTATGCATCCCGCGGCGTTGGTCGGTCTGGGAGGGGCAATCGGGTCGATAGCACGCTGGGGAGTTTCGGAGGCGATGCCCCCTGGAACAGGTACAGAAGTGCCTTGGGCCACAATCGCAGTGAACCTCCTAGGGGCCCTCCTCCTAGGCGCACTGATGGCCGCCTCACTGCAGACCGAGACCCTGCTCTTCCTCGGAACCGGATTGTTGGGTGGGTTCACCACCATGTCCACATTCGGTTTCGAGACAGTCAGACTTCTCCAGGCCGATAGCAACACCGCAGCAGCAGTATACGTTTCTCTGAATCTCTTGGCACCACTTGCAGCATGGGTCGGGTGGCAATTGAGCGAGGCCTTTCTGGCATAGGGTGACAGCATGTCTTCTGAAATGCAGATCAGACTATTCGAAGTCACAACCAAGGATCTAGACGGCCTACCCGACTCGCGCGGAAAGAGCGTACGGTCTATGCTCAAAGCAGACCACGGGATTGAGGTAAACTCGGTCCGTGTCATCATGGGATATCAAGTTAAATCTGATATTTCCGACTCTGATGCAGAGACCCTGATCTATGACTTGTTCGCTGATCCAGTTATTGAGATCGGCTCCACCGGTTCGAGGATGTTGGATGGTTTCCCAATCCTCCCGGAGGCAGCAATACAAGTGGGGTTCAAACCAGGAGTCACAGATAACTCGGGTCAGGCCGGACTAGATGGCCTGACGACCCTGTTTCCAAACCAATCCTCAGCGAAAGTGGCCACATTCACGACCTATGCCTTCTGGGGCGTCCCAGAGGGAATTTCGCCTTCCGAGCTAGCATCAACACTGCACAATCCGATGATTGAGAGGGCGGCAGTGGCAGACATAGACGACTGTGCTAAGGGGAACTGGCCTCTTCTTGAGTTCCCTGAGATGCCTCCTGCAATCTTCCAGGAGCCAGCAACCGTGGATCTGGAGGTCAGTGATGACGAGCTTATCGAAATTAGCGAGAAGGGACTCCTTGCACTGAACCTCAATGAGATGAGGGCGATCCAAGACCACTACCGCGACCCCATCGTCAGAATCGACAGAGAGGAGACGGGACTCCCTCCAGACCGGCCCACAGACGCAGAGCTGGAGTGCCTTGCACAGACATGGTCAGAGCATTGCTCCCACAAGATATTCGCAGCCAGAATAAGACACGTGGACAAGGTGACCGGCGAGGACTCGACAATCGACTCCCTGTTCAAGACCCACATCATGCAACCCACTCTCGACATCCAGACAGATGTCGACTGGCTCCTCAGCATCTTCCATGATAACTCTGGAGTCATCTCCTGGAACGACGACTGGAGCGTCTGCATCAAGGCGGAGACTCACAACAGCCCAAGTGCACTAGATCCATTCGGGGGGGCCATAACCGGGATAGTCGGAGTGAATCGCGACATTCTCGGTACGGGGCTCGGCGCCAGGCCAATCGCCAACACCGACGTATTCTGCTTCGGACCCCCGGACTACTCGGGCAGCATCCCTCCCGGGCTATTCCATCCTTCGAGAGTGTTCAGGGGGGTTCATTCCGGAGTCAGGTCAGGTGGTAACGAGTCTGGGATACCGACGGTGAACGGGTCAATTGTGTTCGATGAGCGATATATCGGCAAGCCCCTGGTGTTCTGTGGCACTGTTGGGATCATGCCACGTTTGCTGGGGGATGGAAGGGAGAGCCACGTGAAAACTCCCGCTCCCGGTGACGTGGTCTACATGGTCGGTGGCAGGGTCGGCAGCGATGGGATCCACGGTGCTACCTTCTCCAGTCTGGAGCTGACAGAGGAGAGCCCAAGCTCCGCAGTACAGATCGGCGACCCAATCACCCAGAAGAAGATGCTCGACATGATCCTCGAGGCCAGGGATGCGGGCTTGATTCAGGTCATCACAGACAACGGGGCAGGGGGACTCTCCAGTAGCGTGGGCGAGATGGCCGAACTCACTGGCGGCGCAGACCTTGACCTCGGCACCGTCCCCCTCAAGCAGGCGGGGCTGTCCTCATGGGAGATTCTGGTTTCCGAGTCCCAAGAGAGGATGACCGTGGGAGTCAGGCCAGAAGACTGCTCGGACTTCGAAGCCCTAGCCATGCTCCATGAGGTGGAGGCGACAGCAGTGGGCTCATTCACCGACTCCGGGGCCTTCGTGGTCCGGCACGGTGAGACCCCAGTCGCCAACCTCCCGATCCACTTCCTCTTCGATGGATGCCCGCAACTCAATCTCGAGTCGGAGTGGCAACCCCCGGTGCATATGCCTGTCGAGACGCCCGACCTAGACGAGGCCGGTAGGGGAGCCGTCCTTGGCAGGCTGCTAGCCAGACCGAACATCGCGAGCAAGGAGTGGTGGGTCCGTTCCTACGATCACGAGGTCATGGCCCAGAGCGTGATCAAGCCATTCGGAGGAGCCAACCACGACGCCCCGGGGGATGCAGCAGTCATCGCACCACTGCAGGGAGGCACCCAGGGACTCGTGGTTTCGAACGGCATCGCCCCCAGGTACTCCGACATCGACGCTTACGCGATGGCCGCCGCCTCGGTCGACGAGGCACTGCGCAACGCGGTCTGCGTTGGTGTGGACCTGGATCTCATCTCAGGCCTGGATAACTTCTGCTGGCCCGATCCGATAGAGTCCTCGAAGACCCCCGACGGGAGGTACAAGCTCGCCCAACTTGTGAGAGCCAATCGGGCTCTGGATGACGTATGCAGGGCATACCAGCTCCCATGCATCAGCGGGAAGGACTCGATGAAGAACGACGCTATGCTAGGCGGAGAGAAGATCAGCGTCCCACCCACTCTTCTTTTCAGCCTCCTCGGGAATCACCATGACGTTCGCAAGGCGGTCTCCTCCGACTTCAAGAGGCCAGGGGACGTGATATTCATAGTCGGCCAGACTCATCAGGAACTCGGTGCCAGTGAACTCTCGTTCATGCTCCGCGATGAGGGGATCGGAGGAATCGGCGGAGCCGTACCGGAGATAGACCCGGTGAGGAACATGTCCGCCTACAGGGCTCTGACCGCCGCGATGAGGGAAGAACTCGTGGCAAGCGCCCACGACTGCAGTGACGGAGGACTAGCCGTGGCACTGGCGGAGTGTTGCTTCGGATCAGACTCGGGAGCAACGGTGGACATAACCCCACTATGGTCGGACTGCGATCACCTAGACCTATGGGGGGCCTTGTTCGGCGAGAGCCTTGGTAGGATACTGGTGAGCATCAGGCCGGATGACAGGGATGCCTTCGAGGCTTCCATGGAAGGGGTGTGCTGCCACTATATCGGAGATGTATCAGAAGGAGATGGGATCTCAGTCATCATGGACGGAGGGGTCGTATTGACTGCATCCATGTCAGAGATGAGGGACTCATGGAAGGGTACGCTACATGGGGGTGGGGCATAATGAAACCCAATGTAGCCGTCCTCTCAGGGTTCGGAATCAACTGCGAGATTGAGACTATGGCTGTATTCGAGATGGCCGGGGCCATCGCTGACAGGGTTCACGTCAATCGACTCGTAATGGGGGACGCACAACTCTCCGACTACCAGATCATGGCCATCCCGGGCGGGTTCTCCTTCGGGGACCACCTAGGCAGCGGAAGGCTGCTGGGAAATCGTCTCAGATTTGGTCTAAGGGAGCAGGTCAGGGAGTTTGTGACCGCCGGAAACCCGGTCATCGGCATCTGCAATGGATTCCAGGTCCTAGTCAAGATGGGCCTCCTACCGGGTGACGACGAAGTCAGCCTGACACAGTCGGCATCGCTCGCCCTCAACGACAGTGGACACTACGAGAATAGATGGGCAACTCTCGAGTTCGACCAAGCCAGTCCGTGCATCTGGACCAATGGTCTCGAGAGGATAAGAGTCCCCGTCCGCCACGGAGAGGGCAAGTTCGTCACAGACGATCCCAAATTGATGGACAGATGGGCCGAGTCCGGCCAGTTGGTCGCGCGTTACGTGAATCCTTCCGATCAATACCCAAGCGCAGGCGACGAGCCCCTCCCATACCCGATTTCCCCCAATCAGAGCTGGAGGAATGTTGCCGGCGTTTGCGACCCCTCTGGGATGGTATTCGGCATGATGCCGCACCCAGAGGCAAACCATTCCACTTGGCTCGGCGCGACGTGGACCAGGGAGGACACCGATCACGGCGAAGGCGAGGGCATGGCTATTTTCCACAATGCAGTCAGGCACGTTCTGCGAACCTAACCCAGTACCTCGAGGATTCTCTTCGCGGTAGCCAATATCAGAACCACTACGAGCAACCCTCTGATACCAGCCTGGGAGGATATCCGCGACCCGTACCTCGAACCAAGAAGTCCTCCCACCAGAACTACAGATGCGAATGGAAGTAGGAGCCCTGGGTCTAAGTCAAGCCTACCAGCAAGGCCCGCTCCAGCCAACCCTGCGAGGGAGTTTAACCAGACGAAAAGGGAAGTGGTGGCAGCAGCTTCCTTCGCTGTAGCCCACCTTCCCAGCATGAGAGCCGGAAGAAGGAAAATGCCCCCTCCCAAACCTATCACACCACTGGCCAAGCCAATCCCTCCTCCTACTACCACGGCCTTGGGTGCGCTGGGCCGAATCGCTTCACTGACTCCCGCATCACTCGAGACTAGCCTCCAAGCCGCCACGATCAATGCGACTGAGAGCAGTACATCGTACACGTTACCCTCCACCAGCATGAATCCCCCAAGGGCGGCCATGGGTACGCTTGCAGAGATGAACGGGATAGAGAGATCCCTGACATGGTGCCCTGATTTGTGATAGTGCCAGAAGGCGATTCCCGCTACAATCAGATTCAGCGACCATGCATATTGCTTGAGCCAAATTGCCTCCGATGCCGCAAATGTCGTCATTGACAGCACTGCTAGGTATCCCGAAGCCCCACCCAGACCAACCGAGGAGTAGAGGGCAGCCACAGCGAAGAGGGCCAATAGGACCAACACCAACTCAGTGGAAACCACGAGGACCGCTTTGGGAAGGACACTTCAACTCCACCGTTTCTCGGGATGCATGGAGATGGGTGTCTCTCTGGATCGGGCTTTGGAGATAGCGACCCAACTCACAATAGAGACAACCTCAGAGGTCGTCCCACTGGGGGATGCAGCTGGGAGGATACTGTTCAACGGCCTCGCGTCCAAGGTGGATGACCCCAGATTCGACAACTCTGCAATGGATGGCTGGGCAGTAAGGGAGGCAGACTGCCAAGAAACAGGTGCCATATTGAGAATAGTCGGAACTAGTCAGGCCGGCTCCGACGAGGTTCCAACCGTGAGCGAGGGCGAGGCCTGCAGCATCATGACTGGCGCTCCGCTACCAGAGGGTTCCGATGCGATCGTGATGGTGGAGGACTCAACTACTCAGAATGGCAGCGTCGCAATCAACGGTCCAGCCAGACCAGGATACATTCGCAGGAGGGGGGAGAACCTCCTAGAGGGAAACGTGGCCCTGAATTCCGGCACTCTACTCACTCCAGCGGCAATATCCCTCGCGGCAACAATGGGTCACGGCGATGTGAGTGTGGTAAGGAAACCTAGGATAGCAGTGATAGGGGTCGGGGATGAGTTGACCCCTCCCGGGGAGCCTCTGTCCGAGGGTGCGATATACGAGTCCAATACGTTCGGAATCTCCTCGCTCGTCGGGAAGATGGGCGGCATTCCGCGGAGATTTGACCTGATCCGCGATAGCATTGACAACCTAAGAGACGCACTCGACGAAGCCGCGGAATCCTGCGATGCCATCATCACTAGCGGAGGAGTTAGCATGGGCAAGTGGGACATCGTCAGACGAATTATGGAGGAAGAAGGAGATGTCCGATTCTGGAGGATTATGATGAGGCCTGGTGGTCCCCCCCTCTTCGGCTCTTGGAACGGAAAGCCGATATTCGGCCTGCCCGGCAACCCAGTAAGCAGCCACGTTGTCTTCACGGTATTGGTCGCCCCCTGGATGTCCAAGAGCCTGGGATCCGACGAAGCCTCTGGTCCCAGACTGGCAAACAGAGTCAGAGTCCTGATGGAGGAGCCGCTCAAGGGGGCTCCCGGCAAATTATGCATGAGGAGAATCTCAATCAGACAAGAGGGAGATGTCATGGTCGGCTCCACGAGAACCCATCAGGGAAGCGGCAACATTCACAGTATGGTTGCGCACAATGCACTTTCCCTGCTCCCCCCTGATACCGATTGTGACAGGGGCGAGACTATCGACGCTCTATGGCTATGCTGAGCCATTAACCCTAAGAGCGCCCGATTCCGATTTCCCCCTGTGTTCCCAGAGTGCATAGAGTGCAGGGGTACGAAGGGCATGTGCGGGATTTCTCCATGTCCGCTCCTGACTGAGGTCAAGCGCAGGCTCCCCCAGAACGAGGTCACTGCTCTAGCCGACCTATCGGGACCCAGCCCCCCTTCTCTTTTCGTAGGGAGGTTCGGCTATCCAAATGTCAGAGTCGGGCCGAGCGTGTCTTGGATGCAAGGGTCAGATTGTCCAATGCCATCCAGCGGCGACCCTGCCGATCTCTTCGGCGACCCGCTGGAGGAAGTGGCAGCTAGACACGCTAATCTTGTAACAGGGGGTAGAAAAATGCCAACAACTAGCCCGAGAGAACCCGATGAGGTCCTCGAGGCCACCCAGATAATCGCAATGTCCTCCGGAGCAGTGGACGTCGAGCTTGACTTCCATCGCCCGGTTCCGATAGGCGGCTCACCCACCTTCGACACGATGAGCACACCTCTCGGCCCATCGGGCGATTTGGTCAGTGCCGATGTTGTCAGTCATGCCAGTATTTCCAGGAAGGTTGACTCCGTCGCAAACGAGACCGATCTCCTTGCAAACGAAGCGATGGGAGAACTAACATCCTCCGGAATTGGAGAGGCACACATCTCTAGAATACTCTCTTCTGGCCTCCTTGGAAAGGAGGACAAAAGGAAGCTGGTCCCAACCAGATGGGGGATTACTGCAACCGACGACACACTCTCTAGACAGTGCTGGGCAAGGGTCAGGGATCTTCCTACTCTAGACAAGTCCATGGTTTTCGAGGCCAGCTACCTGGACAACAAATTCCACATCATCCTCTCCCCCGGGCTATGGGCGTTCCAGATGCTAGAAGCATGGTGCCAGGGCTCGGTCTGGGGGTCCACGGGAAATGTCCTCGATGATTGGGAGGAGATGGAGCCGAGATCGGAATACGCAAACTCGATCACAGGTGCCTACTATGCTGCCCGCCTAGCTGTACTAGAGCACATGGAGACCATCGGAAGATCGGGGGCATGCATGGTCTGGAGAGATATCGGACCCGGGTACTGGGCGCCGGTCGGAGTATGGTTAATCAGGGAGACTGTTAGAGAAGCGATGAAGCGCAAGCCAACGGTTTTCGACACATTGTCGGAAGCTATTTCATATGTCTCCCCAAGGGTTTCGTCCCCGGAGGCGGCGAGGCGATCCTGGTTCGCAAACAGAGGGAGGCAAACCACTCTCGACGTCTTCTGAGAAGATTGCTCGGGCATGGATTGAAAGGAGCGCGCCATGACTCCTTACTCTGGCCGAGGCGATGCGATGTCTGACAGGAAGAAGAACGGATTCTCCAAGCATGGTTGGATAGAGGTAAAGGGGGCTCGGACTCACAATCTCAAGGACATTGACGTCAGCATTCCGAGGGGGATGTTCGTTGTGATCTCCGGTGTTTCCGGCTCCGGCAAGTCAAGCCTGGCCTTCGATACCCTCTACGCAGAGGGCCAGAGACGGTACGTGGAGAGCCTCAGCTCCTACGCGAGGCAGTTCCTGGGGCAGATGAAGAAGCCGGATTGCGACTCGATAGAAGGCCTATCACCCGCCATCAGCATAGATCAGAAGCAGGGAAGCCACAACCCGAGGTCCACGGTCGCCACAGTAACCGAGATGATGGATTACATGAGGCTCCTTTGGGCACGAGTCGGCCTCCCCCACTGCCCCGAATGCGACCGTGAGGTGAGCAGGAGAACCGTGCAGGAGATAGTAGACGATGTCCTGTGGCGTTTCGAGGGTCATGGGATAGCTATCTGGAGCCCTGCAATTAGGAACAGGAAGGGAACTCACGCTGATCTGTTCACCGCCCTGGTTGACCAGGGATATTTAGCTGGCAAGGTTAACGGAAGAGAAGCCAGTTTCGAAGACCCCCCTAGGCTGGAGAAGAACCTGAGACACGATATCGACGTACGAATCGATAGAATGCTCCTGACGCCAACCAACAGGCAGAGACTCACCGAAGCAGTAGAGTCTGGTTTGAGGTTGGGGGCAGGCTCCGTTGCGATGGAGAGTCTCAGCTCACCCAAGCCAGGAGAAGACAACTCGGAAGAGCAGCGATTCAGAACAGAGGAGGGAGAGGTAATCGCCTACTCGGAGGAGTTCGCCTGTCCAACCCACGGGGCGTTCCTCCCGGAGATGAGCCCCAGGGTCTTCTCGTTCAACAACCCTCTGGGTGCCTGTCCGACCTGCCAGGGCTTGGGTGTGGAGCGGTCATTTTCCCACGACCTCGTCATCGACAGAACAGCAACTGTGGGAGAGGGCTGCATCAGGCCATTCCGGCGTTCCATGATGTCCGGATGGTATCGCAGCCAGATGACCCAGACATGCGAGCACTTCGGGATCCCAACTGACATCCCCTTCGGGGAACTAGACGACGACAGCAGGGACATAATGCTCAATGGGTCCGGGGGCGAAGCGATCAACTTCGAATTCAACTCCGAGAAGGGCTCGTCATACACCATGTCCAGACCATGGGAAGGCGTGTTCTCACGACTCGCCCGGACATACAAGGACACAAGCTCGGAACGCACTAGGTCCCGACTCACGTCCTTCATGACCGATGAGCCATGCACAAACTGCCTCGGCGACAAGCTCAATGATGCCGTTTGTAAGGTTACAGTAGGTGGGATAAACCTACCAGGGATCTCCAAGTGCAGTGTTCTAGAAGCCCTAGCAGTAGTCCAGAATTGGAGACTAGGTGGCCTGGATGACACATGGGGTAAGTTAGACCGGGAACCACCATCCAGCGTGACAGTAAGTGCAACGGAGAAGTTGGATGAACGAACCATGTACATCGGCAAGGAGATCATCAAGGAGATCGAATCCAGACTCCGTTTCCTAGCACTGGTCGGTCTGGACTATCTGACATTGGATAGGAGGGCGAACACACTGTCCGGTGGGGAGAGCCAGAGAATTCGTTTGGCAACCCAGATAGGAACCCGGCTCACGGGAGTGATGTACGTCCTCGACGAACCCAGTATCGGGCTCCACCCTCGGGATAACGACAGGCTCCTCGAGACCCTAAGGGAGCTCACAGATCTTGGCAATACGCTACTAGTCGTAGAACACGATGAGGCTACCATGAAGCAGGCCGATTGGCTGGTCGACTTGGGTCCCGGAGCTGGGAAGGACGGAGGGAGATTGATTGTCAACGGGACATACGAAGAACTCCTAGCCAACGGGGAGAGCATCACTGCAGCATACCTATCTGGAAGGCAAAGCATCCCAATTCCCGATGACAGAGTCGAACCGGACAAGGACAGATGGGTCACAATTTCGGGGGCCAGGCAGAACAACCTCCAGGACATCGAAGTAAGAATACCATTGGGTTGCATGGTAGCGGTAACCGGAGTGTCGGGCTCTGGCAAGTCGTCCTTGATCACAGAGACCCTCGCACCTGCGCTCTTGAGGGAACTGCATGGATCCGAATCCACCCCCGGGGCGGTAGATTCCATTACGGGGCTGGAAATGGTGGACAAGGCCATCGTGATCAACCAGTCCCCCATTGGGCGAACCCCGAGATCAAACCCTGCGACGTACACAGGGGCATTTGGGCCGATCAGAGAACTCTTCACCCAAACCAAGATGGCCAAGGAGAGGGGGTATCAGCCCGGTCAGTTCTCATTCAACGTTAGAGGAGGAAGATGCGAGGCGTGCAGTGGGGCCGGATCAACAAAGCTGGAGATGAACTTCCTCCCAGACGTATGGGTGACTTGTGATGTCTGCAAGGGCAAGAGGTACACGAGGGAGACCCTGGAGGTCAAGTGGAGGGGTAAGACGATCCACGACATCCTGGAGATGAGCGTGGACGAGGCTTGCGAGTTCTTCGAGAACCAGCCCAGGATCCACAAAATCGTGGAGACGATTCGTGACGTCGGTCTGGGTTATATTCGCCTTGGACAACCTGCGACGACACTCTCGGGAGGTGAGGCCCAGAGGGTCAAGCTCTCCACTGAGTTGCATAAGACCCCTAGAAAGCACACCTTCTACATCCTCGACGAACCGACCACTGGCCTCGCCCTGTCGGATATCCACCAACTCATAGAGGTCCTCCTCAGGTTACGTCGCAATGGGCACACGGTAATCGTCATCGAGCATCATCTTGATGTCATCAAGTGCGCAGATTGGGTAATCGACCTAGGACCAGAGGGGGGCGAGCTTGGCGGGGGCGTCGTGGCAACGGGAACCCCTGACGAAGTCGCCAGGGAGCCCGGCAGCTACACAGGGCAGCACCTGATAGCGATGCTCTGACAGATTTCAGGCCAACACTTGACAAGGGCTACGCTAACCGAGTTCCAATGTACCGCTCAGGAAACCCTGCACTAAACGACTCGACTTTCGAGAAGTCTGCATACAAGGACGCACCATGGTGGGAAGGCTACGAGTCAAACATGATGACAATAGAGGGAGTGTCGGAGAAGACCGGAATCCTGCTCCTAATCACTACCACCACCGCATTGGCTACTGCGTTCTCCATGCCCGAGTCCGCCCCACTGATCATTCTGGGTGCATTGGGCGGCTTCATAGTGGCAATGATGGTCATCTTCTCCGGGTCAATGAATCCGATCCTAATCTGCACCTATGCCGCACTAGAGGGGTTGATGATTGGGGGGTTTACTTGGTATTTCGAGGTCCCGCTTGGGCTAACAGGTATCGGATTAGTCGCTGCCATCCTGACTTTCATGATCCTCGGCGGAATGATCGCAATATACCGAGCCGGACTAATTAGCTGGGATAGGAACCTAGCAATTGCGGTCTCCTCATCTGTCTTCGCAATCATGATGATTTACATTGTTTCAGCGGTGGGAGCGATAACTGGTTGGTTTCACGTCCCATACATTCACGGTGCCGGCCCATTGGGAATCGCATTCTCACTGTTCGTCATCGGCATCGGGGCCCTGTGCTTAGTGGCAGACTTCGACTTCATCGAGAGAGGCGTTCAGAGGGGGGCCCCGAAGCAGATGGAGTGGAGGGCTGCCTTCGGACTGATGGTCACACTGATCTGGCTCTACCTAGAGATTCTGAAGTTGTTGGCAAAGATCGCCATTGCAACGAGGCGCTAGAACATGCAAACTGACCTAATTCTGGCTCTCGCTGCGGCGGGGATCGCCCTCGGCCTCTTCGAGGGTATTCGCCCCGGACCGCTACTTACGATGGTGATTCGCGAGACGCTAACGGGGGGTTGGCCAGCTGGAGCCAGAGCGGCCTCCGCGCCGATTTTCACCGATGGCCCGCTCATAATCGTCAGCGTCTTCCTGTCAGCTTGGGTCGCAGAACAACCCTCGATCCTCTTTGTGATTTCACTACTTGGAGCCGGATTCTTGGTTTGGTTCGGAATAGACTGCTTCAGGATCGAACCGCCCGATCCAGACATTGCCCAAGAGGAAGTGACAGGATCCTTCAGGAGAGGTGTGATGACCAATCTGCTCAACCCCAACGTGTACGTCTTCTGGTTCCTAATCGGAGGGCCACTGATGGCCGCCGCCGCCGATGAGGAACCACTCGCTCCGGTCGCCTACGCGCTCTCCTTCCTAATCTCCATCATCATCGTGAAGGTCACCATCGCATACTTCTTCGATCGTACTAGAGGCAGACTCTCACCCCGTGCTTATCGAATCGCACTCGGGATCTGCGGTTTGGGAATGTTCGCGTTCGCAGCCGGCTTCGCATACCATGCATACGGGCTCGTCCCAGAGGTATTCTGAGTCTGACTCACAGTGTGCTGGGCCCGCCTATCGGCATTTCCTGCACCGCCACGCCATCTCGGAGTGAAGGCCCCACTGCAATCGTCCCGTAAATCCCCTGGTCGACAATGTTGTGAGAGAGGCCGAACCACGGGCGACCATGGTTATCGACTAGGATGTCGATGAAGTCACCGAACCCTCCACATCTGTTGAATCCGCAATCTGCTGTGATGTCCAATGGGTCTCCTACCCCATTGACTTGGACGGTGGTAATCAGAGGGTTGGGGCTGAACGCATCGGTAATCATGCCGATGTACCCGTTCCAATTGTCCCCTCCGGAGTCGCCAATATACGCGAATGCCACCATTCCCGCATCGCCAGCAGCAATGGCCGGGAAGCCCGTTCCATTCAATCCGGCAGGTGGCGCAATCATCATCGGAGAGCTCCAGCTGCCACCTTCGTCCGTGGAATAGCTGTAGTACGGCATGTTGTCCGAACCCATCCACATGGCGTGGACGTTGTCATCCTCATCGGGATACACCTGTGCCTCCTCGAAGTTCCAAGTCTGGGCAGTCCCGGTGGTTTCGGTCGGAAGAGGGTGCTCAGTCCAAGTGAGCCCTCCGTTGGTGCTCCTGAAAATCGAGTACCCCTCTCCGTTGCAACCGGGGTTTCCCCGGTAGAAGTTTCCGTTGTTGGACCCAATCATGTGACCGGTCAGCCCCCCGCTGTTGCAGTCGGCCGGCGCTCCGGGAACCTCCGGCCCCCACGTAACTCCACCGTCGTTGCTGGTCGAGCAAACGGGATAGGGATAGTTTCCATTCACGCAGAACACCCACGTCGTTTCGTGCAACAGCGCGTTGTAAGGGGATGAGGCGATGGTCTGGTGGTCCTGCACCGACCAACCTGTAGCAGGGGTCGGGCCGATCCACGTCCCCCCCTCGTTGTCAGACCATTCCACGGTCATCCCAAGCAGGGCGTGCATGTCGAATTTCATGATTCGATCCGTCCAACGGTCAACGTACACGTACGGGTCATTGCTGTTAGCCACGGGCAACAAGGCGCTATACACATCCTGACACGTATACTCGGAAATGTTGGTCATCCCAATCAGGCCACTGCATTGCACAATCGCCGTGGAACCCGCAACCCCATTCCCCCAGCTGCTCATGTACAGGTTATCCTGGGAGGTGATTCCAATAGTCGGCTCAAACGTCGAGAAACCTATGCCATAGTACGTCCCAATTGCACAGACTGGAGCGTTTCCATCGGTTAGATTTCCAGCCTCTGGGGTTAGGGTTGCATCGGTCGCGTTCGCAAAGTGGTACCATGTGGTGTTGCTGATTGACCCACCCTGATCCGTGCAGAGGGTATCGAACAACCCAACTGGCTCTATGACTTCACTATCTTCGCCGAAGCACCCGCCAAGAGAAGCCAGAATCATGAGCGAGACAATACTCAGGGCAGAGGCTCTCACAACTCAGCGGCTGAGCCATCCATACATCAGTTAAGCGGATTGATGGCCCCAGAAGCACATAGCCCCAAAGAACCCCTCCCCTCGGCCATTTCACCCGAGTAGCAGAGTTGAGTTTCCACCAGGGGGGAGGGGCTCGAGATGCGACAACTCCCCGTATAGGGAAGGGCCTTCCATCAGAGTGCCTATGATCGCCTCCTCGAAGCCGGCTGCGTTGTGAGCCAAAGCAATCCAAGGCCTCCCCTCGTCATCTATCTCTACGTCAATGAAGTCACCGAACCCACCGCACCTAACGTTCCCGCAGTCAGGGGTGTCGTCCAACGGGTCGTCTGGGTTGTTCACCGCTACGCTGGTAATCAGTGGCCTTTCAGCAAACGCATCCGTCATGATCGCCATGTATCCCGACCACCCACCAGTACCGTTCTCTTCGTCAAAGTCTTCGGACTCTCCGATGTAGCCCATCACGACTCTCCCCTCGGCTCCAGCGAAAATCGTGGGAAAGCCGGTCTCTACTACGCCAGGAGCTGCGACCATCATCGGCTCGCTCCAAGTATCCCCTTGGTCCCGGGAGTTTGCGTACCACGTCTTCAGGTCATCTCCGATCCAAGTTGCGTGTACGTTTCCACCATCATCCACTGCAGTGGCCACCTCGTGGGCATGCCATCCGTCCTGCATCCCCACTTCCGTGGTAATCGTGTGTTCGGTCCAACTGTACCCACCATCAAGGGAACGGTATACTGCAGGACCCTCGCAGGAGGGGTTGCCTCTGTATATCGACCCATCCAAACCACCTGCTAGGTGGCCATGAAGGCCCGAGCACTGGGGAAAACTCTCCACCGGGAAACCAATTCTCTGGACATCCCATGACATGCCTCCGTTCAGCGACCTTGAACACTGAGCACCAGCAGCCGGCGAGCCGGTGTTGATGCAGTAGACGTAGATTACAGGATGGAATGCAGTTACACCAGGAGGGGGAGGCATTGAGGCGATGCTCTGGTGGTCTTGCGTGACGTAGTATCCCTCCACCGGGAAGGGGGCACTCCAGGAATCACCGTCATTGTCTGAGTACTCAACGAACATGGCCGCGAGCACATGCATGTCGAATTTGACGATCCTATCGGTAAACTTGTCCACGTAGATGTAGGGGTCGTTCGAGTTCGGAGTCTGCCCGGAGTCGTCGTCTATCTGACCGAAAGGCCCGACGTCCTCCCATGTCTGCCCTTTGTCAGCTGATCTGATTATGTGCGTTCCATCACCCAGGCCATTGTAGTTGGTGAAGAAAATGACTCCCGAAGAAGTTATTCCGAGGGTTGGCTCGAACGTGTCGAAGCCCGTCCCATAGTAGGTTGCGCTAGAGAAGAACGGTGTGCTGTTCCCTGAGAAGTCAGCGGAAATGTTCGATGCCGATATCGCATCGGGGTCGGTGGCATCCACTGCCCATCTCTCAGAGGGGGTTCCGGGGAAGTGGAACCAGGTGGTGACGGGGACCTCCCTCCCAAATTCGAATGTCCCATTGACAACCTCTTCCACTGGGTCTTCTTCCCACCAGGTGCAACCCGTTGTGGTAGAGCAGATTACCAGGAAACAGAGTAGTTGCGCTACCTTGCTCATAACATCACACTAACCACTCGTTTTCTAGAATTGGCGGGACGGTTTCGAGCAATGACTGCTCTGCCCCCATCCATTCCATCCCCAGGTCCCTCTCAGCCGGAGAGGCATCCCAGAAGAGCCTCCTGCCTAGATGGGTCCTTGCCCATGAGAGGCTGATCTTGGGATGGAAGACGGATACCAATAGGGAGAGGGAGTATGGTAGTTGCCTCGTGGGGATCCTCAAGTCTGGGTTGGCTGCCTTCAGGGACTTGGCGATGTCCCTGAACCACATCTGCCCGGATACCACTAGGTATCTGCCCGCGTTGTCCCCCTTGGTCAGAGCCCTCACGTGGGCTTCAGCGACATCCCTCACGTCAACGATGCTGATGTGCATCGGCACCACAGCAGGGATATCCCGATTCAACAGGGTCATCACGAACGAAGGGCTCCCTTCGAGGTGCCTCTTGGAGAGAGGAGGCCCGAGAACAACGCAGGGATTGATTGTGACCATCCTCGGGCCTGACTCATCCTTCTTCTCATGCCATTCCCTGACGATCCTCTCTGAGCTGAACTTGGCCAGCCCGTATGGATTGTTCTCTATGGTGGCATCATCAGCCCACGATTCCGTGGTCAGAGTCTGACCATCCTTCCACTTCTGCGGCCTGATTGCTGCAGTCGATGACGTATGAACCAGGTGTTCCACCGTTCCCGACGCGTCAATCGCATCTAGGACGTTCTTTGTTCCGATGACGCTAGGATCTACAATCTTCTCCTGGGGCCTCTTGGATTTCAGAACCACGACCGCTGCCGTGTGGATCACCGACCTGCATCCCGAAACGGCTCTATTTACCGAATCTACATCGAGAAGGTCCATCTCGACGAGTTCCAGGCTCCCTCCCTCTGATACTTCCATTGATCTGAGGTGATCTACCCTCTCCGGGTCAGAAGCGTCCCTAACCGTCGCCCTGACTTCCCTCCCTTTGGAGAGGAGGTTGGCTACGATGTGACTGCCGATATACCCACTGGCACCGGTAACTAGCACCAACCCGGCTTCGTTACCGTGCTCCACCATGTTACTGGTTGCTTGACGCGTCGTCTTTGTTCTTGCGGGAGCTAGAGAAACTGGGAGACCACCAGTTCGCACGTCCCATGAGCCTCATTGCCGAAGGCACGACGATCGCCCTTACGATGGTAGCATCTACGAAGACCGCCACCGCTAGAGCAAATCCGATTGATTTGATTATCATCACATCTGCGAAGATGAATCCGGAGAAGACCGCGATCATGATTGCAGCAGCCCCTGTGATCAACCTCCCCGAGGCCTGAAGCCCCTCGGAAACAGCGCGAGTGTTGTCTTCTGTCTCCAACCATGTCTCGTGAATTCTAGAGAGCATCAGAACTTCGTAGTCCATGGAAAGGCCGAACGCAATCCCGAACACGAGCGGTGGAACCATCAGGTCCAGTGGTTGTGGGGTGAAGTTCAGTGGTCCCGCCAAGAGACCATCCTGGAAAACAACCACTATCAGTCCGAATGAAGCCGAGATTGAGAGTATGTTCATCAATACGGCCTTGATTGGTACCAGAACAGAGTGAACTTGGAACCACACTAGAACCATGGTAACCAGCAGCACGAATGCTAGAGCAGTCGGAATCCGCTCCCTAAGGTGGTCTTTCATATCAACCTCGTAGGAAGTCCAACTGCCAACCAGGACCTCCTCTTCGCCGGTGGAGGTGAACACTCGCACATCCTTGATGAGCTGCTCCGCTTTCTCGCTCCCACTGGGGTACTCGATTGGAACGTTGATCATCGCAATCGAGTCTGAGACGGTAGTCAACCACGTGACTCGCTGCTCTTGTGGCCACTGGTCAATTTCCGTGTCGAATAGGGAAGGATTGCAGAGGGGGTGATCCACGCTCACCACCCCTGACACGTTCTCCACCTCCTGGCACATTTCTGAGATCCCAACGGAAAGAGTCTTGGAGAACGGGTCTTGGCCGTCCTCGAAGACAACCACCAAGGGAACGACCGAGGCGGTGAAGGCTGGGAACTCCTCCTCCAGAATCTCGTAGGCCCGTCTGGACTCCAGGTCTGGAGGCAGGGTATCTAGCCCGCCTGCAGTCAACTCCACGTGAAGGAAAGGTGCCCCCATCAGTAGCAGGATGCCCATCGAAGGGACAAGCCATCTCAAAGGATTCTTCATTACCTTCATAGAGAACTCCTCCCAGAAGCGACCCTCCCCCTCCCTCCATGGGAAAGGGACTGGCAGGCTGTCTATACGATGCCCAACCAGCGAAAGCAATGCCGGAAGCAGAGTAAGCGAGTAAACCAAGGCCCCAAGGACCGCTAGAAATGCGCCCATCCCCATGGATGGCATGTGTGTCGCTGTGAAGTAAAACAGAGTGCACAGGCCCACTGCCACGGTCGCACCAGAGTACAGTATTGCTCGACCCGCAGTTGACATCATCGTAGCCAGAGCCCCCTCTACGTCCTGCCCCTTCCCAAGCTCCTCTCGGAACCTGCTAATCATGAACAGGCTGTAGTCTATCGAGACTGCAATGCCAATCAGTGAAATCATCGAGACCGAGTACTGGGTCATCGAGAACCACCGAGAGACATAGAATGCCAGACCAGTGGCCATGGGAAACATGCACATTGCTACCGCCATGGGGAGAAGTGAGGCAACAACCGTCCTGAAGACGAAGAGGAGGATGATCATGGACAGTGGGATCCCAATTATCTCTGCTCTGATCTGATCTTCCTCGAGCATCCGATCGAAGTCGGAATCGATTATGAGACTGCCAGAAACGAGAACTTCCAACTCATCGCTGTCCACGGCCGACTTGATGTCGGCAACCTCCTTGGAGATCTCCTCCTCAGTACCGTTGAATTTCACGAATGCGGCGACCCTATGTCCGTCGATGGAGACATGACGGGCCAGGTGAAACGGGTCCTCGGGATTGTCATAGGCCAGACTAACCTCTAGAACACCTAGGGAAATCTCATCCAATCCCTTGAGACTCTCTCTGACCGCTTGCTCGAAAGACGGGTCATCCCAATCGAGCGTTTCGTGAGTGAAGATGTAGTTCACGCTATTCGTTGACACTACAGGTAGTTCTTCGCTGACCAGCTCCAGGGCCCTGCCCGACTCTATGGAAGACGGTGGAGCATTGCCGTCATCGAACTCGTTCCCTTGGGATATCAGAATCACAGAAACCAGAATTGAAGCAATCGAAGCGGCAATAATCAGGGATCTCCTTCTGTGAATCGACCTACCGGCCCTCGATAGCACCCCTTCCATGCCCGCTGCCGCAGAACTCGAGTTTATCTATTTCTCTGGGTGCAGTTTTGATGGCTGGAGCCACTCTGTGGGGAGTACTAACCCCCCGAACTAGTTACGTTCGAGTAACGCTTCCCACTACTAGGACGACCCGATTGCCCCATATCCTTCTACCTCGCTCTAGAAAAGAGCGAACCAATCAAGCCAGGGATGACACCGAATCCACAACTAGCGAGGGATTCAGACCACTTTCCTCCAAATCCTCTCTCGTTGCCTCTCCAGATAGTACCAGTATGCCTTGAACCCCTGCTCTATCGGCCATCTCCATATCTGTATACAAGCGGTCACCCACCATTGCGCAATTGGACGGATCCAGCCCCAGCTCATCGATTTTGTGAAGGATCATCCCCTTGTTTGGCTTACCGCAAATATGGCTCGGCCTTACTCCGGTGGTGGCTTCGAATAGTGCCATGTAGGCACCGGTGTCAGGTAGCCCGCCATCGGGCGACGGGCATACCATGTCGGGGTGGCTCGCCACCATTGGAACCCCACTGTGGAGGTGCATGGAAGCGGTGGCCAATTTCTCGTAATTGATCTCCGTGTCATATCCCAGAACCACGAATTCAGGATCGGTTGAGGCTGTCGAAACCCCACTTTCTTCGAGCATCGCCCTCATCCCCTCGGTCCCCACTAGGAACGTGTCGGCGACTCCTTTGTCGGTTAGCCATGCAATTAGATCATGAGTCGAAAGTAGCACTTCCCCTTCATGGGCGTCGATACCCAGACCCCCGAGCTTTTCCAGGTATTGCCCTACTGACTTGCTAGAGTTATTAGAGAGGAAAAACCTCCTGATGCCCCTCTGTTCTAGTCTGTTCAGGAACTCCGAGGCCCCCTCGATTAGGCTGTCTCCCAGGTAGATGGTGCCATCCAGATCCAAGAAGATGGCAGCGACCCCATCGAGAGACTTGTCTAACTCGCTTTCCACGTTCCAATCACATCATGGCAACAATATAGTCTTGAATAGGAACCAAGGACTCCAGAGAGCCTTCTGGGCTTCTTTGTCGGCAATCATCCCAGTCAGCATGTCGCCCATTTCCTTCTTCCTGGATGCCTTGCCGACGAACCAATTCATCAGCCTCTTCCACTTGACTACTTTCTGCAGCCTGTGGGAGTTGGTCAATTCCTTGCCCAGGGTTCCCCATAGATCATTCATGTACTCGATCGCCTGCTCCTCGGGAAAACCATCGGCATGGGAATCCTTGTCGAAGTACTTCGAAGTCATCTTCGCAGAGACAAGGCCGTTTCCTATCCCCTCCCCACTGAATGGGTCGACCAAGCTGGCTGCATCCCCGACGCACATCACTCCCGCTCCCGCAGTCCTTCTCGGTTGGTAGGAGGGCGGGTTCTTCCTGGGGGATCCAAAGGGAAGCTGCCATCCCTTCTGAGAACCCTCGACTATCTTGGCACCCTTGAAGCGCTCTTTGAAAACAGGATGATTCTCGATCACCCAACGCTGCTTCTTCTTCAGGGACTTGCTGGCCCCAGTCTGCTTCCTCTGCTCAGAGATGACCATCCCTATTCCGACGTTAACCACTCCCTCTCGGACTGGGAATAGCCAGAAGTATCCGGGAATGACGCCTTCAATGAAGTGAATCTCAATGGGGCCATTGCTCCCATCGAAGCCACCCACTCCCTCCCAGTACTCTCTGTAACCTCCACAGTAGTGATCATCGTCCCTCATAGGCTCTCCATGTATCCCTTCCACCAGCTTCGTGGCTACGGGGCACCTGTACCCGCCAGCGCCAATCGTAAGCGCTGCAGAGAAACTCAAAGTTGGATTCTCAGACGATCTACCACCGAAACTACCAGAGATTCCAGTAATTTGCCCCCCTTCCTCAAGCACCTCCTTCACGTTGAAGCCTTGGATTACCGAACCGCCAGCACTGGTGACAATCTCGGTGGCCCTCTTGAACATCATGTAGTCGAATTGCATCCTGGGCAGCGAGTAGCCCGCCATCTTCTTCTCGAACTCGTCTTGGGGCAGCATCACCTTGACGGTGCTGCCATTCGCCGAACCGAACACGATCGAGTCGACCATGAAGTGAGGGGTAGACTCGACCATCTCCTTCACACCGAGCTCTTTGACGTGAGACAGCGACTTGCCTCCAACGGCATCCCCGCATACCTTGTCCCTAGGCCACAAATCCTTCTCGATTAGAAGCACCTTGCAGCCATTCAATGCGTTGTAAGAGGCCGCGGCAGCGCCACTCGGACCACCTCCAACTACGATGACATCGAAGGAACTCCCGTTCCCTGGAACGTCTCCTGTGTCTATCGGCCCTTCCCAAGTCTTCATCCTAGTTAGGATGGGAGAGGCACCATCATTCAAAGTATGCCATCGGGTTCATCCGTCAATTGTCCCTCCGACAAACATGGCAGACACTATTTGCATCATTCAGACGACCTTGCCCGGAGAATGGACAGAGCCCATCGTCGGCACGTGGGCCTCTTCCCTAGTCCAAGATGGAATTGCAGCATGTATTCAGAGGTCCAGAATTACTTCTGTCTACAGATGGGAAGAATCATTGGAGAGTACAGAGGAGTGGAGAGTCCAGCTAAAGACTTCCACTCACAACAAGGAAAGGCTGGTCGAGGCAATTCTCGCTTCTCACCCATATGATACGCCCCAGATCGTCGCTTGGGATGCCGAAACGACATCGGATTATGCCAGTTGGATTGAAGGGTGAACCCTCTTCGTGACCATGGGCCTAGTGGATTTCCTGCGCCCAGCAAAGAAGGTCCCCTCCACTTGGTGGAGTTCGAAGGACCCAATGAATACGCGACCACGACTCTCAACGCTGGCAATCCTCGTTATCGGGGAGTTCCTGTTTGGCCTGGGAGACGCGATTCTAATTGTAGCGGACGAGGGGAACACACCTTGGACGGTCCTCGCAGAGGGGCTTGCCAATGTGTTCGGGGGTTCCATTGGTCAGGCAACCTTCATCGTTAGCGTCGCAGTCCTGTTCCTCTGGATACCGATTAAGGAGACCCCAGGAATCGGTACCGTTCTCAATGCAATCATCATAGCGGCTACGATAGAGGTCATGGTCCCACTCATCCCTCCCCCTGGAAGTGAATTGGTAGCCTTGCTCCAAGTATTGCTAGGGATTTTGCTGATTGGAATTGGCAGTGCGATGTACCTGACGACAAACCTGGGGCCGGGACCAAGAGACGGTTGGATGACCGGATTGCAGAGGGTGACCGGAGTTCCAATCGGGCGAGTCAGGATCACGATAGAGGTCTCTGTCCTGCTCGTCGGGGTCGTCCTTGGAGGTACCTTTGGATTCGGCACGGTCTTCTTCGCATTGGCAATAGGTCCAGTAGTTGCGTCCTGCTTGTCCGTGGCCGGTAGGATAGGCTCCACTTAGTGCCTATTCGGGTAATCATTGGAGCACCTATAGGGAGGTTCATGGAGTAATTACGGGTAGCGGCTACCATGGGAGGGCACGGAGTCATTCAGCGGTATAGGGAGTTCCTGCCCGTTTCAGAGGAGACCTGCATCATTTCACTAAACGAGGGCAACACTCCTCTCATCCAATCGCATAACCTAGTTCAGGCCCTAGGAGGGGGCTTCAGGTTGTTCGTCAAATACGAGGGACTCAATCCCACGGCCTCGTTCAAGGATCGTGGCATGACCATGGCAGTGACCAAAGCGGTGGAGAACGGGGTCCGGGTAATTGTCTGTGCTAGTACCGGCAATACCAGCGCTTCCGCAGCAGCCTACGCTTCTCGTGCTGGATTGACCTGCGTAGTTCTGATCCCAGAGGGAAAGATATCCTATGGGAAGATGGCCCAAGCCCTGATTCACGGTGCCAAGACGATAGAAGTCAGAGGCAATTTCGATGATGCATTGGATTTGGTCAGGGAGTTGGGTACGAGGGACGATATCGAGATCGTCAACAGTATCAATCCCTTCAGGATTCAGGGC
>Ga0206683_10000534_pt1 | contig 27413 bp, 23 predicted proteins | sample M280m12015metaG_FD_155483 | JGI IMG/M metagenome (GOLD analysis project Ga0206683, IMG submission 155483) | Ammonia-oxidizing marine archaeal communities from Monterey Bay, California, United States - M2 80m 12015 | ecosystem: Environmental > Aquatic > Marine > Intertidal zone | place: USA...
GCCTGTCATCTTGTTGCGCCTACCCATAGAGAGTATCTGGGTAAAACCACAATAGAAGAAAATACCTTCTAAGCAACAGTAAAAAGCAATAAGGTTTTTCATTAACTCTTGGTCTGTTTCGACGGTGCCGGTATTAAACGTTGGATCGCTTAATGACTTTGTATATTTTAGTCCCCATGACGCTTTCTTAGCTACAGAGGGTATCTCATGGTACATGTTGAATATTTCACCCTCATCCATGGCCAGAGATTCTATGCAGTATTGATAGGCATGGGTATGAATTGCTTCTTCGAAGGCTTGTCGCAGAATGTACTGGCGGCATTCTGGGTTTGTTACCAAACGATAAATGGCTAACACTAAATTATTGGCCACCAGGGAATCTGCTGTTGCGAAAAAACCGAGGTTGCGTTTGACAATGAGGCGTTCGTCTTCAGTCAGGCCATTAGGATTTTTCCATAACGCGATATCTGCGTTCATGTTAACTTCCTGGGGCATCCAATGATTCGCGCAACCGTCCAGATACTTCTGCCAGGCCCAATCATATTTAAAAGGCACTAGTTGATTGAGATCAGCCCGGCAGTTAATCATGCGTTTATCATCAACCTTTACGCGATTTGCCGAACCTTCTAGTTCTTCTACTCCATCAGTAATATTCAAAGACTGCAGATCGTTTATGGCTTTCTGTAAAGCGCTAGAATTAGCTGTGTCGCCGCTGACCTGTTTTTTTGTCCCGGTATCGGTATCTGCTGCTATCGGTACTGACCCCATCCTGCTATCCAGGCCGGGTTTTAACGCTTCTTGTACAACTTCACTAATTACTGGTGGTTGCTCTATTTTGGGTTCGGTGACAGGAGTTGGTGTTTCTTCCTGATTAAATTCATCCCATGACAACATTTTTACACCTCGATTCTCTGTTTTACGCTTTGGTTTATTGGCTTCTGTTTTTGTTTTGGATATATACAGTTCACTTATTCCTAACACTCTTTGTTTGTATCTATTTTCTTATTCTATGCTACTGACACGCCTCACAATCCGGATCGTCTAAGGAGCAGGCAGCTGGCACTGAGGCTGGGCCTGCAGGTTCCGTAGATACTTTGTTTAGGCTTGTATCAGAAATAGTCGACTTTTCTGTGGAAGTGGCGGCTAGGGCTCGTAAGTAGTAAGTGGTTTTTAAGCCGCGTAGCCAAGCCATACGATAAGTAATATCTAATTTCTTACCACTAGCGCCGGCCACGTATAAGTTAAGGCTTTGGGCTTGGTCGATCCACTTCTGGCGGCGGCTTGCTGCATCAACTAGCCAGCGGGGTTCTACCTCAAATGCGGTGGCGTAAGTCAGTTTAATATCTTTTGGCACTCTATCGATTTTCTGCACGCTGCCTTCATAGTATTTAAGATCATTAACCATGACGCTATCCCAAAGATCGAGCTTCTTCAGGTCATGGACAAGAAAGGGGTTTACTACTGTAAACTCCCCCGAGAGGTTCGATTTTACGTACAGGTTCTGATAAGTGGGTTCAATAGACTGTGATACACCACTAATGTTGGCAATAGTCGCGGTTGGTGCGATAGCCAACACGTTTGAATTACGCATGCCAGTTTGTTTGATTCTATCTCTTAAACCATCCCAATCTAGACGCTGTTCCATGTTGACTTCGAAATAATCAGCCCCACGAATTTCTCCAAGCTGCTTTAGGGAATCGATTGGCAGTATTCCCTGATCCCACAAAGAGCCATCATACGATTCATAACGACCCCGCTCCTCAGCTAATTCTGTAGAAGCATTGATAGCGTAGTAGCTGATCATTTCCATAGAGACATCGGCGAACTCTACTGCTTGCTCCGAAGCATAGGGAATGCGCTGTGCGTAAAGCGCATCTTGAAAACCCATAACACCCATACCTACCGGTCGATGCTTTAAATTAGAGTTTTCTGCCTGGGGCACAGAGTAGTAATTGATATCGATAACATTGTCTAACATGCGGATAGCAGTAGTTATCGTGGATTTTAATTTAGTTTGATCTAGTCCATCTTCATTAGTGTGATTAAGTAAATTAACTGAACCTAGATTGCAGACTGCGATTTCGTCCTGACTGGTATTCAAGGTAATTTCAGTACATAGATTGCTCGAGTGAATTGTGCCCACATGCTGTTGCGGCGAGCGTATATTGCAAGTGTCTTTGAAAGTAATCCACGGATGCCCTGTTTCGAACAACATGGAAATCATCTTGCGCCAAAGGTCAGCAGCTTTAATAGTTTTATAGACCTCAATTTCACCGGTCATCGCGAGTCGCTCATACTCTGCGTAAGCCTCTTCGAATTCTTTGCCATGTTTGTCATGTAGGTCTGGCACATTATTCGGAGAGAACAAGGTCCAATCCTGCTCGTTAAAGACCCGTTTCATGAATAAGTCTGGTATCCAGTTGGCAGTATTCATGTCGTGAGCACGGCGTCGGTCATCCCCAGTGTTCTTGCGCAACTCAAGAAACTCTTCGATGTCGAGATGCCAGGTTTCTAAATAAGAACACACTGCGCCTTTGCGTTTGCCGCCTTGGTTTACAGCCACTGCGGTGTCGTTAACAACTTTGAGGAAGGGTACGACACCCTGGGATTTCCCGTTGGTTCCCTTGATATGCGCGCCAAGTGCCCGCACTGGCGTCCAATCATTACCTAGGCCACCAGCCCATTTCGAAAGCATAGCGTTGTCGCGAATAGCAGAATAAATCCCGTGAAGATCATCAGGCACAGTGGTGAGGAAACAAGACGACAACTGCGGTCTTAATGTGCCTGAATTGAACAACTGTGGTGTGGACACCATGTAATCGAAACTGGAGATCAAGTTATAAAATTCAACCGCCCGTTCTTCGCGGTTCTCTTCATTAGAAGCTAATCCCATGGCTACCCGCATGAAAAATACCTGAGGAAGCTCAAAGCGAACACCTTCGCTGTGGATGAAGTAGCGATCATAGAGAGTTTGCAGCCCAAGATAAGTGAACTGCATATCCCGCTCAGCCTTTAAAGCTTCTCCTAAAACGCTTAAGTCGAATTCTAAAAGATGAGGGGACAGCAAACCCAGTTCTACGCCCTTTTCAATATAAGGTTTCAATGTAGCGGCATAGCGATAATGCATTTCTGATTGCGTTGCTGCATCGGTAATTTCTAAAAAATTAAGGGCTTCGGAGCGCAAGCTGTCCATCAATAGTCGAGCAGTGACATATGAATAGTTTGGGTCTTGTTCAACCAATGTGCGAGCAGTCATCACCAGCGATGTGCGCACGTCATCTATTTTTACACCTGGGTACAGATTTTTCAGGGTTTCGTTATATATCGCATCGGCTGAAACATCGGATAGGCCTTCACATGCCTCTTTGATGATCGTGAGTAGTCGTTCTGTGTCTAATGGTCCTTGATGACCATCTTCAAAAGTAACTGTAATTTCTGGGTGCTCATGTTGTTTTTCTTCCTGCTTCTGCTCTCTCAGGCGTGCGTGGTCGGCTCGATAAATAACATAACTACGAGCAATCTTGTGCTCGCCGGTGCGCATCAGTGCTAACTCGACCTGATCTTGGATATCCTCTATATGAATTGTTCCTCCAGATGGCATGCGCCGAATGAAGATTTTCGTTATCTCACTGGCTAATTGAGCGACAGATTCATGTATTCTAGAAGAGGCTGCAGCATTACCACCTTCCACTGCCAGATAGGCCTTGGTAATGGCGACAGAAATCTTGGATTCATCATAGTTGACTACAGCACCGTTTCGCTTTATCACTCGCAATTGTCCCGGCGCGGTAGATGCTACAGAAATGGATTCATCGCTACTTGGTGTATTAGCGAGAAGAGAGTCACCTGCTGGTTGTACATCAGTCTGCATTGATTGCTCCGAATTTGATTACTACTTTCGTGTTCTTGTTAATTGTGTCATTTATCTTGTCGGTCTTTACTGCCAAATCAATTTTGAGGCCTCCGTGAGTGATTCAAATAGGGTTTTCACAGATAGGCAATCCTCGTAAGGCGGTTACCTTCTGTGAAACCATTTTCACCAGATTCCACAATAAGTTGCCAAGTAACATGAAAGCCATACACTATATATTGTGTTTTAGCGGCTGGACTTTAATTGTTTTTTTAGGTCTAGCTGAGAATAGCCGGAATGCCCTTAAACAATTACGAAAATGACCTAAAAATTGTGACTTCGACCAAGTGTTTTTCTTATTATTATCTATTTGTTAACCGCAACAGCCCCCGCAATTATGCGCTTTACTTAGTTATTTCTTAATTTAGGTACTAAGAGAACTACTTGGTTTTCGCTCAGACAGCACAATATATAGACAAGCGACAAACCACTAGCACAAGATAATGCGGTTATAGGGCTATTGCAAGTGATTTTTCGGTGGGTTTTCTGTGGGTAAAATGTTGATAGTCTGTTGTTGTTTCAAGAAAAATCGATTTTGGTCCGTTATTATCGACAGATGGAGCTTTTGCTCAAAATTTCATCAAAATATGATCAAAAATTAAGCCCCAAAAGAGTCAAAAAACCGCCGTTTTCCGAACACAATATATTGTGGTTCGAAATACAATAAAAAATGCCTCAAATAAAGGGGGCATAGTGAAAAAAATTAACAAAAACTGGACAGATTTTCAGAGTTTTATTGGGTCTTAGTTAAGTAAGTACTCAAGTAAGGCTTTTTGGGAGTGCATGCGGTTTTCGGCCTCGTCCCAGACAACAGAAGCATCTCGATCCAGCAATTCTGCAGTTACTTCTTCCCCTCGGTGAGCTGGCAGACAATGCATAAAAAGAGCATCCGCTTTCGCTAATGACATCAATTCACCGCTCACTTCGAAATCAGCGAAGGCGATAAGACGCTTAGCTTTCTCAGATTCTTGACCCATGGAAGCCCAGACATCAGTAACCACAAGATCCGCATCGGCCACGGCCTGGCGCGGACTCGTAGATACAGAAACTCGATCACTGTTAGCTGCGAGCAAGTCGGAATCAGGAGAAAAATCAGCCGGGCTTGCTATATTAAGTTCGAAATCAAACACAGACGACGCATTGATATATGACTGGCACATGTTGTTTCCATCGCCTACCCAAGCTACGCGTTTACCACTAATGCTGCCTCGATGTTCGATAAAAGTTTGCATATCAGCCAAGAGCTGGCAGGGATGGAAATCATTGCTTAGTGCATTGATAACAGGCACACGTGAATACGCCGCAAAACGTTCTAGGTCGTTATGGGCAAAGGTACGCATAGCCACGCAATCGACCATGCGAGATAAGACGCGTGCGGCATCTTCGATAGGTTCGCCGCGACCAAGTTGGGAATTGCCTGATGTTAGGAACAGGGAAGCGCCATTCATTTGTGTCATTGCCACTTCAAACGCAACCCTGGTGCGGGTGGAAGATTTTTCGAAGATCAGCCCCAGAGTTTTACGGGATTGATTATTCGCGGCCGCTGGGTTGGTTTTGAGTTCGATAGCCCGCGAAACGATTTCCAATACATCGGAGGAAGGCAGGTCCAATAACGTTAAAAAGTGTGGAACGCTCATAGTTTTGATTCGGGGGTCTTAGATTTGAAAATTAGGTCGAAAATAAAAAGGGTAACTCGCGCTACTCTGAGAATTGGTTAATATTAACTAGTTCGCCAGCTCTGATCAATGCACCGCGCGCATTGTCATTGGTAGCACCTTTCGCTAGTCTGATATCTACTATGAGTATGTTGAATTCTATTGAGCTAAATCTATTTTCCAGTCGTGTCGCGGCTATTTGCGACGAAATGGGCTTGGTCCTAAGACGTGCCGCCTTCTCTCCTAATATTAAGGATCGTCTTGATTTTTCCTGTGCCTTATTTGGTCGCAATGGTGAATTGTTTGCGCAAGCAGATCATATGCCCGTGCACTTAGGGAGCATGGCTTTTGCGATGGGTTCAGTTGTTAAAAATCGGTGTTGGCAAGAGGGAGATATGTTGGTTTTAAATGACCCCTTTCTCGGTGGAACGCATTTACCGGATGTAACATTAATAGCACCAGTGTTTGTTGCTGAGGCTGGGTTGGTTGGCTTCGTGGCTAATCGGGCTCATCACGCTAATATTGGATGTGAGACACCTGGCTCTATGCCGATATCCTCGACTCTAGAGGAAGAGGGTATAGTAATTTCGCCTACTTGGTTGCTTAAACAAGGAAAGCTGCAAAAGGAGGCGGCATATCTACCTGGTGTAATGAGCGGAGAATTGACCGGGGATTTTGCAGCGCAAGCAGGTGCCAATCAAGTTGGTGTTCAGCGCTTAGAAACATTAGTAACAAGCTTGGGTGTTGAGTTTTACTTAAAAGGTATGGTTCAACTTAATGACTACGCTGACAGCATCGCCGCTCATACCATTGCAAAATTGCAATCAGGAAGCTATCACTTTAAAGATTACTTGGATGATGATGGGTGTGGTACCACTAAAATAGCATTAGTGATCGATATGACTATTAATAAAGATGATGTTGAGCTGGACTTCGGAGGCTCTTCTGCAATGGTCGCAGGAAATTTAAATTGTCCTGAGTCGGTAGTAGCTGCTGCTAGCTATTTCTGTTTTCGTTGTCTGATGCCAACGGACGCGCCAGCCTGTGAAGGTCTTTTTAGGCGGATAAAAATTAGCACCGAGCCAGGGTCAATTTTAAATGCTGAACGACCCGCTGCAGTCGCTGCTGGCAATGTGGAGACTTCGACCCGCTTAGTGGATTTAGTTTTTGGCGCTTTGGCGAAAGCAATGCCAAATAATATAGCCGGGGCAAGTCAGGGCACTATGAATAATATAGCCATGGGCTGCATTGATGACGCAAATGACAGCCGTTGGGATTACTATGAAACTGTCGCAGGTGGCATGGGGGCTGGACCGAACTACCCTGGGTTGGACAGTGTGCATACCCACATGACTAATACGTTAAATACACCTGTCGAAAGTCTAGAGATGCATTACCCATTGAGAGTCCGTCGTTATGAGGTTAGAACTGGCTCAGGTGGTGCCGGCGTGAATAAAGGCGGTGACGGGATCGTGCGCGAATATGAATTTCTAGAGTCGGCTCAACTCAGTATCTTAAGTGAGCGTCGTCATTTCAGTCCCTGGGGGTTGCACGGCGCGGGTGACGGAAAGAAAGGACGAAATTTGTTAAACGGGAAAGACCTGCCAGGCAAATGTTCATTGGCAGTCGAGCCGGGCGATCGACTCACTGTCATGAGTCCTGGAGGAGGTGGATGGAATCCGCCAGAATAAAATTTCCACATTATCGGTACTCGATGGGACTGACAAATACCTTATCTTCATTTAGACTTACGCTTATAAATATTGAACCCAAATTCGCTGAGGGCGCGCTATGAGCATCGAAGAAACTATTAAAGAGCAAATCGATAGTAATACAATTTTGCTCTATATGAAGGGTAATCCTGAGCAGCCTCAGTGCGGATTCTCTGCTCAAGTGACGCAGCTTTTAATGTCTTGCGGCCAGCGTTTTGCCTACGTGGATGTGTTAAGTAACCCTGATATACGTGCAAATCTGCCAGGTGTTTCGAATTGGCCAACCTTTCCACAGCTTTTTATCGATGGAGAATTGGTTGGTGGCTGTGACATCATTACTGAATTGCATGAAAAAGGTGAGCTTCAGGCCTTGGTTGATTCTGTAGCCCCAGGAAGTTCTGAAGAGGACGAGGAAAAATAATTTAAAGAATAGTCAGTAATCGTCAAGAAAAGCGCCATCTATCTCTTTTATAGAGATTTCCTAAACCTTCCTGAAATTAAAAACTAAGTGGCCAACCACCTAGTTCTTTCCATTTGTTTACGATTCCACAAAATAATTCTGCAGTTTTCTCCGCATCATAGCGAGCAGAGTGGGCTTCTTTATCGTCGAATTCGATTCCGGCTGTCGTGCATGCCCTTGAGAGTACGGTTTGACCATAGGCTAATCCGCTAAGGCTGGCTGTATCGAAGGACGAGAAGGGGTGAAAAGGATTTCTTTTGAGATTGTACCGTGCGCTGGCCGCGTTAATAAAGCCATGATCGAAATGAGCGTTATGCCCTACTAGAATGGCGCGTTTGCAATTACCACCTTTCATCGCATCCCGTATTATTTTGAACATAGTTTGAAAGACTTCTTTTTCAGGTCGGGCAACCCGTAAAGGATGAAATGGGTCAATACCAGTGAATTTCAATGCGGCTTCTTCTATATTGGCGCCTTCGAAAGGAATTACGCGATGAAAGTAGGATTGTTCAATTCCAAGAACGCCTTTATTGTCCATGGCAAGGATATAGGCAGCTATCTCTAATATTGCATCAGTTTTGGCATTGAAACCTCCAGTTTCTATATCAACCACGACAGGTAAGTAGCCGCGAAAGCGTTCAGCCAACAAAGAATTTGGTGAAGGTTCCGAGTCGATCAGGTCCATTATATTTGTTAATCCTTATTAATCTGCCAGGCGATAGTCTGTCCCTCTCGAATGGGGACGACAACGCTATCATCTAGCATAAAATTCTCAGGCATGATCCAGGTTGATTTGATCAAGGATACCTTGTCTTTATTGCGCGGCAATTGATAGAAATCAGCACCATAAAAACTAGCGAATGCTTCCAATTTATCAAGGGCTCCATGGTTATCAAAAAATTCAGTATAGAGCTCTATGGCAGCTGGCGCCGAGTAAATACCGGCACAGCCACAATCAGTTTCCTTGGTTGATTTACTGTGAGGCGCGGAATCAGTTCCCAGGAAAAATTTCGGACTACCACTAAGGGCTGCACTAATTAGAGCTTGCTGATGAATTCTTCGTTTTAAAATAGGTAAACAGTAAAAATGTGGCCTGACCCCTCCGGCTAAGAAATCATTTCTATTGTATAGTAAATGGTGAATTGTGATAGTTGCAGCGACATTGTCTGATTGGCTTTTTACAAACTCGACGGCGTCCTGGGTTGTAATATGTTCGAATACGATCTTGAGTGCAGGATATTTGCCCAATAATGGTTCGAGAATGGATTCTATAAAGATCCGTTCTCGATCGAAGATGTCAATTTCTGTGTCAGTTACTTCCCCGTGGATTAAAAGCGGTATGCCTAATTCTTCCATTTTGGCGATGATTGGATAAACGTTTTCTATGTCTGTAACACCGTTGTCTGAATTGGTTGTAGCTCCGGCAGGATAGTACTTCACAGCCAAGATGCTATCTTCGTTTTCAATTTTAGTAATTTCTTTAACTAACAGAGTGTCCGTCAGGTAGAGCGTCATAAGAGGTTCGAAGGCACAACCCTCAGGGACGGCGAGGAGTATTCTCTCACGATATCTAAGTGCCTCTGCAACGGAAGTAACAGGAGGGTTTAAGTTTGGCATAACAATAGCGCGGCCAAATACTCGCGCGGTATGGGGTACTGTAGTTTGTAAGGCAGTCGTATCGCGTAGGTGAATATGCCAATCATCTGGGCGAGTGATACTTATAGAATCGGAGCTCATGAGTGAAATGCTGTAAGTCGAATTTATTCTATTGTAGCTGAATAAAGTAGTGAGCTGAAATTCTGATTTAACTTATCTCGGAAATCCTAGGTTCCCTTTTTATTGGAGTTGATTAGGAGTCCTAGGGGCAACGATAGAATCAGCTTTATGAAAGTGATTAAAAGAAGCGATTTCAGATTGATAAACTATGAAGGTTTTAAAGTAAGGGTCTTCCTTTTCTTCGGCTTGTCGTCATAGGTCCCTTATTTTATCGGCGTATTATCGACTTCCCTAGCTGGGATGATAAAATACGTCTCCTTTTTTGCCAGGGTCAGCCTTGTAACTGATTGATTTGTAATGAATCTGTGGCGAAAGTCTCTTATTCGGATTTTGGAGTAAACCCATGTCAAGGGGATTTAAAGAGATAAACAAAGTTGTGCTCGCGTATTCTGGCGGGCTTGATACTTCTGTCATTGCGAAATGGCTACAGCAAACCTACGACTGTGAGGTAGTGACGTTTACCGCTGATATCGGCCAAGGCGAAGAGGTTGAGCCAGCGCGCAGCAAAGCGAAAGCTATGGGGATAAAAGAAATCTTCATTGAAGATCTTTGCGAAGAGTTCGTTCGCGATTATGTCAACCCTATGTTCAGAGCGAATGCTTTGTACGAAGGGGAATATTTACTGGGTACTTCCATAGCGCGCCCCTTAATAGCTAAGCGGCTGGTGGAAATCGCTTCAGAAACTGGAGCCGATGCAATAGCCCATGGTGCTACCGGGAAAGGTAATGATCAAGTCCGATTTGAATTAGGAGCCTATGCACTTAGCCCTTCTATCCAGGTCATAGCTCCATGGAGAGAATGGGACTTAAATTCCCGTGATCGATTACTTGCTTATTGTGATAAGCATGGAATTCCGGTCGAGAAGAGGCTTGGTAGCAAATCACCTTATTCAATGGACGCTAATCTTTTACACATTTCTTACGAGGGTGACGTACTGGAAAATCCCGCCGATGAGCCAGAAGAGCCGATGTGGTTGTGGACGGTCTCCCCAGAAACAGCTCCTGATATTGCCACGTACCTTGAGCTGAATTACGAAAAGGGCGATATCGTCGGCATCGATGGACATGCAATGTCGCCGGCGACTGTGCTCAAGCATCTCAATAAAGTAGCAGGTGCTAATGGCATTGGTCGGGCTGATATTGTCGAGAACCGATATGTAGGAATGAAGTCTCGCGGTTGCTATGAAACTCCCGGAGGCACGGTCATGTTGAAAGCCCATCGCGCCATAGAGTCTGTGACCTTAGATCGGGAATTAGCCCACCTTAAAGATGACCTTATGCCTCGTTATGCATCTTTGGTTTACAACGGTTATTGGTGGTCTCCTGAACGTGCGGCGATTCAATCATTGGTAGATAATTCACAGCAATACGTTAATGGTAAAGTGCGACTTAAGCTCTATAAAGGCAATGTCATTGTGGTTGGTCGAGAGTCTAATGACTCTCTGTTTGACGAAGATGTTGCTACTTTCGAAGACGACGCTGGTGCCTATGACCAAGCCGATGCGGCAGGTTTTATTAAGCTGAATGCACTACGTTTGCGAATAGCGGCGCAGAAGGGTCGAAAGTAGATTTTTAAGTCATTTGCAGGTTCAAGGATTCATGAGGGAATTGGATTCGATTTTCGGTGTTTTTGGACCAGACTCCTTGTCGTGCTCGTCAATGATTTTAGTGTTTAATCCCTAATCAATAGTCTTTTGTTTGTATTCGCAAAGATCTTCGATCGTGCATGAGCCACAGCGAGGTTTGCGGGCAAGACAAGTATAACGGCCATGCAGAATCAACCAGTGATGAGCATCCAAAAGAAATTCTTCCGGTACAAATTTTAGTAACTTCTTTTCTACTTCAATAACATTTTTGCCAGGTGCAATCGCACTTCGATTCGATACCCTGAAAATATGTGTATCCACGGCCATGGCGACCTGTCTGAAGGCTGTATTTAGGACGACGTTAGCTGTTTTTCTGCCGACACCTGGTAGCGCTTCTAAAGCTTCGCGATTACCAGGTACTTTGGATTTGTGGTTTTTTATCAACAGTTCGCAAGTCTTAACAACATTCACTGCCTTGGTATTAAACAAGCCGATGGTCTTGATATATGCTTTTAAGCCCGCTGTGCCCAATGCAGCTATTTTTTCGGGGGTGTCGGCGACTTTGTAGAGCGCATCGGTCGCCTTGTTCACGCTCACATCTGTCGCCTGTGCTGACAGAATGACGGAGATTAGTAATTCAAAGGTATTCTTGAATTTTAATTCTGTCGTGGGTTCAGGGTTAGCTGCGCGCCAGCGCTCAAATATTTCCTGTCGCTTTAGTTTGTTCATGGCTTTCCCGCGATGCGGGCTCGTTTTGCGGGCTTTGTTGGAGTCTTTATGTCAAGAATTAACAAGTTGTGATCGATATAATTCTTTGCAGCTAATAGTAAAATCATAATTAACAAGGCTCCTGGTTGTAGTAGTGCGAAATTTAGAAGTTCACCCCCTGATTCGTTAATTACGAGCGTCATGTTTGCAAAGACTAATAACCAACGAAAAAGAACAAGGTTAATCGTTGACGCCGAAAATAGAACTACAAAACTCATTATTCCAGGTTCTATCGCACTCTGTAAGCGATTGGTGTTGGCGAAGAATGATGAGGCGCCGAGAAATTGTATCAGAGCTACATTATTGACTAAGACTGTGGGAACAATGATACCTATTAGTTCAGTTAATGGTTGAAGCGTCTCCAGCCTGGTGGGATAAGGCTATCAGGCTGAATTTTAACACGGTTATTTTTAATGGAATAAGCCGTGCTCAGAAATATGGTGTTTTACAGTTTCTATTCTGGAAACAAGTCAGTTGAATAGGCGGCTGGGATCCGATATTGAGCTAGGATTTCAGCTTCACTGGCTATGGCCGCCCGGTGGTTTATAACCATTTGATAGCCATTCTTGTTTTCTAATACGATATTTTCCTGTGTATTATTCCTCACGATCTGAGAGAAATGTTCGAAATCTCGAACTTGTTCTCCGTTGACGTCATCGACAATCCAATTGCGCCAGTCGTGATAACCCAAATTTACATCGGCAGCCAGGACTTGCAGAGCTACAACAACTTCGTGTTTTTCTGGTGAAGCCCATTCGTTGCGAGCTTGCAAAAGCGTTACTGGCGCGGATCTACCCCAGTCATTGCCCCAGCGCTTAATGAGATTCATATTCAGTGGGACAAATAAAACGCCGCCGTAGATATAGTACTTAGGAATTTGATCAAATTGTTCGCCTTTGACTAAGCTGTAACTTTCAGGAGGTGCATCGGCCTGAATTTTTGCTACAGCCTCGTTGCCGTTGCGGGAATAAGTGACCAACACCTCATCACCAATATGATGCATGTCGATTGCATGCTTATAATCTGTTAGTAAGTCATCAGAAAGTTGAATGGTTCCATCTTCAGCGATATCAAAATCATCAATTTTCATGATGACATCATTTTCTTCGAAAATACCATCGGTAGGGGACCCGTCGAAGACTTTTATTATCAATACACCATTTTGATTCTTTCTTAAACCATAAGCCGCTTTTGCAGAGGGGCTGTCCAATGTTTGGGTTCGAAACCCCAAATCTGGAAACCCATCGTATATATTATCTTCACTGTCTTTGAGTACATGTCGGATAATGCTAGGGGGAACAAAATAGCCCAAGTTCTCAGCTCGCCCGCCGCTATTTGCCTGCATCACTACACCGACAATCTGTTGATCAACAATGACGGGTCCTCCACTATTACCTGGATTTATCGCCGCATCAATTTGTCCAGCTAATAAATATGTCCCGGCATGAGCATAAATTTGCTGCTCAACACGGGACAAAATTCCTTTAGTAATGCTTAAGGTTTTACCGCCAATGGGGTAGCCGTAAACAGATACCTCTTGCAGTGGGTCGGGCAAATTGCCTATGGACAGCGATTTTAAGTCGCTAAAAAATCCTGGTTCATCTACTGTAATGATTGCAAGATCGGCCTCGTGTGATACGAAAACAACCCGCGCCTGATAACGTTGTGGGTCGTTGTGTTTTTGTGCTTGGACATAACTGGCGTTGGCAACGACATGGGCATTGGTAAGAATCTTATTGCCTTCAATAACAGAGCCTGACCCGCTGCTTTGGCGCGGCGTAAGTAGGCGCCAAGGTGTAAAATAATCAGGCGCTGCCTGCGTGGTGTAGATTTTTATTACTGAATCTTCAATGGCACTTAATTCGTTATTTTGTGCAGAAGCGGAAGTGCTAATGCTGCAGGCCGCAACGGTAAGGAAAACCGAAATTAAACGAATGTTGATTGAGATAATGAGAGTTCTAATTTGCGAGAAAATCATAGAAGCCTAAACCTTTTTAGTAGTAATGACGTGTTCTATATCGCTGTGGGCCCAAGCTTATTACTTTAGTTAAAATATCGCCAGCGTAGGCGAGGATGAATTTCAAAAAAAGCTGGGCCGATATATTGTATTATTATGTACGGGAATCATCGTTAACAAATTTAGGTAAAAATACCATCCCCTAACGGACGTTATTGCGCTGGACTTACATGGAGAACTAATGGATAGGTGATGTTAGTTTGTCGAATGAAAACTCATGTAATACGCATACCTGGTTCGGCGCCGGCATGAGGCTCGATTAACCAGATATCTTCACCGCCAGGACCAGCAGCAAGAATCATTCCCTCTGACAGACCAAATTTCATTTTTCTAGCTTTTAAATTTGCGACTACGACAGTTAATTTGCCCACGAGCTGCTCAGGGGTATACGCGGACTTAATTCCAGAAAACACTTTACGAGTTAGCCGTGTCCCAGATTTATCTAGACCGAGATCTAAATTTAGTTGCAAAAGCTTGTCAGCATCTTCTACGTATTCCGCGCTGATTACTTTTGCAACCCGTAGATCAACTTTAATGAAGTCATCAAACTCAATTTCAGGTTCGAACCCACTATTGTTACTTTGCATTATCTTTTCCTCAGCTTGCTGTCCAGTTGGTTCTGACTTTGCCTGATTTTCAAATTCTTTCTGAGTCGCAGCAACCATAGCTTGTACTTTGTCACTTTCCACGCGAGTCATTAGTGGTTTGAATTTATTGATGCTGTGATTCGTTAACAACGAATCAATATCAGTCCAATTAAGCGGGTCAATAACCAGAAAAGCCTCGGCTTTTTCTGCCATAGATGGAACTACAGGTTTTAAGTAGGCGATAAGCAATCGAAACGCGTTAATACCGGTGGAACAAATTTTCTGTAGTTCGACAGATTGCTTGTCATTTTTTGCGATTACCCAAGGTTGTTTGTCATTTATGTATTGGTTTGCTTTGTCCGCCATTGTCATGATTAAACGAATGGCCTTGCTATATTCACGCCCATTATAGTAGCCAGTTATCTCAGGCTTAGCGGCTTGAATCTCAGCCAGTAATTCTGGTGCATCGACTTTTTCCGCCAGTTTTCCTTCAAAGCCTCTGCCGATAAAGCCGGCACAACGACTAGCAATGTTCACTATTTTGCCGACTAAATCTGAATTTACTCTTTGTGCGAAATCCTCGAGATTTAAGTCTAGGTCATCTATTCCGTCTGAGAGTTTAGCGGCAAGAAAGTAACGTAGATATTCAGGATTCAAATGGTCGAGATAGGTGCGGGCGTTTATAAATGTACCTCTCGACTTTGACATTTTGGTTCCATCAACCGTGAGGAAGCCATGTACATAAACGGCGGTTGGTGTTCGATAACCAGCGCTGGTTAACATTGCGGGCCAAAACAGGGTATGAAAATTGATTATGTCTTTACCGATGAAATGATAAACCTCAGTTTGGGAGTCTTTATTCCAATATTCATCAAAATCATAATCCGTTCGATCGCAAAGATTTTGTAAACTTGCCATGTAGCCAATGGGCGCATCTAGCCAAACATAGAAATACTTTCCGGGTGCATCGGGTATTTCGAAACCGAAATAGGGTGCGTCACGACTGATGTCCCACTCCTGAAGTTCTTCATCCAGCCATTCGCTTATTTTATTTGCTACAGAGTCCTGCAAAGTGCCACTGCGGGTCCATGTTTTTAACATATCGCTGAATGCAGGGAGCGTGAAAAAGAAATGCTCAGACTCTTTTTCTATCGGTGTAGCTCCTGAAATTGAGGATTTGGGATCTATTAGTTCGGATGGGCTATAGGTTGAACCGCAGACTTCACAATTGTCGCCATATTGATCTTCTGACTTACATTTGGGGCAGGTACCGGTGATATAGCGGTCGGCCAAAAATAGCTCCTTCTCTGGATCAAATAACTGCTTAATTTTACGTCGAGAGATATGGCCACTGGCATTAATTGCGTGATAGATAGATTCAGAAAGTAGGCGATTCTCTTCTGAGTGAGTCGAGTGGAAGTTGTCGAAGTCGATTAAGAAATCCGTGAAATCTCTCTGATGTTGCTGATTGACCTTATCGACCAATTCCTGAGGTGTGATTTTCTGAGCCTCAGCGCTGAGCATGATTGCAGTGCCGTGGGCGTCATCGGCGCATACATAAATACAATCGTGGCCTTGCAGTTTCTGCATGCGTACCCAGATGTCGGTCTGAATCACCTCCATTAAGTGGCCCAGATGAATATCACCATTTGCGTAAGGCAAGGCGCTGGTTACTAATATCTTACGGTGGTCCACACTTCTGTCCTTGGCGAGTCAAAATTCTATCGAGTAGGAATCGAAATTATTAAGTTTTGAATTGAGGTTGGGCATAAAAATTTCTGGTTTTGATTAGATTTCGACCATTTCGAAATCTTCCTTACCTACCCCGCAGTCGGGACATGCCCAATCTTCGGGGACATCGTTCCAAGCAGTTCCAGGGGGTATGCCATCTTCAGGCATGCCTTGTTCTTCATTATAAATATAACCACAAACCATACATTGCCACCGCTTCACCTGTGTTTCCTCCTGAGGAGTTAGTTCAATCCAATCATGTCTTTGACGACGAAACGAGATTATAGCTTGATTCTGCATTTGTGATTAGCGTGAATACTTAAGTTTTCATCAAGGCATCCCATAGCATGAAGTTCTTGGTCGAAGATGGGTTGCGGATCATACTGCATGAAAATGGGTTTGGGCAGTCTCTTTACCGATTAGTTTTAGAAAGCAAGAGTTCAATTTATCAGATTTGGCATCAGAGGAGAGCTGCACAGAGATAGAAAAGAACCTTACTAAAGTAGAACTAATGATTAAAACAGATGATTCAGCACTTGATAGGCTTTATTATTTATAGTCTATCTCTGGGTCATGTGGGTAATATGAGAAGCTATGAGTATTAAGTCTGATCGTTGGATAAAACAAAAGGCCGCAAAAGAAGGTATGATTGAACCGTTTGAGCCAGAGCAAGTTCGCTATAAAGATGGCGATAAAGTCATTTCTTATGGCACTTCTAGTTATGGCTACGATGTTCGCTGCGCCAGCGAATTTAAAATCTTTACAAATGTACACACTACTAGTGTAGTCGATCCTAAGAACTTTGATGAGACGAGTTTTATCGCTATCGATGAACCTTTCTGCATTATTCCACCAAACTCTTTTGCTCTTGCGCGAACCATTGAATACTTTCGTATACCGAAAGATGTTTTAACGGTATGCCTTGGGAAATCAACATATGCCCGCTGTGGAATCATAGTAAATGTCACGCCACTAGAGCCTGAATGGGAAGGACATGTGACATTGGAGTTCTCGAATACGACGCCCTTACCTGCAAAGATTTATGCTAATGAGGGCGTTGCACAAATGCTGTTTTATCAGTCCGATGAGCAATGTGAAGTTACTTATAAACAAAGGGGTGGGAAGTATATGGGCCAAATTGGTGTAACTCCTCCAAAGGCTTAATAAAATCAAAAATGTAAAGATTCTTCAGTAAGTACTAAACGAACACGAAAAGCACGATTAATGAGAGGAGTAAAAACAGCGCATATTCCTAATGAGGCCCTGCCAAATCAGCTCTTCGCCGAAATCCTTCTTGACGGAATCAAAAACTTAACCAACTGTATCTGGCCATTAGCCCGCATAGTCATTTAGCCGCTTCGTCGTAAAGCAATCAAATTTCCTTTCGAAAAATCTCAGTCAAAAAACATCAAATAGGCTTGAGACGCTAAAGATATGAATCAGAATGCAAGCGTTCTGGCTTGGATGTATCACCATTTACTTTTGCTCGACTGTGTTGAAACTTTGGCGGCCCAAGGTGTAACAGTCAAGAATTTGTCGTTTTAATAGCGACAATCAGAGCGCCCCAAAGCCGACCTATCACCCAAAGTATCTATGTTGACAGGCCTAGGCCCTGAGTTATCGCTATAAACCACGAACTGGAACAAATATTGCTTATATACGTAAACCGGTGCGCCCAGAGTATTTGAAAACAAGAACTCAGCAGGTTGATCGAGTAATGAGGAAATCTTGGATGCATAGCTTATAAGCTCCGGTTTTGCATTCCTCTCGCAGCTCTAGTTGCGCGAAATGAAAGAATGAAGCGTGGCTATGCAGTTAATCGTCTGAAGAGAAATTTAGTTTAGCAGCGGAAACAAAAACGGAATTTGCGTAGGAAAAAATAAGGAGTAAGTATTTGGATGGTAGTTAACAGACTTTACGCGGCAAACAATGATACAGGGTTGAATATGATCCGCAATAATACAATAAAACGGGATGATCAATCATGAGTTCAGCAACTGGGGCTTCCGTATACGACAGTTTGCAGGCTGATAGCGCGGCGCAAGAAGCACACTTGAATGAAATAGTAGATCGTTATGCGCCATTAGTAAAACGTATCGCGCATCACCTACTTTTACGTATGCCTGCAAGTGTGCAAGTCGATGACCTAATTCAATCGGGTATGATTGGTTTGCTTGAGGCGGCAAAAAAATACGATGTGTCTAAGGGGGCGAGCTTCGAAACCTACGCAGGCATTCGAATACGTGGCTCTATGCTCGATGAGGTTAGAAAAGGAGACTGGGCGCCTCGCTCGGTTCATCGAAAGTCGCGTAAAGTTGCCGAAGCCATAAAGACTATTGAAGCAAGAACCGGCAAAGATGCGAAGGATCAGCAAATTGCTAGTGAATTGGAAATTGATCTAAATGCGTATTATGCCATTCTTCAGGATGCATCGGGCTCAAGACTATTTAGCTTTGACGATATCATGGAGGGCGATGATTCAGCTATCGAATTGGCCGCGGGAGAACTCCCTGGTCCGTGTGATGGATTGCAGCGGGATACTTTTAAGGCTCATTTAGCGGGAGCCATCGACGGCCTACCTGATAGAGAAAAGTTGGTTCTAGCTCTTTATTATGATGAAGAATTAAACTTAAAAGAAATTGGAGAAGTAATAGGTGTCAGTGAATCTCGCGTAAGTCAGATTCATAGTCAGGCCGCGATGAGATTGCGTGCCCGTCTATCGGAATGGAATTAAAAATTGAAACTTTGGTGAGAGAAGCTTCAGCTTAAGTCTTGGAGAGGTTAATATCCGCAACTTATTTAACATATCCTTTCTCCTAGTAGCTGTTCCCAATTAATGGTCCTTTTATTTGTCTGAAGTTAATTAGTAAAAATAGGCAGCTGCTATTGCAGTTTGCCAGTCGGCAATTATCAGCTCCCGCATAGTTTTGGTTTTACCGAAGTGGGTTAAGCCAAATATTCTTACTACACAAAAACACTACTCAAGAGAAAGTCGCTCAAACAGCCTCGGTGCCTGCTTGCTAGATTCGAGATATTTGGAGTTGTCTGGAGCCGCCCCGTCTGATTGTTTGATCTCTCGATTTGTTCTACTTTTACGTTAAATATGCTTTTTTAAGCATACCAAGCCTACCAGACATTTTGGCTTTGCCGGCTGTGGTTCGGCTGTTGCATATGAACAAAAAAGGATCGATTTAACCGATTACAGGCTATAATTTTGATTCCAGAACTAGCGTATCAATAGAGGATTAAAACTAGGACAGCATGGTCATGGTAGAAGTCGAAACAGATATGGAAGCATCTATGCCCTCTATTATGCTTTGTGTGAACTCACTTTTTTGCGAGCGTGATGACCGTATTTTGTTTGAGGATCTTAATTTTGAATTGAGAGAAGGGCAGGTACTCCAGATTAAAGGCTCTAACGGTAGCGGAAAAACTACTTTGTTAAGGAATATATGCGGTTTAAATGTGGGCTATGAAGGGGCCATTAGTTGGTATGGAGACCCAATAACGGAATGTCAGGAAGAGTTTTATTCATCCCTGGTTTACATAGGGCATCGTGTTGGTGTTAATAAGGTACTTACACCCTTAGAAAATCTTCGTTGGAGTTCAAGCCTCCAGCAAGTCATAACTGATGACGAATTGCTAGATGCTTTGGAGAAAGTAGGTTTGCGTGGTTATGAAGACTCTCAGTGTTTTACGCTCTCAGCAGGCCAACAGCAGCGTGTGTCGCTTTCTAAGTTGTTGCTGAGTAGAGCAAAATTATGGGTTTTAGATGAACCGTTTACCACTTTGGACGCAGCCGGTGTAAAACAATTGGAAGTATTGTTAAAAACTCATGCAGGCAATGGAGGTGCAGTGATGGTGACAACACATCACACACTCTCAGTGCCTAACTTACAAGTCTTGGAGCTTGGATAGTAATTATGACTGCTCAAACAATAACGACATTTCAGGCATTCAAGGCTACTCTTAAGCGAGATTTGTTGATTGCTTATAAGAGAAAGAATGACATGATTAATCCTTTTATGTTCTTTCTTATTGTGGCTTCCTTATTTCCAATTGGTATTTCGCCAGATCCTGACAGGCTTGCTGAAATTGCTACTGGAGTACTATGGATTTCGGCTTTATTAGCTTCACTTCTGGCTATGGATAACTTGTTCCGCTCGGATTATGAAGACGGTTCCTTGGAGCAATTGTTATTGAGTCCTCATCCACTTTATTTCCTTGTGTTAGCTAAGAATATAAGCCATTGGTTAGTTAGTGGATTACCGGTGGCTTTGGTATCACCACTTATAGCATATATGCTCAATTTACCCAGTGAATCCTATTTCACCCTGTTTATTACCTTGCTTATTGGTACTCCAGTGCTCAGCCTGCTGGGTTCAATTGGTGTAGCCCTAACGGTAGGCTTAGGTAGTAGAGGATTGATTTTAGCGGTAATTATATTGCCAATGAGTGCCCCAATCTTGATAGCAGGTACGCTAACCGTAGAGCAAACACTTAATGGAGCACCCCTCGCTGGGTATTTAGCTATATTAGGGGCAATGTTATTTGGCTCAGTATCCTTCGCGCCTTTGGCCTCTGCTGCCGCTTTGCGGATTAGTGTGAACTAGTAACCAGATAGTTAAATTTCTGATCCATTTTAATGATTACCCCGTAATTACAATAGATTACAATACGTCACATGGTCGTATATTGGGGTCATGATACAATTGGCGGGTCATCTTTAGGGTCGATAGAAGCAGAAATTCTATGTGGTTGTGGTTCTCGAAATTAGGTTCTCCTAAGTGGTTTTACGAGTTATCAGGCAAATGGTTGCCTTGGCTGGTGGCTGGTATGTCATTGCTGCTTATTGTTGGGATTATTTGGGCGCTATTGTTTGTACCGCCAGATTACCAGCAGGGTAATACGATTCGTATAATGTATGTGCACGTTCCATTTGCCAGTATTTCTCTAGCATTTTTTCCTTTGATGGCAGTTGCAGGAACGATAACGCTGGTTTGGCGCATGAAGCTTGCTGACATGGTGGCTAAAACAGCCGCGCCGCTAGGTGCATGGTTCACAGCCTTGGCTCTGGCCTCTGGCTCTATCTGGGGAAGCGATATATGGGGTACCTGGTGGATATGGGATGGGCGTCTGACCTCCATGTTGTTGCAATTCTTTCTGCTGGTGGGTGTTATTTCCCTACGATCAGCACTTGAAGATGCTGATGCGGCAGCAAAGGCATGCGCGGTGTTATCAATCGTAGGCTGCATCAATGTCTTTGTTATTAAGTACTCTGTAGACTGGTGGAACACTCTGCATCAGCCCTCGGGGTCTTTTAGTCTCTCTGATGAGGCGCCTAACCCGCCTGAGGTTTGGGTACCGCTAGTTATTATGATAGTTGCTGTTTATTTGTTTTTTGTTGTGAGTCTGATTCTCTCGACTCGAAATGAAATTTTGGAAAGAGAAAGACGTTCTCAATGGGTACAGGAACTGATAGAGGCTAATTAAGCGAATTCCATGTTTAAATCGATTCAGTTTTCTAGTTTTGGTGACTTTGTTGAGATGGGCGGTTACGCATTCAATGTTTGGTCAGTTTATGCGCTCTTCCTGCTATTTTTCTGTATTAATCTATATTTCCCAATACTCAAACGGAAACAGATTATACGTGAACAAAAACGTCGTTTACTCTTTAATAGAGAGAGGGTCTCTACAGGTAGTAAATTAAGTAATAATGAAATGGATAAAAACGACTCTTAACAGGTCGCTCTGGAGATTTTTTTGAAGACTCATCGACAAAAAAAGTTAACCATCATTCTGTTTGTTACTGCAGGTTTAACTGTGTCAGTCGGATTGATTCTTTTTGCCATGAGTCAAAACATTAATTTGTTTTATACGCCCACTCAGGTAGCAGAGGGCGAGGTCATGATTGGTCAACAAATTAGAATTGGTGGAATGGTGAAGGAAGGTTCTGTAGTCTCTGCGAATGATAGTTTACTAGTTAGATTTGAAACCACAGATTTTATTCACGCGGTGCCGATCGAATATGAAGGAATATTGCCTGATTTGTTTCGTGAAGGTCAGGGTATTGTTGCGGAAGGGGCTGTAGATGCCGCCGGTGTTTTTCATGCTTCTCGGGTACTGGCAAAACATGACGAAAACTATATGTCTCAAGAAGTAAAGGCAGCTTTAGATGCGGCTGGTGTTAATACTGAAACCCACCCTTCTGCTGTCACCCCGGAAAGTTAAATGATACCAGAATTAGGGCAATTCTCTCTTATACTTGCTTTCTGTCTAAGTATTCTACTTGGCACTTTGCCGATGATTGGTGCTGCTAGAGGCAATATTCTCTGGATGAATTTGGCGCGGCCTTTGGCTGCTGGTACCTTTGTCTTCTTGAGCATAAGTATCGGTATACTTGCTTACGCTTTTGCAACTGACGACTTCTCTGTACAAATTGTAGCTGCACAATCTAATTCACTCTTGCCGATGCAATACAAACTCACGGCCTTGTGGGGTGGTCATGAGGGTTCATTTCTATTGTGGACTTTTATGCTTTCGGGCTGGATGTTGGCGGTGAGCGTCTTTAGCAAAAGTATGCCGATCGAGTTTGTTGCAAGAGTCTTAGGAGTGCTGGGCCTACTGTGTGTTGCGTACATTCTTTTCATGCTGGCAACCTCGAATCCATTCATGAGAATTGTACCATTACCTCCTGGCGATGGATCTGACCTCAACACGGCACTGCAGGATTTTGGGTTTATTGTGCACCCGCCCACCTTATATATGGGTTATGTCGGTTTTTCGGTGGTATTCGCCTTCGCTATTGCAGCTTTATTGAGTGGCCGTTTGGATGCGGCTTGGGCAAGATGGTCTAGACCCTGGGCAAATATCTCTTGGGCAATTCTCACTATTGGTATTGCATTGGGTAGTTGGTGGGCTTACTACGAGTTAGGTTGGGGAGGTTGGTGGGCGTGGGATCCTGTGGAAAATCCTCCATTAATCACTTGGTTGCTTGGCACAGCCCTGATTCACTCGCTTGCGGTTACGGAAAAGCGTGGGGTCTTTAAAAGCTGGACAGTTCTTTTAGCAATATTAGCATTTTCAGGAAGTTTACTTGGAACCTTTATAACCCGCTCCGGGTTACTGACTTCTGTGCATGCCTTCGCTAGTGATCCAACAAGGGGTGTCTTTATATTAGGTATATTGGGAATAGCCGTCGGGGGTGCTTTACTCCTTTTCGCTTTTCGTGCTCCCTTGATGAAAAGTGAATTTGGGTTCGGTTTGGTCTCTCGAGAGATTTTCCTTCTTGCTAATAATGTATTGCTAGTTGTTTCAGCGGCATCGATCTTTCTTGGCACTTTGTTTCCGATGGTTTATCAGGCACTCACTGATGACCTGATTTCTATCGGCCCCCCATATTTTAATGCCATCTTCGGCCCTCTTATGGTTCTGTTGATTTTGATTTTAGGAGTGGGACCAATGAGCCGCTGGAAGCGAACTTCTACTTCTTATTTAGTCCAACAACTTGCCAAAGTTGCAGCAGTGAGCATAGCTATTGGCTTAGTATTGCCGCTGCTAGTACTTTTCGAGATTTCTTTCGCTGCTATCGTTTGTGTAGTTTTGGCCTCCTGGATTGTGTTGAGTATGGCTAAAGACTTGAGAAATAAGATTATTAATAAGGAAACTGTAAGCAAAGGTTTGCGTGCACTCTCACTAAGTTATTATGGAATGCAAATCGCGCATATTGGCGTAGCGGTTATGTTAATAGGCGTAGGCTTAACAAGTTATTTCAGTATCGAGCGTAGCGTGCTGTTGGCGCCTGGTGCAACCGTGACCCTGGGTTCCTATGCTTTTCGTTTCGATGGTAGCGAACCAATACGAGGGCCAAATTATGTTGCTGACCAAGCAACATTTAGCATAAGTAAAGATGATAGCTCTTTGGGTGAACTTTACCCGGAGCGAAGAATATATTTGGCGACTGGGACTCCCTCAACTGAAATGGCGATTGATGCCGGTTTTCTGCGCGATCTTTTTATAACCTTAGGTGAAGAAAAAGAAGATGGTGCCTGGACTATGACCGTTTACGTGAAGCCATTTGTGCGCTGGATTTGGTTAGGCGCAATTTTTATGGCAGCAGGGGGTACTTTGGCCGCTGCCGATAAACGTTACCGTCGCTTGCGTCAACGTAAATTTGCGAAAGACATTGCAGCCAAAGAGAAACTCGATTCAGGAAACTTGCAGCCGGCCTCATCTTAATCATGGACAGACTTAAATATTTTTTACCCTCGTTCGTTTTTGTTGCGCTGGCAATACTGCTCTGGCGCGGATTGTACCTAGATACAAGAACTTTGCCATCGATGCTCATCGATAAGCCTCTCCCGGAATTTACACTTGCCAACGTAGTTGGAGAGCCGGTTAGCAATTCGGATCTTCCGGACGAAATATTTTTACTCAATGTTTGGGGTAGTTATTGTTTGCCTTGTTTAATTGAGCATCCTACTTTCATGCGACTCTCTGAAGAAGGTGAAATTCCGGTTGTGGGTATAAACTATAAAGACCGAAACAAATTGGCAAAGGATTGGCTCGAAACAAATGGTAATCCTTTTTCATTCAGCATCGAAGATTTAGATGGAAGATTTGGAATTGATTTGGGTGTTTATGGAGCGCCAGAAACCTATCTAGTTGATGCAGACGGAGTAATTCGGTATCGACACGTCAGTGTTCTTGATGAAACTGTTTGGAACAAAGAATTTTTACCTGCAATTGCTGAGCTTAAAGCTGAGTCAAATTAACTAGATGGCTCTCGGGAAAAATAAAATAGATATTTATTGAGATGAGAACCTTTCGTTATCTAAATTGTATTTGCCTTAGTGTGCTTTTTATTCTTGGCGTAGCGCCGGACTCTATTGCTCAAGTTGATACTTTTGAGTTTGACAATGATGTGCAACAACAAAGATTCCGCACACTATCTGACGAATTGCGCTGCCCAATGTGTCAGAACACTAATCTAAGCGGGTCAACTGGCGGTGTTGCAGAAGACCTTCGACGAGAAATTCACCGAATGATTCTGGGCGGAATGTCAGATAGGGATATTGAGAGGTTTATGTTCGAGCGTTATGGCGATTTTATTTTTTATCGACCGCGTCTAACGGCACAAACACTATTGCTCTGGTTCGGACCATTATGTTTTTTGTTGGTCGGCGGATTTTTCGCAAGGGGTATTTTTAAGCGGGCTAAAGAAGTCGATGATATAGAATCTGAATTGGATGAATCGCAAAAAGCGCGACTAAACGAATTAATTGGTGGGAAATAAGGATAAGTGACGATTTCTGATAGGGGTTTATGTTGTTCCAGGTATTAACCTTTTTATTGATTGTTTTAGCGGCACTATTCGTGATCGTTCCGCTTTGGCGCGACCGTCATAAAACGAATATTGATACAGAGCTAAGAAAAGAAGCCAATGTTGCCTTGTTCCATGAGAGGGCTGAAGATTTGAAGGCTGAGTTCGAGACTGGCAGTTTAGGCCAGGTGCAATTCGATGCCTTGATCACAGAACTGCAGCAAAATCTTTTAGCAGATGTTGAGATGAACCTTGCCGGAGAAGCTTCCCTAGTCTCAGAGAAATCAAAGCAAAAGTGGGAAAAGAGGAAGGGAAAGGAGAAGAGAGAACAAGTTAACAGCCCGGAAACTGATGGTCTTTTTTCCTTAAACGTGGCAGTGCCGTTAGTGTTGCTTCTGTTAGTGCCAATTCTTGCCTACAATCTCTATGAGCGTTGGGGTTTTTTAAGTGATGTAGAGATGATGAGCTTGTATCAGCGTACAGTCGACAATCGAGATGATTTAGAAGAAGCCCAATCATTAATCGTAAGCTTGGGCGAGGCAGCCCAGGAGAATGAAGATCAACCTTGGACTTGGTACTTTCTTGCAGAAAATTTTGCTAATCTTGGCATGTTTAATGAAGCTGAAATATCCTATCTGCGTTCATCTTCATTGCTTAATGCAACTCCTGAAAAAGCGCTGGTGTTAGGCAGAGTAGCAATGGCTATGTATATAAATGCCGAGCTGCAGTTCACGCCACAAATATTAGAAATTATTGCTCAGGCGAGAGCGATCAACCCGAACGAGATTTCTATATTGCAGTTACTAGCAACTGACGCTGCAGAAAATGAAGATTATGAATCGGCTATCCAATATTGGCGACTATTAATACAGGCGAGCCCTAATTCAGCACAAGCCGATCAGCTTCGCTTGAATATTGCTGCTGCTCAACAAGTTATTGCGGAACAGAACCCTGATGCTGCGAGCGGGCCTATTATCAATATTAATGTTTCCCTAGCCAATGGATTGCAGCTTAATGAAAATCTCCGGGTTTTTGTTGCTGCAAGAAATGCTGATAGAGAAGGAATGCCGCCATTAGCAGCAACTTCACTAGTGGTAGCTAATCTTCCTTTGATGGTTCAGCTCGACGATAGTTTGGCAGTTGGCCCCTTTGATTTATCTTCTGCTGAAAACGTCTTTGTTTCTGCTTTAGTATCCTACGCAGGCACTGCGACGCCTCAAAGGGGAGATTATCGAGTTGTTTCCGACACTTTTTCCCACAACTCTGATCTCACAGAAGTAAACCTCATCATTTCGGAACAAGTGAAATAAGCCACTAGGCTTTATCGACTCGCTGATTATGTATTGGACTGAGTTTCTTACCATTGCTGTTGCCCATTTATTTGCGGTGGCTTCTCCGGGCCCAGATTTTGCCGTAGTACTCCGGCAATGTGTTACATATGGTACTAAAGCTGGGCTCTGGACAAGTATTGGAGTTGCCACTGGAATATTGCTCCATGTTAGTTATTGCATATTAGGTGTGGCATTTTTATTATCTCAATCGCCTTCACTTTTTAATGCTATGAAATTTCTGGCTGCACTTTATCTCTTGTATTTAGGTGTCCAATCAATTCTTGAATCTTTAGGCTCGGCTGTGACTGAGGAGGTAATGGAAGATAATAGTAGCGTTGACCCGAGAAAAGCTTTTGTCCTTGGCTTCCTTACAAATGGTTTGAACCCTAAAGCTACTTTGTTTTTTCTGGCCTTGTTTGCAGTGGTAATCAGGCAGGATACTCCCACTAGTGTGCAAATTGCCTATGGCATCTACCTTTCCATAGCGACTTTCATTTGGTTTGCTATGATGTCTAAGATATTAGGTCATGCCGCAGTGCGTATATGGTTTTTAAGATCA
>Ga0206683_10000535_pt1 | contig 27407 bp, 29 predicted proteins | sample M280m12015metaG_FD_155483 | JGI IMG/M metagenome (GOLD analysis project Ga0206683, IMG submission 155483) | Ammonia-oxidizing marine archaeal communities from Monterey Bay, California, United States - M2 80m 12015 | ecosystem: Environmental > Aquatic > Marine > Intertidal zone | place: USA...
TTCCAGCCTCCTGACATTGCAATCGAGGCATTCACGCGCGCCATGAAGGATGGCAGAAACAAGTATACGACTACTGCAGGGTTGCCCGAGCTCCGGAAAAAGATCGCAGAAATGTGGCATCATCGAATACCAACTCTGGATGAATCAAATGTCTGCATCACCATGAGTGGGACGAATGCTCTACTGGACATCTTCCTAGCAATCGTAAATCCCGGTGACAAGGTGATGATGCCTGAGCCATACTTCCCACTATATCCTCCAGATGTGGTAATCTGTGGGGGGGAGCCATCATTCTACCCATGCAAATTCGAGAACGGTTTCGTACCCACTATCTCAGACTTGGAGGAGATAGTGGATGACAAAACGGTAGCAATCCTGTACAACTTCCCAAGCAACCCAACTGGCGGGAACGTGAATGAGGAGCAAAGGGACGAACTTGTCGAATTTGCGAGAGAAAATGACCTATGGCTAATCACAGACGAGGTTTACGATCGAATTGTCTATGATGCTCCGCATGTCTCTTTCCTCGGAGCTGGTTACGACAAACTGGTGATGGTCCAATCATTCTCCAAGACATTTGCTATGACGGGTTGGAGGATTGGATACCTCCTATCTCCGGATCCCGGCTTGATGGGAGAACTAACCAAGATGCAATACTACGTAACTGCATGTTCTAACGATGCCATGCAGCATGCAGTTCTGGAAGCGCTCGAAAACTCCCCAAACTACCCCGAGGAAATGTGCGCCGAGTTCAAGGCTCGTCGGGATTTGATTTGTGAGAGGTTGAACTCAATTCCGGGAGTCTCATGTCATACCCCAACTGGTGCATTCTATGTTTTCCCGAAGGTTGAGGTCCCGGGAATGAACAGTGAGGAAATCGCCCTAAGACTTCTGGAGGGCGGTGTTCTTTGCTCACCAGGAACTGCATTTGGCGATGCGGGAGAGGGGCACCTAAGATTCGCTTACACAATTGGCAGAGAAGACATTTCCAGAGGGATGGACAGGGTTGAAAGAGTCCTGGGGGATCTTAGAGGATGAGCCCGCGCCCCCATGTCCAAGGGAAAAACTAGTCGTCTCCGAAAATATCGAATGGTATGTCGATCATCCGGCTCTCCTTCTCAGTATCCTCTTTGTCCAATCCGTTATCTTCTTGCTCCTCTGTTATCTTCGCATTCGATTCTTCCCGAATTGAGTCCTCACTCCCCGACTCCAATTCCTTTGTCCTCAGTGATTCTAGACCTGCTTCTTGCCCGAACATCCATTTGGGCATAGTCTGCGACCCACCCAAGACGGAAATTGTGGTGAAGGTGGCCATAGGAAGAACGGAAATCGCCACGATGAAATCTAGGATCGCAGTTTCTGGCATTTCTGCTTCAGGCGCAATCATCTCTAGTACGATCCTCTCCAGTTGCATCTCATGCCACTGTTCGTAGTCCACGTTGAGGATGTCAAGAGAGAAGAGCAGCACTAATCTGGCCACTAGCCAATAGAGAAAGATCGGCAGAATCCAAGAGAGTCTTGACACCCTCCAGACAACATTTCTGAACATCGCTGCTATGCCTACGAGTTGCCCTGAGACGATGGGGTGAACTCTGACCGCAATCCAGAGTGCAACCAGATAACCAGCCATGCCAAGATCGAAAGCCCGACTTGGCCTGATCATGGAATCAGGCACACCTTCCATAATTGCTAGAGGGACTGCGATCAGAATCACCTGCATTGGGACAGCAAGTAGTTGAAGCCCGCCATGGACCGCCATGAGGTCGAATTCACCATCACTCGTTTTCGTGTGCACTAGCTTCGCCATCTTGCCATAGGGTGTCCCCTGAAGGTGTAGCCTCGCCCTATCCACCAATTCCGGATCGCCAGTTCTTGGGCTCAGCCTGAGAAAAGACAGGAAACCCCCATTATTGGCAACGAAGAAGGGCCTAAAACCACCTACTACCAGTGCCAATGCTATGGAAATCACACCATATGACAATCCTGCAGTGACTACCCAATGGATCAACTCTGTCCTGATGCTGACCTGCGCCGCCTCGTAGTCAACTTGGATCAGGTATGTTAGGGAGAAGAGGATTATGGGGGCCATTGTGATTTGTAAAATCACCATCAGAACTAGGGCCAACTGTTTGGGCACCTTCCCCCGCTCAGCCATATCATCTACGGTTCTGCATTGCACCATAAGCACTTCATTCAAAGCTGACGCGTCAAGACTCGTTAGCGTACTGAAATCACCTCACCGTCACATCATGTCAAATGAACCATACTCCCCAACCTTCTTACACAGTTTAATTCCCCAATTTGGTGTCAATGAGTTCGATTCGGGCACTCCTTCTTTCCTCGCTGCTCATTGCAGTGAGTCTTTCTAATGTCGCAATTCAGGCTCCTGATACCCCTTCAAAGCAATCAGAAGTAGGTCCCAAGAACAATCCTGTCGACTTCGAAGTTACAGGGATTGAGATCGGAAACTCAACCTATTCTCCAAGAGTGTGGGATCAGCCTGACTCTAGCACGCTAGAGTATATGACCAAGGGAGAGTCAATTCAGATAAATGCCACATTCCGTCAAGTGGGTGTCGATCCCTCACCAGTAACTGCAGACGCCAAACTAGAGATCTGGCATCCCATTGGAACAATAATCAAAGAGTGGTCATTCAACATTACTCTGGCCGCTGGGCAGTCGATCAGAATGCCCTTTGTCTGGACTCCCTCTATCGCTCATAGCACACTCAGCGACGATGGGTGGCTAACTGGTGGTGTGACATTCAAGGGGATTGTTGATGCGGGAATTGGAATCGATGGGGACGACTCAAATGACATCCTAGATCGGGATGTCCCCATAGCCTTCTGGTATGACCCTATGGAGAATGGTTTCTGCAATGATGAGGCCAATGAGGGCAAGTACTGCACGAATAACGCAGTGCCTTTCGGAGCGCCCACGTGGTTCGCCGCCGGATACACTGACGGCTATCAGCCTGACACAAACAACTTCCCAACCGGGACATGGAGGATGGACAACCAGTCCAGCGCTACAGGCGATTGGCATTGGAAGGTCTCAGGCGCGAACGACCAGTATGCCTCGAACCGGTTCGATAGACTCAAGTGGGCTTGGCAACGATACAATTCGAACGACGGCTGCTCCGATCAGGTCTACGATGATAGCCATGGTTTGGGTAATGGCGAGCACGACCCCATTGTTTCCTCGATCCACGGGGCAAATCTCTGCTTGGTGAAGGTGAATAGTCCGCTGCTATATTCGATTCAGATTGCAACTGACGCTTGGGGGCAAATGGGTGCTGGCGACACTATCATGCTCGAGACAAACTCTGGAGCAGGTGGGGGGGTAGAGTATCTGAACTACTCCTCTCGCAACATATCCACATCCGAGGGTGACTGGAATAGGCTAGTCTGGAATGCTACCGGGATGCACCAGAATGAAGGTTTCACTGTGTCCTTCCTTTTCCGTTCAAACTCCTCCTTTTCCGATGAGGGAATCAACATCGATTCATTCATCATTTTCGCTATAGAGCGTGGTGAGGAGTACACCTTGGACTCACAGTGCAAATTCCCAGACAATTTCGGCGGCACGACAGTCTACGACCCCGAGTCCGAGGGTGGCAATACCATCTTGGTCGAAGCGGCCGACCCCAATTCCCCGTCTTTGCACTGCCGCATCTTCAACAGGGGTTACATCGACACCACCCTCAGATTCTTCACCGAGGTTTCTAACAGCTCTTGGATGTCTCAATTCCCCCTCAGGATCGACTCAAACAACTTCAATGACCACGATAACGAGGTTAAGACGAACACAATCAAGGCCAGGACATACACCAATGCCTGGTTCAACCTGACAATTCCTGACGGGGCCCCGGTTCAGGATCTATTCTGGTACACATGGGTCAATGATGGAATCCTCGGTTTCCAAGATACGAAGTACTACATCGAACTTCCCGTTAGCGTCGAATCGACATATAGGATGACTCTGAAACAAGAGACACTAGCAAACCCGGCGGCAACAATATTGCCCGGAGGCAAAGCAAACGTTACGATGGACTTGAAGAATACAGGAAACCAGTACTCCTCGTGGAGCCTCGGGGGGATATTCCCTGATCCTTCGCTAGAAGGAAAACTTTCCACTGACAATGTAAAGTGGTACGAGGTCGCGGGAGACGAGGTCTCAACCATCAACTTGCTTCCAGTCGAAGAGGCGTCCCTGAATGTGGAAGTTACCATTCCAGAGGGGATGGATCCGGGAACATATGAGTTGAGACTCCTAGCAAACCCTAGCCTGCCAAATACATTCCAAGCAGCATCAACGATTTACATCCAGGTCCCGGTGAATCACGACCTAGCAATCGCACCAGTCAAAAATGCGTTGCTAGCTCCCGCTGACGGTCAGTTACAAACTGTCCAGGTCTTCCTGTTCAATTACGGAAATACAGAGGATACCTTTGACATCAGGGTGGATACTGATAACTGGAAGCTAGAAGCCGATATCAGTTCCCATGTAGTTACTTTGGAGGCAAATGGCGGGCAGGTCACTCTTTCACTGATTCTACCTATGCCCGAAGGCGTAGAAAATGGGACATACAGGGTTTCTGTTATTGGCACCAGTCAGTCGAATCCGAGCTACCAGTCGGTCTCCAATTTCTACCTCACGGTTCCAAAGACATATCTCGTAGAAGTAGAAGACAGGGACCTTTCCCAGGAGGTCTTCGCTGCAGGTACCGACCCAAGAACCCTCAAGTGGAAGATTTCCAACACAGGTAACGAGGACGACGCCTTCGAAATAGAGCTAGATCTACCCCCAGATGTTACTGCCTTCGTAGCCGGACTACCCAATGGCAGGACTCCATACATAGCTCCGGGAGAGGATTACAACCTCAGCGTTAGCTACTCTTTCGCTGCCGGTGTCGAGGGCCCTCGGATAATCAAACTAAAGGCCACTAGTATCGAATCAGGAAACTCCGCAGAGGGCGAGGCAAGATTCGAGGTGGGCACGGTCGGCTTCCTCCTGGTGCTACCCCCATCTTCGCAGTCAAATGCAGCCGAAATATATGAATCAGGCGACGACTACATTCTAGTTTTCACCATTCGCAGTGCCCACCCAGAATTGGAACAGCAGATACGGGCGGATGTCGAGTTGGACAACCTATGGACAGTCTATGATGCCAGAGTAGCAGAAGATGACCGGAACTTCGTTCTGGCTGCAGGGGAGAGTAGGAACGTCACCATCCATATTGATGTCAGGGACGAGAACCTGGAGAACCTTGCAGCCAACATTGTCGACTTCAAGGTCTCACTACTCGTAATCAGCGATTTGGACACGACAACAAAGACGGCCCAGATAACACTCTACAAGCCCGATCCCATCCAGGAAGGGACGGACGTCAAGGAAGTTGGTTGGCTTGCTGCAAACTTCGTTCTTGTCGCAGTTGGTATGGTGATTATGGGGACGGTTCTCTTCTCCTCCTTCAGGGTCCTCAGAAGCGCTCGTGCCCCGCTGGAAGAACACTCATCGTTGGGGGACTACAGTATGACTGTCGAAGGATGGAGCGGGGAAAAGAAGGATGACAGTCAACTCCCATCGGCAGACGACATTGCCAACTCAATGTACGGTGGCTCGAAGGAGCTCTTTCAACAGCCACCACCACCATCGAACCCCGCTGAACAAGCATTTGAAGCCGTACAAGAATCAACCGGGCCCCTCGTCCCAGAAGGGGGACTCCCAGAGGGGTGGACCATGGAGCAGTGGCAGTACTACGGAAAGCAGTGGCTTGAATCTCAGAAGGAAGAGTAGCCTCACACAGGCTCGAAAGCCTATTGGGAGGCCTTATGACCCCCCCTCCGATGCCCCGTCCGTCGAACTAAGGCGAGTGATTGCATGTATAACGGACAACAACCGATCTTCATTCTGAAAGAGGGAACAACAAGGACTACTGGGAAGGGGGCCCAGAGCAACAACATCGCCGCAGCCAAGGCAGTCGCCGACGCGGTGAGATCCACCTTGGGTCCGAAGGGCATGGACAAGATGCTCGTAGACTCAATGGGAGATGTTGTCATCACCAACGATGGCGCCACCATCCTAAAGGAGATGGATATCGAGCACCCGGCAGCCAAGATGATAATCGAAATCGCAAAGACGCAGGAGCAACACTGCTTCGATGGCACAACCAGTGCAGTAGTGATTGCAGGCGAACTTCTGAAGAGGAGCGAAGAGTTGGTGGATCAGAACGTCCATCCGACAGTCATCTGTGAGGGGTTCCGACTAGCCTCAGACAAGGCCGTTGAACTAATCGATACCCATGGGTCAGGAGTTGACCAGAAGATGCTCACCGAGGTCGCCAAGACAGCTCTGACAGGGAAGAGCACAGGTGCTGTGAAGGAATTCCTATCAGACATTAGCGTCAAGGCGGTACTCTCTGTTGCACAGGAAGATGCAGATGGTGCAATAGTGGATTTGGATGATATCAAGGTCCAGAAGAAGCAGGGAGGCTCGATTAGGGACAGTACACTGGTGGACGGCATCATTCTCGACAAAGAGAGAGTTCACAGTGGCATGCCTCGGAGCGTGACAAATGCGAAGATAGCACTTGTTAACTCGGCCATAGAGGTCAAGAAGACCGAGGTGGATGCGAAGATTCAGATTACGGATCCTAACATGCTCTCCCAGTTCCTCGATGAGGAAGAGCAGTTCTTGCGAAACCTAGTAGATAAGATTGTGGAAAGCGGGGCAAACACGGTAATCTGCCAGAAGGGGATCGATGACCTAGCTCAGCACTACATGTCTAAGTCGGGGATTTTTGCAATCCGAAGGGCGAAGAAGAGCGATATGGAGGCCCTATCGAAGGCTACCGGCGGCAGGATTGTGAACAACTTGGACGATCTCTCTGAAGGGGATCTCGGCATCGCTTCAAAGGTGGAGGAGAGGAAAATCGGTGACTCCGACATGGTGTTCGTGGAAGGGTGCCCACAAGCCAAGAGCGTCTCTGTCCTCCTAAGAGGGGGGACCGAACACGTGGTAGATGAGGTGAAGAGAGCCTTCGAGGATGCCATTGGGGTGGTCGCCGTGGCGCATGAGGATGGGACCGTACTCACGGGCGGAGGTTCAGTAATCGCTGCACTAAGCAGAGATCTTAGATTATTCGCAGAGTCAACCGGAGGTAGGGAGCAGATGGCGATTGAGGCATTCTCAAGTGCTCTGGAGGTAATTCCAAGGACTCTCGCCGAAAATGCCGGGCTTGATCCCGTAAATACCATAATCGATCTGAGGAAGGCTCATTCCGAAGGAAAGTCAACCCACGGGGTGAACGTCTACCAGGGCGGCGTTGTGGACATGGCCAAGGCCAAGGTCTTCGAGCCTAGCCGTGTGGTCGAGCAGGCGATCCAGAGTGCTTCTGAGACGGCTGTGATGATTCTAAGGATCGATGATGTCATTTCCAGCAAGGGAGCGGGGCCAATGCCAGAAGACTTCGATGCAATGGACATGTGACCGGACCAATTTTCGTCACTGTCAACACCTTGCCCGATGCGCATATTCAATAATCGGATTATGGTCGAGGTGAATACCCAGCCCAAGACTGGGTAGGTGATGTCTTGTCCGCCCCCTCCCTGTTGATACTCTTCGGATCCGAGTCAGGCAACTCAGAAGACCTGGCAAGCATAGCCGAGAAACAGGCGAAATCTCTAGGCCTGTCACCTTCGGTAAAGGGGATGGAAGAAATCGAAATTGGCGATCTAGACGGAGCCCAGAACGTTCTGATTTATTGTAGCACATGGGGGGAGGGCGAGATGCCTGACAACGCCGTTGACCTCTGGGAAGCAGCAAACGGAGAATCTCCTCCTTCATTGTCTGCCTGCAACTATGCAGTATGCGCACTTGGCGACACGAGCTACGAGTTCTTCTGCCAGTCAGGGAAGGACTGGGACGGATGGTTCGAGAAGCAGGGAGCAACCAGACTTCTCGATCGAGTCGACTGCGATGTTGAATACGACGATCCAGCTGCAGAATTCACCACCAATGCTCTGACACTCATCGCCTCTGCAGGAGCCGGGGCGGGAACTCCCCCGGAAGCAGAGACATCCGCAGAATCAGATGACCCCTCGGAGGAAACCGGTTCAGATGAAGCTCAGGATGAAGCGGTAAGCGGTGACCTGGATGGGCTAATTTCCTCGGGAGACCGATCACTAGTGATACTATTCGGGTCCCAATCTGGCAACTCCGAGGATCTCGCCGCGAAGATATCGAAGGATGCAAAGTCCTACGGCCTTGTAGGGGAGGTCCACGATATGGATGGATTCGACTTCAACTCCCTATCGGGGATGAGACGTGTGATGATCATCTGCTCCACTTGGGGGGAGGGCGAGATGCCAGACAACGCAGAAGATCTGTGGCAATTCGCAATCTCTGACTCAGCATCCCGGCTCGAAGGGACCCACTTCGCAATATGCGCTCTTGGCGACACGAGCTACGAGTTCTTCTGCCAGTCCGGGAAGGACTGGGACGGCCGTTTCGAGGGACTCGGAGCGACTCGCATCGTAGATCGCTTGGACTGCGACGTCGACTACGATGCGCCTGCAGCGGAGTGGATTTTGGAAGCACTCCCGGCTCTCGCTGCAGTGGATAGCACTGGGAAATTCCACGAGGAAATGGTGGATTCAATCAAGATGTACGCCAGCGGCTCTTCGACTGGAGCAGAGGGAGATGATGGGTTCTCGCTACCCGAGATTACATCCGAACCAGTGCAGGTCGAAGTTACTGTCTTCAGGTACGACCCCGAGACTTCCAGCACCGGCACGGACACGTGGATATGCTCACTGCCTGGGCACACGTCGGTCCTTGAAGTTCTGAGAAAACTCAAGTCATCTCAGGACGGGTCTTTGACATTCCGTGACGGCTCAGCGGATGATTCGAACACCGCCATTTCGGTGAATGGCCGGCTGACATTGCCGGGACTGTCTCGAATAGATTCCGTCGCACCTATGAGGGAGGGGGCAATCTCTCTGAGAATCGAACCCCTTCCCGGATTCGAAGTAATCAGAGATCTAGCCATAGACCCATGGTCTCTCGAGAGGAAGAGGGAATCCAGTGATCCATGGATGGTCGCTGCCACAAGGGAAGGGGCCCATACCCCACAGGGGACAATGGGGACAATGGATCCATCAGTAGCCGCGAGAATACACTCGATGAGAGACTTCGGTAGCCAGAACATCCTCCATTCCAGCTCAGATGCCGTCCCTCACGCAAACGGATACCTAGGGCCCGCCGTCATCGCATCATCTTGGTCTAGGAGAAACGACCCTCGGACTTCTCCTTCGAAGGGTGAGGAAATAGACAGATTGCTATCCTCTCCTAATGGAATTAAGGCTGAGACCGACCTAGCTCCGATTAAGCGACAATCATCAGTACCCAGCGCCGTCTCCGAGGCCCTTTTGGAGGCAAAGAACTCGGTACTAACGGGAGACGGATTCAACGGAAAGCACGGCAAGCACGTGTGGTGGTACACTTGGACGGTGAAGAGCAGCGGAACGGTCAACGACACAGTCATCTATCGCCAGGCATTGGGTCCATTCGGGCTTCTCGGAAACCTCTTCTCGGGAGTAACTGCACGGATGGTCTTGGGATTCACTAGGACAGGTGGAAATGTGTTCAACGGAATGCTGGGGATGGTGGCTCCACCAGCAGGAATAGGAAAGATGCCCAAGCAGTTCAACTCATCGGTGGACAATCACCACGAGGTCGTGGCTATTTTCAACGAGATGGATGGTAGATTCTGATGGCCATGAAATATGCTTACCACCCTGGAAACATCGCTCACAGTAGTGCTACTGAAGTTTCACAGACTATGGAGCCAACCGCCCGTTCCCTGGGGATCGAACTCTTTCCCATGGACGGGGCAACAAGTTGTGGCGCCGGAATAATCAGGCAGGCCAACGACTTGCTGCAAGTAACTCTGAACGCACGAAACTTCGCAATCGCAGAATCGATGGGGATGGACATAATCACCCCATGCGCAGCCACGGCTGGAAATCTCAACGAGGACCTCTCCAGACTGAATGGCGACCCCCTATTGCTAGCTAAGACTAACGAAGTCCTCCAACGCACTTCAGGACTCACCATGTCGGGCACGTTAAGCATACACCACCTCCTTCACGTAATTGTCGACGAGATAGGACTCGACAAAGTCAGCGAGAAGGTCCGCAATCCAATAGACTTCCCAATTGCCGGATTCTACGGTCCCAACATGCAGCAGGAGGGTGCTTGCGGAGAAGACGATGTTTTCGACCCACAGTACCTGGAGCTCCTGATCAAAGCCTTGGGGGGGGAGCCTGTAATGTGGGAAAGCAGAACCCAAAGCGTGGGAGTCCCAGGTTTATTCTCGGAGGAGGCAACAGTTCTCCGACAAATCGCTTCAACCATCAATGACGCAAAGTCGGAAGGCGCGGCTATGATAGTTAGCGCATGCACCCTTTCCCACACCGCACTCGATATCTACCAGGGCAAGGCTAGCAGGGCGACCGGGCTATCTACAAACATCCCGGTAATCCACCTAACAGAGATGCTCGCATTCGCATTGGGGCACTACAACAACCGACTAGCCCAACTCAGGACAAGGATAGCTGTAATCGGCGACTAGAACTGGTCAAGGCCAGTCTGCCCAGTGGGCCTGAAATTCTCAGGGGGGAGGTCTTCCCTGTGAGATTCCTTAGCACCCTTGGCCGGGGTAGTATCGGTTCCTGAAAGATCGCGCCTATGGCGTTCTCTGGCATTCTTTACGAATTCAGCAGCCGAGCAGATGCCACTTTCTGAGGATATCGAGAACCTCTCCAAGTTTGACAAATCTTTGTGGGGGCTCCCCGGAAGCCCTCTCGAGACCCTCCTTGCAGCCTTATGCATGTACTCTTCCTTCCTCTTTGCCGAATCCTTGGCCTTTTCGTCCCTTGTTCCCTCGGCAACAAGGATGACCACTTCCCCTTGCCTTCTTCTCCCTGTCCTGCCTCTCCTCTGAATGGTCCGTATTTCACTTGATACTGGCTCATAGAATATGACGAGGTCTGCGCTTGGGATGTCCAGGCCTTCTTCTCCTACTGATGTGGCAACCAGAACGTTCGCCGATCCTGCTCTGAACTCTGAAAGTCTGCTTATCTGCTGCTTTGCTGTGAGTCCGCCAGAACCCGAGCGACTCGATTGTCCGATGAACTGGATCGCCCTCACCCCCTCGAGCTCTGAAAGCGCGTCTTCGAGGGCTTCAACTGTGTCTCGATAGTTGGCGAAGACAATTACCCTAGACCCCGAGTCTCTTCTAATTCTCTCACGAACCAGCCTTCGGACCGCCCCAACCTTGGAGTGCACCTCATCCATGGCCTCTAGACTGTCCGTCAGACCTCTGACTCTCCGATCCCTGAGGAAGTCCTTCGCAGATTTGCTCTTCCCCCCCTCATCCTCCATCCTTGATAGAAAATGCCTCGATGCTGCTATTCCCTGACAGAGGAGGTGGTTAATCAGATGATGCAGCCTCATGGCCGTAGCAATCTGAGAGGATGACCCGAAACCGCTTTTATCTCCTCTATTGATTGCCTCCTGAGCCCTTTCCATTGCATTCGACAGACCCGCTTGATTCACCGCCCCCGGCATCACGTACCTGCCACTCCTTCGCTCCCTGTCTACAATCCCCTCTTGCCAAATCCTGAATGGCTCTGCGAGATCCCGGATTTCACTCGGTACCTCAACCCCAACTTCCTCAACATCTAGCTCTGATAGGAACTCTGCCACCATTGGATCATCCCTGGTACGCAGATGGATCTTCTTGATCTCCAGTCTCCTGCAAATCTCCTGAACTTGCTCCCTCCTCGAACCAGGGCTCGCTGTAGTAGCCAGTATCAATGGGTTCTCAGATTGAGAAATGTACATCTCAGCTACTTCGGCCATTGCATGCTCTCCGGTGCAGTGATGAGCCTCGTCGACAACAAGTAGGCTACAATCTTCCAATGAGAGAACTCCTTTTCTCACATCATTTCTCACCACCTGTGGTGTTGCAAAAACCAATTGTGAGCCACTCCAAAGTTCGGGTCTCTTGGAGGCAGTTTGCTGTCCACTCAGAACAATCGGACTCAATTCAGAAGCTTTGGAAAGAACAGGCAGGGCATTTTCCAGATGTTGATTCGAAAGGGCAACGGTAGGGGCGATAACCAATATCCAACCCTCGGTTCTCTCCAATCTCTCCACTATGGTCATCCATGCCACTGCAGTCTTTCCAGCAGCAGTGGGGAGGATGAGAAGCATCGAACCAGACATCGCATCGTCTATGGCCTGGAGTTGGTATGCCCTGGCCTGTACCATTTCCGAAACCAATCCTGGATGGTCAACATATGGGAACACGGACTCGGGCCTCCGGAGTCAGGGTTCAAAATCGTTGCATTGACAATATTCGTTCCAATAACCCTGCAGGGGTGCGCATTTGACATCCCGATTCGTTCAAATAGGGCATGTTTGTCGCAAGGCCGCTCACTGCGTGAGGTACCAGACACCAAAGGGCTCTGATTAGCATCCCACAAACCGCATCCGCATTCGCGAATCCGGCCCGGTGTCACGGTGCTTCCATAGCGCGGTTGGCCCGGCATTGGCCGCTTGCGGCCAATTTCGGAATACAGGAGGAAATGCAATGGCAGACCGATCCAAACCCCGCCGTGGTAGCATGGGCTATGGCCCTAGAAAGCGTGCAATCCGCCAATTCGCTAGAATCACCTCATGGCCAGAAACAGAGTCTTCCGAGGTTCGTATCCAAGGATTCGCAGGTTGGAAGGCTGGAATGACTCACATCCTGATGAGGGACACCAACCCAAAATCAACCTCTGCAGGCCAGGAAGTTAGGAAGGCAGTCACCGTCGTCGAGGCCCCTCCAATGAACGTTCTAGCCGTAAGGGGCTACAGGATGACCCCCTATGGGAAGCAGACGGCCGGCGAGGTTTGGGCTGACGTCTCCGCAGACTCGCCCACCAACCTATTCCCACGCTTCGCGAACCAGACCCGAGGAGAAAGGGACGTAGAGGAGGGAAGGAAGCCAGCAACACGCGGTGGAAGAATCCCGAAGAGACCGTCTCAGCCATCTGAGGATGCAGTAAACTCCCTGAGGGGGCAGGACCTTACCGAGGTTCGCCTGATCGTCTGCACTCAACCAGACCGAGTTAGGGGCGTCCCCTCGAAGACTCCCGAGATAATGGAGATAGGACTGAACGGGGGCGGCATAGATGCAAAACTCGACTGGGCAATGGAACGTCTCGGCGGGCAAATCGGTCTCGAAGACGTCTACGAAGTCGGACAAGAGGTCGACGTTGTCGGCGTTACCAAGGGGAAGGGGTGGCAAGGATCCATCAAGAGGTTCGGACTAAAGCTTCTGAGCCATAAGAACAGCAAGAGGAGACGTCAGGGCGGGAACATGGGTGACTTTGGAACTGGATACGTCAGGAAAACAATCAGGCAAGCCGGTCAGGTCGGGTACCACAAGAGGACCGAACTCAACAAGAAAATCCTGAGGATTTCAAACCCCGAGGAATCAGAGATAACCCCTGCGGGAGGTTTCCTGAACTACGGGGAAGTCCGTAATCCATACATGATTATCCAAGGGAGCCTCCCCGGGCCAGCAAAGAGACTCATCAGGTTCAGAGACCCAACCCGTCCGAGGAATACTCCCGGAGAGGTTGATTTGACCTACGTCAGTACTTCGAGCAAGCAGGGTGTGTGAAAATATGAAGACAAAGGCATACAATCTGGTCAACTCGGTAGTCCAAGAGGAGATGGATGCAGGTCTTCTGGCAGAAACATACGCCGTGGAGGCCAAGGACGGCAAGGCCGTCGAACTTCCATCACCATTCACTTCACAGATCAGAGAGGACCTGGTTCGTTCTGCTGTCCATGCTTCTAGGGCCAACCGGAGACAATCCTATGGTCACAGGGAACACGATGGAAAACGCGCACCACAACCAGGTATGAAACACTCAGTTGAATGGTGGGGAAAGGGTCGCGGAGTTTCCAGAATCATGAGGAAGGCAGGCCAGAGAACCGGTGCTCAGAACCCGCACACCAGGGGTGGGAGAAGGGCCCACGGGCCAAAGGTGGACAAGGAGTGGTCCCAGAAGATGAACTCCCGCGAGAGGAAGATCGCTCGCGACTCAGCCATCGCTGCGTCCTGCGACCCAAGCACAGTTTCTTCGCGAGGCCACAGGTTCGAGGAGGGCCTCAGGTTCCCGATAATCATCGATGATTACATTGAGTCGAGGGACGGCTCGGACGAGAAGTACGACATCGAGTCAATACCTACTCAGAACTCTACTCGCAAGTTCGTAGCCATGATGGAGGGCCTAGGCGTCTCCGCAGACTTGATCCGCTCCAAGAGCGGCAGGTCAATCAGGGCCGGCAAGGGCACAATGAGGGGGCGCAAGTACAGGACGCCAAAGAGCATCCTACTGGTCGTAGCTCAGAAGGACGGCCTGGAAAGGGCAGCTCGTAACATCCCAGGAGTGGATGTAGTTGCTGCCAAGGACCTGTGTGCCGAAGATATCGCACCCGGTGGAGACATGGGACGACTCACAGTATGGACGAAGTCCGCAATAGGGGCTCTGGAGTGATTGATTATGGACCCATATGACGTGATTATCATGCCTTGGATTACTGAGAAGACCCTCGAAGCAAGGAGGATCGCAGATCCAAATGGCGGCCACATGGAGAACAACAACAGGATCGAATTTATCGTCCGAAGAGAGGCCACAAAGAAAGACATCAAGGAGGCAATAGAGACTCTTCTCGAGGTCAAGGTCTCAAAGGTCAACGTTAGAATCAACAGAACTGGCAAGCATGCCAGCATCCGTCTCGCCGATGGATACGATGCAGAGGAGGCTGCGCTCAAACTCGGAGCGTTCTAGAAGGTGATTTCATGGGTAAGAGGACACGTTCACAGAGGCAGGGGTCAAGCCCCAAGAACCGAGTTTCTAGTCACAGGTTCCCTGCTGCCAATAGACTCCCGAGGGTCAACGGCGAGATTGCAGAGGTTATCGATCTGGTTCACAGCCCCGCTCACACTGCACCGCTAGCTAAGGTGAAGTTCGAGGACGGGGTAATCGCGCATTTGGGTGCGCCAGAGGGAGTTTCCGTGGGGCAGACAGTAGCATTCGGTGACAAGGTTTCCCTGAGGCCGGGCAACGTCACAACGCTAAGTCAGATTCCAGAGGGGACTCAGATTTGCAACCTCGAATTGCGCCCGGGAGACGGTGGCAAGATAGCAAGATCTGGTGGCAACTCCGCTATGATAGATACTAGGATGGGAGACTACGTCAGAGTCATACTACCAAGCGGCCGCTCGAAGGATCTTCCTGCCGCATGCAGGGCTACCATCGGCGTCCTCGGTGGCCACGGCAGGACCGAGAAGCCCCTGCTGAAGGCGGGTGCAGCTCACCACAGGGCTAGGGCACGAGGAAAGCAGTACCCCACAGTCAGCGGAGTCGCAATGAACCCAGTAGACCACCCTCATGGTGGTGGAAACCACCAGGCCGTCCACGGCCCCAGCTCCGTTAGCAGAAATTCACCACCCGGCCAAAAGGTTGGGAACATCGCACCTAGAAGGACCGGTCGTGGAAGGTCGAAGAAGGAGTAGAAAATATGGCCAGGAAGAGGAAACAGTTCAGGACAGCCAAGATGGCGAGGCGTCAGGCGAGGAAGAGGCGATCGAAGATCTCCGAGAGGAGGAAGAAGGAATTCCTCTGGAGGGGTTACACGATTGACGAGCTGAAGGACATCCCACTGTACCCGTGGGGCAACAGTAGTGAACCAGAGAACGACGACTATGACCCCGATGCCATCTCAATCGCCACCCTGATGCCTTCACGAGTCAAGAGGTCACTACAGAGGGGACTAAACATCGAGTGCGAAAAACTACTCGATAGGGTCAGGAACAGCAATGGGAAGACCGTGAGAACCCATTGCAGGGGGATGTACATCCTGCCCGAGATGGTAGGTAAGAAAATAGGAGTCCATAACGGTCAGAAATTCGTCAATTTGGACATAACGCCACCAATGATTGGCCATGCATTGGGTGAATTCGCCGTTACTAGGAAGTCTGTAACGCACACCGGACCTGGTGTGGGTGCAACTAGATCTTCCCAGCACGTGGCACTAAAGTGAGGTGAGATGGATGAGTAGGAGAACTGGAAAGTCGCAGAGCGGATACACCCAGCTTCTCGAGGGTTCAAACCTGGTTACGGCTAGGGCGGTAAACTTAGACTGCCATCACAAGCACTGCTACCACATCGCCAAGGCCATCCGAGGGATGAACGCTGAATCCGCCAGGGATTACTTGGAAGACGTGGTCGACAAGAAGAGAGCAATTCCTTACAAGCGCAGATCTCGAAAGGGAAGGGGTGGCAATACAATGGCCGGGCACAGGAAGGGGAAGATGGGACCAGGAAAGTTCCCAAACAAGGCTTCCCGCGAATTCATCAAACTAATCAACGGCGCCATGGACAACGCAAGGCAGAGGTTCGATGACATCGATGCCGAGGACATGGTAATCACACACGTCGCTGCTCATCGCGGACAAGTTGCCACAAATATGAGGCCTCGAGCAATGGGCCGGGCAACTCCCAGCAACCACTACCAGGTAAATCTGGAAATTTTCCTAGAGTACTTCGGAGACGATGACGAGGAAATCGGGGAAGAGGAGTTCTGAGGTGATCGCATGAAGGAGAACACGATTCAGAAGATGATTAACCGCAATGTCGAGAGGCAACTCGTCCGAGAGTACCTGCTCAAGGAGACTGAGAGGGCAGGCTTCGGCGGACTAACATTCACTAGGACCCCAGAGGGGACAAAGGTCACCCTGGTAGCCGAGCAAGTAGGGAGGGTCATAGGAAGAAGGGGCAAGGTCATCCACGACCTTCAACGCCGGCTACAGGAAGACTTCAACCTCACCAACCCCCAGCTTGAAGTGGAGGAGCTTGAGGAAGCTCGAATCAATGCCCAGGTTATGGCCAGCAGGCTCGCAAGCTCTCTCGAGAGGGGATGGTTCTTCCGAAGAGCTGGACACAGCACCGTGCAGAACATAATGGATGCCGGTGCCAGGGGCTGCATCGTCACACTCAGCGGCAAGATTACCGGTGCTAGGCACCGTGTCGAGAAGTTCCAGAAGGGGCATATCAAGTACTGCGGAGAGACTGCTTTACAGTTGATGGATGTCGGATTCTCAACGGCTGTGAAGAAGCTCGGGACAGTAGGCTGCACTGTGAGAATTATGAGGCCAGGATCCAAGCTCCCACATGAGATAACAATCCAGGAAAGAAGCGAGTCCGGACTACCCGAACTCGTGGAGTCGCCCGGATTCGTACCTCTAGATCTAGAGGAAGCCCTAGCGAGGGCAGCAATAAGGGAGGAGGAGTGAAATGTCACACGTCAGCTCTAAGGATATCGATGAGATGAACCAGGAGCAGCGCGAGATCACCCTGGTGGAACTCAGAGACGAGATGCTCCAACTAAGGGCTCAGCAGGCACTAGGCGGCTCTGCTTCCAATGCAGGAGCCTACAAACAGACTCGAAGGAGCATTGCAAGGCTCCTCACAAAGATGAATCAGGAAAAGGAGGAGTGATTTGGCGGGAATTTGTAACATGTGTGCACTTCCAGATGACCTATGTATTTGTCAGGAGATAGCCAAAGAACAGCAGAAGGCGGTGATTTCAGTGGTTAGGAGAAGGTATGGCAAGATGGTCACTATGGTAGAGGGCATAGAGGACACAGCAATCGATATAGGCCAACTGGCCAAGATACTGAAGGGGGCATGCGCCAGTGGCGGCACGGTCAAGGGCAGGACAATCGAACTTCAAGGAGATCACAAGAAGAAGGCAGCCAAGGTGCTTGAGCAGAATGGCTACCAGGTGGAGGTGCGCTGAATGAGTCAGATGATCAATCTCCCTTGGCTCTCCAGAACTCTGGAAGTCGTCGATTCAACCGATCCAACCCTAGTTGGCGTGTCAGGCATGGTGATGGATGAAACCAGGCGCACCATACGAGTCAATGCCGGAAGCAAAGACATCACAATGGCCAAGGGCACAATCATATTCACCATCGAAGACGAGGAGATAGACGGCTCTGCCGTCGGTCAGAGGCCCGAGGACAGAATCGGCAAGACATACAGGAGGTCCTGAAATGAGAGACATAGGTGTAGACGTCAATAAGCCAGAAGGAGAGTGGGATGGTAGCAAGAACTGCCCGTTCTACGGCACGCTAAGGCTTCGTGGGCAGATCATCAGCGGAGTCATCTCTTCACAGGGGATGACAGACACAGTTGTAGTGGAGAGAGAGGCTACTCGCTACATGAAGAAGTTCGAGAGGTACGAGAAGCGCACCAGACGTTATTCCGCCCATCTCCCCACCTGCATAGGCAAGCTAAATCCTGGTGATAGAGTCCGTATCATGGAATGCAGGCCACTTTCCAAGACCGTGAAATTCTGCGTAATAGAGAAGGAGGCGAGCGAATGAAGGGGATTGCCGGCAGAGTGACATCCGGTCTGCCGACCCAGGCACGATTGGAATGTGTCGACAACACAGGCGCAAAGGTAGTGCAGCTGATCACCGTTCTGAAGAAGGGAGGGGTGGCCAGAAGGTACCCATCAGCCGGGGTTGGAGACATGATTAGAGTCACAGTCAGACGGGGTACTCCTGAGACGAGGCGCCAGATATACACTGCAGTGATAGTACGCCAATCCAGGCCCTTCAGAAGGGTGGATGGAACGTGGGTACAGTTCGAGGACAACGCCTGCGTCATCACAAACGAGAGAGGAGACGTCCAGGGTTCCGATATCAAGGGGCCAGTCAGCAGGGAAGCGGCCGAGAGATGGCCAAGGATAGCGGCTACGGCCAAACAGATTGTGTAGGTGATTAGAATGGTTAGCAAGAAAGCAGGAAAGCAGAGAATGTCCCAGAGGGATGCGCCTACTCACGTAAAGAGGAAGAGGATGCGAGCTAGGCTTATCTCCGATGATCCCGACCTCAGGCAGGTAAGGTCAGTGACCATCAGGGCCGGGGACGAGGTCGAAGTGATCAGGGGGGACTTCAGCCATCCGAATAGCGTCAAGTCAGACTCCAGAGGAAAGAGGCTCGGACAGCCAAGGGGCAGGGCCGGCGTGAAGGCAAAGGTCTCGTCCGTCGACACAAAGAGAGGCTTCATCTTCATCGATGGTCTGTCTCAGGCTACGGCTGACGGCAAGGAAGAAGCCGTCCCCGTCAACCCATCAAACGTCATCGTGACAAAACTGTTCGAGGGCGACCCCGTTCGAATCAAGAGAATCGTCGACAGATCAGCAGGAGGTGACTCCGAATGAGTAGAAGCCACCACAAGAGGCTCGTCATGCCAAGGACATGGCCACTTACCAGGAAGACCAACATCTGGGCGCAGAAGCCAAACCCCGGTGGTCACCAGATCGAGATGTGCATGCCACTTGGAATCATCCTCAGAGATGTCATAGGCGTGGCTCACAACATGAGGGAGGCGAAGAGAATCCTCCACTCTCGAAGCGTCATGGTCGATGGAAAGGTGGAGACTGACAGGGCCCGTGGAGTTGGTCTGATGGACGTTCTTACGGTCGGCGAAGAGAATTACCGATGCATCCTTGACACCAACGGAAAGCTACGATACAGGTCAATCCCAAAGAAGGCCGCAGGAAGCAAGATCTGCAGGGTCATGGGGAAGACCACCGTCAAGGGCGGCAAGACGCAGGTCCACCTGCACGATGGGAGGAACATGCTCATGGACAAGTCTCCAGACTACAACACAGGGGACTCCCTAGTGATCTCCCTGCCAGGGCAGGAGGTTTCCTCCCACATCAAGATGAAGAAGGGTGCAAAGGCATACCTGACTGGAGGGAGCCACATCGGCGAGACCTCCGTAATAAAGGATCAAGACGTCAAGAGATCCTCGAAGCCCAACGAGACAATTTTCGAGGAATTCGGGACCATCACCGACTACGTTTTCATCATCGGAAAGGAGACCGATATACCACTGGAGGCTGAGTCATGAGCGAATCATCGAACCCAATGCTCTCCCCCTCAATCACGAAGGTGACCGTGAACATCGGCGTCGGAGAGGGAGGGAGGCGCCTCCAGCTTGCCGAGCGAGTTCTGGAAGTCCTAACCGGAATGACCCCATCAAGGACACTCTCCACCAAGACAAACAGGGACCTCGGAACAAGGAAGGGAGCACCAATAGGGTGCAAGGTGACGATACGCGGCTCGGATAAGGTCGAGTCGTTCCTCAAGGACGCATTCTGGGTTCGTGACCACACCCTGCCAGCATACAACTTCGACATCTCCGGAAATCTCTCATTCGGCATATCCGACTACACGGACTTCCCCGACCAGAAGTACGATCCCGACATCGGAATCTTCGGGATGGACGTAAACGTCGTTCTCGAGAGGCCAGGCCATAGGGTTTCCAGGAGAAGGAGGAGGAAGTCGAAGGTTTCCATCCCCCATAGAGTCGGGCGAGACGAGTCCAAAGAATGGTTCACCGGCAAGTTCGATCTGAAAATCGTGGAGGAGTAATTGTATGGCACGCGATCATGGAGAGAGGATTGGAAGAAGCTCGGGTTGCAGGCGTTGCGGTCGCAAGAGGGGAATGATTCGAAGACACGGCCTGAGGCTTTGCAGACAGTGCTTCCGAGATGTGGCCCCGGATATAGGATTCAAGAAATACTCATGAGGTGATGAAAAGATGCAGTTTGACCCATTGAATGATGCCTTCACGACGATATACAACGCAGAGAGCGCAGGGAAGTACGAGGTTACTGTGCGGCCCGCTAGCAAGCTACTCGGTAGCATGCTTTCCATAATGCAGACCTCTGGATACCTCGGAGAGTTCGAGAAGCTAGATGATGGCAGGGGAGGGGCCTTCCGAGTCTCCCTCATCGGGGCAATCAACAAGTGCGGAGTCATCAAGCCAAGACACTCAGTAAAGAGGTCGGACTTCGACAAGTGGGAGTCCAGATACCTCCCTGCAAGGGACTTCGGCCTCCTTATCCTTACTACCAACCAGGGGATAATGGATCACTCAGAAGCAAAGAAGGAGAGGGTGGGCGGAAGGCTGCTCGCATATGTTTTCTAGGAGGATTAAGAATGCCAAGAGTAGCCAACGTATCCCATCAAATCCCCATGCCCGATGGCATTGGGGCGAGCATTGACGGGAATGCCGTTACACTCACCAAGGACGGCAACAGCCTCTCGAGGGAATTCACCCACAACAGCGTCTCCGTGAGGCAGTTGGATGATGGCATCGAGGTGCACTGCAAACTACCAAGGAGGTCCGAGAAGGCGATAGCGGGAACCTGGGCTGCCCATCTCCGCAACATGGTCAAGGGCCTCGACGAGGGGTTCGAGTACAGGCTCAAGGCAGTATTCAGCCACTTCCCGATGACGCTCAAGGTCGATGGGAACAAGTTCACAATCACCAATATGCTTGGCGAGAAGGTCCCAAGGGTGGCAAAACTACCTTGGACGCCGTCCGAGGTCCAAGTCAAGATTGAGGGAAAATCGGATATCATAATCACAGGCGCTGACAGGGAGAAGGTGGGTCAGTCGGCAGCCAACATCGAGAAGGCCTGCAAGGTCAAGAAGAGAGATCCAAGGGTATTCCAGGACGGGATATACATCACTTCCAAGGGGGCATGAGAATGGCATACGAAAATCTGACAGTGAATGAGTTGAAGGAGCTACTCAGGGAGAGGGGCCTCCCTGTCTCTGGAAAGAAGGCAGACCTAATCACAAGGCTCAGCGAGGGCGAAGAGGCCCCAGAGGAGCCTCCCGAGGAGACTGTCCAAGAGGAGCCACAGGAGGAGCAGGTAAGCACAGCAGATGATCCCCCAGAGGAAGAAGGCGACTACGAGGAAGAAGGCTACGAAGAGGAGGGTGACTTCGAAGAGTGGGACGAAATGCACACGGCGAGGCAGAAGCCAGTCCTGGACGAATCCACGAAGTCAGCACTCAAGATGCGTTCGGAGCAGAGCAAGAAGCAACCCAAATTCCGCAGGCAAGAGTGGTTCAGGTACAGGCGACTATCCAAGACCGGTTACAGGAAGCCAAAGGGGGACGACTCGAGCATGCGGAAGAATAGGAAGTACCGCTCACCAATGGCTCGCGTCGGATATGGCAAGGTCGCAGCCGCTAGGGGACTTCACCCGTCTGGATTCGAGGAGGTCCTCGTTCACAAGGCAGAACACCTAGATGGCATTGACCCGGAGAGGCAGGCAGTAAGAATCGGATCCAGCGTTGGCAACAGGAAGAGATCACGGATCCATGACAGGGCAGACGAGTTGGGGCTGAGGGTCCTAAACCGGCGCCAGATCGACAAGAGGGGTGATCTCTGATGTTTATCTCAAACCAGAAGAGGATGGCGGCTGAGATCCTCTCCAGGAAGGAGGGAAAGCCAGTGGGGATCCACAGAATCTGGGTCAATCCAGACTACCTGAGCGAAGTGGCCGATGCAGTCCAGAGGGATGACGTCAGGAACCTCATAGAGGACGGGATAATCAAGGCCAAGCCAATCAAGGGGACAAGCCGGTCAAGAGCCCGGAAGTCTGCATTCCAGAAGTCCAAGGGAAGGAGAAAGGGGCATGGCTCCCGCAGCGGTAGCGCGAATTCACGAAGCCCTCGAAAGCAGAGGTGGATGTCCAAGATCAGGTCCCAGAGAAGGACGCTAAAGGAACTCAGGGAGGGGGGGTCGATCTCACCTTCACAATACCGGTACTTCTACCGCAAGGCGAAGGGCGGCTCTTATCGCTCCATTTCCCACCTCAGGAGCAACATCGAACTGGATGGGATTTCGCTAGGGGGTGATGAGTGATGGCAAAGGGAAGAAACCAAAGACTTAGATTCAAGAGAAGGAGAAACGCTGAGACTGACTACCACCGCCGATCACGGATGCTTCGCGGTGGGGTCCCAAGAGCAGTCGTTAGAGTCTCGAACACGCAAGTGACTTGCCAGCTAGTGGCTTACGAGCCAGATGGCGACAAGGTCCTCGAGTCAGTCACAGGAAAGTCCCTGGTGGACTCACACAAGTGGCCGGCCGATGCATCAAGGAAGTCAGTGCCGGCCTGCTACCTAGCAGGATTCGCAATGGCGAAGTCAGCCCTATCCAACGGGCACTCAGAGGCCATCCTGGACATCGGACTGGCAGCCTCCTCATCAGGAAACAGGACATATGCGGCTCTCAGGGGGATGGTCGAAGCAGGCTTGGAGATCCCACATTCAGAAGACGTACTGCCCTCCGACGACAGAATCAACGGAGAGCACATCGGAGAGGGCATTCCCAAGGCAGTGGCCGCATCAAAGAAGTCGATAGGGGGTGGCAAGTGATGTCCGAGGAACCCAATGTGGAAGAGAAAGACACGCAGATAGCCCCAGGTCTCGCAATGGCCCTAGCACCAGTGGAAGAAGACGCTCCGAGGCGCCGTGGCCCTGACCCTCTGGCCGCTCTGAGGAACTGGACCCCTAGGACTAGACTGGGGCGCATGGTCATGAACGGCGAGATACTGACATACGAGCAGGCCCTCGAAACAGGATACCCAATCAGAGAGGTCGAGATAGTCGACGCCCTACTTCCCGAGATGGAAGACGACGTCCTCAGTGTCAACATGATCCAGAGGATGACCGACTCGGGACGACGTGTGAGGTTCAACGTACTATGCGCAGTAGGAAACGGCGACGGATACGTCGGGCTATCCATCTGCAAGGGCAAGGAGGTTGCCAGCACAATCCAGAAGGCAATCTCGCAAGCAAAACTCAACCTGATACCAGTGTACAGGGGCAATGGCTCTTGGGAATCCGCCGAGGGTCCCGGAAACAGCATCCCATTCAAGGCAACAGGGCGCTCAGGATCCACCAGGGTGACCCTACTCCCCGCCCCATCGGGCAAGGGACTGGTCATCGGCGACTACGGAAGAAGGGTTCTGACACTGGCCGGAGTGGCAGACGTTTGGTCACGCTCATCGGGGCAGACCCGTTCCACAATCAACTTCGCAAAGGCCACCTTCAACGCCCTTGAGGTACTTGGCCGCGCCAAGGTCAACGACCAGGTCAGAGAGCGGCTCCACATCACCATAGGGAGGAGAAACGCATGACATACCTGGTTATCAGAGTCCGCAGCGACCGTGGCGTCACAAAGAAGATCCGCGACACAATGGCAATGCTCAACCTAACTCGTGTCAACCACGCAGTCCTCTTGCCCAAGACGGCATCCTACGACGGGATGCTGCAGAAGGTCAAGGACTACGTCACGTGGGGGGAGGTCGATGCAGATACGATTAGCACGCTGATCAAGGAGAGAGGCAGAATGTCTGGGAATCACCAAGTCACCGACTCCGTGATAAAGTCGGCTAGCGAGCACTCCACGATCAAGTCACTCTCGAAGGCCATCGCATCCGACGAAGCCACCACCAAGGACGTAGAGGGGATGAAGCCCGTTTTCAGGCTACACCCCCCAAGAGGTTCGAAAGGATGGGGTGGAATCAAGCGAGCATACTCCGTGGGAGGGGCACTGGGCTTCCGCGGGGACGGCATAGGCGAACTAGCAGCGAGGATGTACTGAGGCGATAACATGGTTTCAAGAACAAACAAATTCAGAGGAAGGAGCCGATACCACGGCCGCGGCAAGAAGGCTGGCAGAGGTGCCGGCAAGAGGGGCGGCAGAGGGAACGCAGGCCTGAACAAGCACAAGGTGATGACTCGGCTGAAGTACATGCCAGGGCACTGGGGGATGCATGGATTCAATCGGCATCCCGGACTAAGGGTGGTGAACTCCTCGATTAATCTCGGACAGGTAGCAGAGATCGCAGACGGCGACTCAATCAACCTCACTGAGATGGGATTTGACAAGCTTCTGGGGAGGGGTGGCATCGACAGGCCCCTATCCATCACGGTCGCCGAGGCTAGTGCCAAGGCAATCCAGAAGGTGAAGGCTGCGGGCGGCTCCGTCGAGGCCGGCGAAGGCGAAGACTGGGAGCGGGAAGAGGAGTAGCTTCTCCCTATTGGAGGCTAGATAATGGTAAACAGAGGCCCGAATTGGTTCGGCGTCGTCGCCATGTGTGCGATATACTGGGCCGCCCTCTACTACTGGGTAAGGGACGAACTCTCCGCCGGTGGTGACGACCAGAGCAGAGCCCTAATTCTCCTCGCGACTTCGATCCCATACGTCGCCTTCGTGTTGTGGGGGACGATGACCGACCTTCCCGAGCGCGTGACCCAGATACCAGTGGTAGGGAAGTACGCGAAGGCGTACTCATGGCTAGCCATAGTGCTCGCCTTCTCCTACTGGGGATGGGTCGACAAGGCAGCGTTCGGATTCCTGCTCGTCGGAGTCGCGCTCTTCGGCATGGCGGTAGGCCTGGCCCTGTCGTGCCTCCTATACTCCGGAGACGGAGGCAGCAGGCTCTACGGACTGAAGCGCTTAGTCGACGTATACCCAAGCATCTCCAAGCCCGAGGGGCACGTAAGATTCAACCAGAAGCTCTGGACCACAACACTGGTCCTAATCATCTACTTCATGATGACCAATGTGATGATCTATGGTCTCTCGGACACGACGCTAGACGTCTTCTCGTCCTTCAGAGCCATCATGGCAGGTGCATCAGGATCAATCATGCACCTGGGGATCGGCCCCATCGTTACCGGCTCGATCATAATGCAGCTATTCTCGGGTGCCAAGATAATCCAACTAGACCTCCAGGACTCCGCTGACAAGCAGCTTTACCAAGGGGTGCAGAAGATCCTGGTCCTCATCATGATCCCAATCGAGTCAATCCCACAGGTGTACGGGTTCCTAGACCCATCACCATCACTGATCCTCGACTACGGAGAGGGGTGGGCCGGGGCCGTCATCGTGGTCCAACTGTTCCTTGGCTCCCTGCTGGTTTTCCTCCTGGACGAGCTCGTCAGCAAGTGGGGGATAGGCAGCGGTATTTCTCTCTTCATCGCTGCTGGGGTCGCCCAATCGACATTCGTCGGGACCCTCTCGCCCCTACCGTCCATGTCCGGGCAGCCAATGTCCCTCGAAAACCCCCCCTCGGGAACCCTTCCGATGATTTTCTACACGCTCAGAACGGCAAGACACTCCGAACTAGTCAGTGAGAACGGCTTCGAGATGATGCTCTTGGAGCACGCAAACCCGATCGTCGCCCTGATGTCGTCAATAATCGTGTTCCTGGTAGTCGCTTACGCAGAGTCAAGCAAGCTCGAGCTACCCCTGACACACGGGAAGGTCCGGGGTCACAGGGGACAGTACCCCATCAGACTCGTCTACGCCAGCAACATCCCAGTGATCCTGATGGCGGCCCTCCTGGCTAACGTCAACATGTTCACGCTACTATTCCACAGCCACCCCACCCTTTCCACGGTTCCGATAGTGGGCTCCAACGGGGCCTTCAGCCAATCAGAGTGGTTCGGCTCTTACTACGAGGGCTCGACCACCCCGCACGACGGGTTCGCCTGGTACAGCTCGATGGTCAACGGCGTGGGAGACTGGTTGATCCCGCTGCTCGAACAGCAGGGAGACGTCCACGGGCACTCACTCGGCCAGATAATGATGCACGTGTTCGTATACGTGTTCTTCATGACAGCGGGCTCCACGGTCTTCGCGAAGTTCTGGATTGAGACCACAAACATGGGTGCGAAGGACGTGGCGAAGCAGATCGAGAGGACGGGAATGCAGATTCCCGGTTTCAGGAAGAACCCAGTGGTCCTGGAGAGGATACTGGAACGCTACATCCCACCCGTCACCCTGTTCTCAGGTGCCTTCGTGGGGCTCTTGGCCGCGGGGGCCGATCTCCTCGGAACGGTGGGTAACGCTACCGGTACCGGCCTGCTTCTGGCCGTCGGAATCATCCTCAGGACATACGAGCAGATACAGAAAGAGCAGGCCATGGAGATGCATCCGGTCCTGCGAGAGTTCTTCGGCGCAGACTAGTGCACTGCGGAGAAGCGAGTCATCCCGACCCTCGTCACGTTCTTATACGGCATGAAGGTCGGCGAGACGCTGCGTCAAGCTGGCGTTGGAGACCGAGCACTCAGTGCTGTGAAGTCTTCCATCAGGCTGGACGCTGCCGAGGAAGTGCGGCCACGAGACTTTTCGTGGTTTAGGAGGTTAACCACAATAATGACTTGGCCCCCGATAGGGGGTGCAAGAGCAGGGTATTTCATGAAACGAAATGAAGTGCACCTGCGCCAATAACCAAAAAGTGAAACTTGTGACAAACAGACTCTGAAAGGATCAGTGATTCCGCTCACGCGAAATCCGGTTGATCCTGCCGGAGGCTACCGCTATTGGAGTTCGATTAAGCCATGCGAGTCGAGAGTCTTAGGGACTCGGCGCACCGCTCAGTAA